>Ga0137412_10002427_pt1 | contig 14786 bp, 14 predicted proteins | sample CZODoug2_1_16fun_FD_122160 | JGI IMG/M metagenome (GOLD analysis project Ga0137412, IMG submission 122160) | Vadose zone soil fungal communities from Angelo Coast Range Reserve, California, USA - CZODoug2_1_16fungal (Hybrid Assembly) | ecosystem: Environmental > Terrestrial > Soil > Vadose zone... | reverse complement strand
CCCAGAAAGCAGTAGCCTGCACCGTGGCTGCGCATATCCAGGCGATCTGCGCAGCCGCTTTCCCGGAAATCCTCGCTTAGCGAACCTTCACAGCAGACCGCTGGGTCGGGAATCGCCACCTTTACAGCTCAATACGTATCAGCCGTTGCAGGAAGTGGGGCACGGTTGTGGACACATGCAAGACCACGCTTGGCCTCCGCCTCGTCGAACGTTATGCGGTCCGCTGTGGCGACCATTCTCGACAAAACCAACGGTAGTGCCTTCACAGGTCGTCGATCCCAAGATCTCTAGAAACCACCTTTTGTCGAGAAGATCTCTACCGAGAATCCAACGGGGGCGGGCAGTCGTCTAACAAGTGTTGAAGTGATTGGTGCCGGCTTCGGTTCTGGTTCTCCAACAGATCTAGTCGAGAAATGACCTGCCTAACCCATAACGCAGATCATCAGAGGTCCCTATGCTCATCTTTGCTTCTATTGTGGGCGGTCTCGTTGTTGCCAGCACGGTATTTGCACTCCTTATTCCTTCAGGCCCCACAGTCACGCTCTCTGACATAGCTCGCAAAATGGACAATAGGCAGTCACGGCCCGATAAGGAGCACTGACGGCTAGAGTCTTCTGGCTGCGTTCGTGCTTGCAGTCGAAGAAGAGGGAGACGAATACGGCTGTCTGGCGTTGTGCCTGTAGAGAGTGCATACCTGTAACCCGGTGCCGCGGTGAGCAGGCCATCGCTACTGCGAACATTGCAGGGCGGATTCCGTTAGACCACTCGAGACATAAGGTAAGCTGATCTCGATCAGCAAGCCACCCTCCACTCGATTACGCGCCCTGATCGTGCCTCTATTCGCATGAACGGCTTGCCTGGCAATTGCGAGACCTAACCCCGCACCCGATCGATCAGCGGACGCGCGAACAAATGGTTCGAAGATGGTATCAAGCTTGTCCTCTTGCACTCCTACTCCGCTATCCCTCACTTGAATAAGAACAACATCATGGGGACGGGATAGAACGTCGACCTCTACGCGACCACCCTCCGGGGTAAACCGGATCGCATTGCGTAGGATGTTATCCAGAGCTCTCTTTAGAAGTTCCCGGTAGCCTCGCATATTGACTTCTGGAGAGGACAACAGGTGTACCTGCTTGCTGGCTTGCTCCGCGGTGAATTGATTGTCGAAGCAGACCTGTTGCAACAACTCGTGGAGAGAATACATTTCTTCCTCCTCCTGCTCCAGGCCGCTCTCCAGACGGGCGAGACGAAGGAGCTGCTGGACCATTGAACTTATTTCGGAGGTATCGCCTTGAATGCGATTCAGCTCAGGAATCACCGCTGGACCCGCCTTGCGTCGGGCCAATGCAAGCGCCACGTTCAACCGGCTCAGTGGAGACCCAAGTTCATGGGAGACTTGGATGAGGAAATTCTTTTGAGAAGACAATAGTGTGGCGATCCGTGTCGACATCTGCCCGATGGTCCTACTCAGATCTCCAAGTTCATCTTTTCTGTAAAGAAGCGATGGATCAGGCCGCGAACCGAGATTTCCGTGGCCAAATGATTCCGTAGAGCGCTGCAATCTCCGGATGGGATCGACAAAGTAACGTGTCAGAACCAGACAGGTGACCGCAGATACTACTGCGGCCACTGCAAATTGCCACCAGAGAAGAGGCGGTGGGCCGTTCGCCTTACCCGGCAGAATCGCGACCGCAATGAAGTGTGCATTACTGACGGGGGCATCGAAGGCAACCATTACCTCGTTGCGAAGCGTTAGCAATCTTAGAGGAGTCTTAGGAGTGACTTCAGCAGCCAGGGAGCGGGCGGCTCTCGAAGGCCCAGAAGCAAGCATCTCGGTCCTCGATGGGTCCAGGATGTACACGAGCCCGCATCGATCCGCGGCTTGCTTGAGTCTGCCGGCATCTCGCGCCTGGATAGTTGCCTCCAGACAAGCCTGCAGATCCGGGAGAGGCAAGGAGACGGGCGGCATCCGATTCAGGTGATGCGTCATCAGCACGACACCGAAGGATATCGAGATGATGAGCACCGTTGCGATCCAGAAGGTAAGAAAGCTTCGCAGGAAGATAGTCATCTTGCATCCTCTTCTGCGACCACATAGACGTATCCGACGCCTCGAACGCTCCGAATGCGCTCGCTCCCATCGGGGGACGGTCCCAGTTTTCTTCGCAAGTTGCTGACCAAACTATCAATGCTACGGTCTATTCCGGATTCCTGCCGGCTTAACACTCGGGGGATCAAATCCTGCCTGGAGAAAGTAGTTCCGGGGCGAGAAATCAGCAATCGAAGTAGAGAGAATTCAGCTCCGGTCAAATCGATGGTGACACCTCTACGCGTGAGCCGGCGCTGTCGCTCATCCAGCTCGATGTCTCCTAGTGAGACAAAACTAAGCCCATTCATGGAGGGTTGAATACGGCGAAGAATCGACTTTACCCTGGCCAGCAACTCGTCAGGCTCGAAGGGCTTGGGCAGATAGTCGTCGGCGCCCGTTTTTAACCCACGGATGCGATCGGACGCCGCACCCCGGGTGGTTAACATGAGTACGGGTACGTCTGAGAAGTGGCGCAGCCGCTCGAGCGCTTCGAACCCGTCAATACCGGGAAGCATCACGTCCAGGATGACCAGTGCAAATGCCTTTCGGGCAAGCATACGGAGGCCCACCTCTGCCGTACTGGCCGTGGTGACCGCGTAGCCCTCGTAAGTCGCGTACTCCGATACCAACTCACCGAGAGCGACGTCATCATCGACCAGCAGAAGCTGTGCTTGGGCTGGGGTGCGTTGAACTGAAGCGAGGTCTGCCATCTTTCTCATTGTCTTTCCCACTCAATGAGTGCAGGCGAATAGTTTTGTCGAGAAGTGTCGTGAACCGGTTGCCTACTGCCGGCAGGAGGATCTAGTGAATAGGCGATTTGCTCTTCCCGCAACGCGTACATGAAATCCATCGCGGACGGGACGACGCCTGTTGGAGCTAAAGGAGAAGGATTGCAAGTTCGGAGTTCCATGGAAACAAACATAGACCTACTTCGACAAAAAGGTGCCTTTACCATGCTAAATGACTTACCGAGTCTACCTCCGGATAAGGCGCAGTTCGACGCGAGGGTTTCTGATCTGGAGGATATCGACGAACTGGTGCGGATACACAGATCAAGCGTGCTGAGGCACGCATGGTGGTTGCTGAAAGATAGGGATCTTGCCGAGTCTGTCACGCAGGACTGTTTCTTGCGAGCCTTCAAAGCACGCGCGCTCTATCGTGGGCAGTGCAGTGTGCGCACGTGGTTGCTGGCGATCGCCACAAATCTGGTCCGTGACACTACGCGGTCGCGAGGCTTTCGATTCTGGAAACACGTGAGCACTTCGGCCGTCGACGTGCACGAACTGGGTAGCCGGCTGGCCTGCCGTCAGCAAACCGCGGAGGCCAACTTGCTCGCGCGCGAAAAGTTGCGTCACCTTTGGGCGACTGTGGACGGTCTACCGGGGAAACAGAGAACTGTGTTCCTGCTTCGCTTCGTGGAAGAGATGCCGGTATCCGAGATTGCCGACAGCACAGGATTAAACCTGAGCACGGTCAAAAGTCTTCTTTATCGTGCTCTTCGTACAGTTCGCGTAGATCCTCCCTTAGTCCGGGAGGAGAGGTAATAGCTTGCCTATCTCTTACTGGAGGAGGTCTTAGTGGGCAGAATAGAGGTAACAAAAATCGCAGATGGACTTTACGGCATTCCGGTGGGCCCGGTCAATACGTTTCTTCTGGACTCACCCGATGGTTGCGCTCTGATTGACACGGGAGTTTCGGGCAGTACTGCTGCCATCCTGCGGGCCCTGCGCGCGTTGGGTAAGCGGCCGGGGGATGTCCGCCATATCATTTTGACTCACGCTCATCCCGATCATATTGGTAGCCTTGCGGCTCTCAAGAAGATTACCGGGGCAGAAGCATATATTCACCCGCTGGATGCTGACATCGCCACGAACGGGGCAGGTTTTCGCCCTATGAGTGCCGCACCGGGCCTGGTTACTGGCATGATGTTTCAAATGTTTGTACGCCCGGTAGAGACGGTAGAACCCGCGACCGTCGAGCATCATGTACAGACGCAGGAGGTCCTTCCCGTCGCAGGAGGCCTCACCGCCATTCATGTTCCCGGTCACTGCGCGGGACAGCTAGCGTTCTTGTGGCCAAAACACGGCGGAGTGCTGTTTGCAGCAGATACTTGTATGAACGTTCTGGGACTTGGCTGGACGATGGGATATGAAGACTTTGAGGAGGGCAAGCGCAGCCTGGAAAAGCTGGCAGGATTGGACTTTCAAGTGGCCTGCTTCGGACACGGTCAGACCATCTTGCATGATGCCGGTGGCCGGTTCAGAAAGATGTGGGCCGACTTTGATGCGACCCTCACGATCAGCAACCGCAGGCACTCCGACATTCCGACCGTGGCGCGTAGCATCGGAAAAACCTTTCCTGGCGAATGGATAAGGCGATGAAACAGATCACGCCGGGCACGGGGGTGCCCGCGATCCTCGCGGAGGCCCCCTCTGTTATGTCCAAGATCACCGCGGTGCGCGATGCCGGTCCAGGCGATGACACGCCGGCAACGGTTGTTTTGCCGTCATCTTTGCAGCGCAGCAATATTCAATTTTTTCTGCGGTCGATTGCGAAAAGCCCTCGTCCTAAGTAAGCGAAACCGATTCCAGGGGTAGGGTGATGCAGGGGATTTCCAGTCGTATTGCAGGGATTTGTCTGTTCTCGGTGGGTATCGTAATTCTCGGCCAGTCCGGCCATACACAAGCTGTCGTACAAAATCGTATCGTACAGCAGATCGTGGCGGGTAAGGTAACGCCGTTGCCAGGTACAGTCCATCCGCTGGCCCGCGCGGAATATGATCAGGGTCCGGTTGGCGGTTCCATGCAATTGCATGGGATGACCCTGAACTTCAACCGGTCAGCGGCGCAACAGGCGAGCCTGAATGCGACGCTGACGGCACAACAAACTCCTTCATCTTCCAGCTACCATCAGTGGCTTACCGCCGCGCAGTTTGGACAGCAATTCGGCATGAGCCAGCAGGACCTCAACCAGGTGACGGCATGGCTCCAATCCCAGGGTTTCACTGTAGATAAAGTGGCGGAGAGCGGCACTTCTATCCGGTTCAGCGGAAGCGTGGTCCTGGCGGAACAGGCCTTTCATACCCAGATCCACGGTTACATCGTGAACGGGGAGACACATTTTGCGAATGCCACGCAAATTTCGCTGCCAAGTGCCTTTGCATCCACAGTGAGCCGGCTCGGTGGCCTGCATGACTTCAAGCCGAAGCCGCGATTGGTTCGACCGGCGGGGACAAAGACAGGTAGTGTGCAGCCACACTTCACCTCGGGCATTTCGGGAGACCACTTCCTCGCGCCCGGAGACTTTGCGGTGATCTATGACGTTAATCCTCTTTACAGCGCGGGCTACACGGGGAGCGGCCAGACAATCGGGATCATGGGGCAGACAGATATTGTCATGGCCGACATCACAGATTTTCGAACCGCGGCGGGGCTGCCCGCGAACAATCCCACCGTGTTCTTAATTCCCGGCTCATCCGACCCGGGAGTTGGCGATGCTTCGGGCGACATTAATGAGGCGGACCTGGACCTGGAATGGTCCGGCGGAGTGGCCAAGAATGCGTCGATCGTCTTCGTTAACTCTACGAATGTCATGGATTCCCTGCAGTACGCAATCGAGAACAAGATCAACAACCTTCAAATCCCGATTCTTAGTATCAGTTACGGTGACTGCGAACCTGGTTGGACCTCGGCGGATCTAAGCAGCCTGGAAGCGTCGTTGCAACAGGCAAATGCGCAGGGACAGACGGTGTTCTCCGCTGCCGGAGATAATGGAGCAGCGGATTGCGATTTCCAGTCAAACCCAAATGGCCTGCCCATCGTTTCGGCGACCCAGGGTTTACAGGTCGACTATCCGGCGAGCAGTGCCTATGTGACTGGCATGGGTGGCAGTGAATTTACGGGTGATGGAACCGCCGCCAGTCCGTCGACCGGCGCCGGCCAATACTGGAGCGCGAACGGATCGAATGACGCGCTCACCTCTGCCCTGTCCTACATTCCGGAGATGGCCTGGAACGATACCGCGTTCGAAATCCAAAATGGTGGCGGGCTTTCCGGAGGCGGAGGCGGCAAGAGTCTGTTATGGCCCAAGCCCGGCTGGCAGACGGGCGTGACCGGCATTCCGAGCGACAGTGCCCGCGATGTGCCGGATCTTTCCCTAAACGCCTCCGCGGACCACGATCCGTATTTGGTCTGCACGCAGATCATTTTGGCCTCGGATCCCACTGGCAGCACTTACACGTCTAGCTGCACCAACGGCTTTCGCATTGCCGACAGCGGTTATAGCGACGACCAGGGATTGGTCGCCTACGGAGGGACCTCGGCTGACGCACCAAGTTTCGCCGGCCTTCTGGCGTTACTCGAGCAGAAACTCGGTGTGCCGCAGGGCTTGGGCAACATCAATCCTACGCTCTATACGCTGGCGGCTAACTCGGCCACCTACGCCTCGGCCTTTCACGATATAACGACCGGAAACAACATCGTGCCGTGTACCGCGGGGTCCACGAACTGTCCCAGCAGCGGCGAAATGGGCTATTCGGCGGGTACCGGTTATGATCAGGCTACGGGACTCGGTTCGGTCGACGCCTCCAACCTGGCAACAGCATTCACCTCAGTTGCCGCGAAGGGTGGCACGACAACGACCGTCGCTGTTTCCCCCACGAGTCCGTCAGTCGGAACGACGGTCACGCTCACGGCGACGGTTACTCCCGGTTCCGGGACAACCGCGCCGACAGGAACGGTCACGTTTACTATTGACGGAGCCGCCGGAAGTCCGATCACGCTCACGAACGGTGTCGCAACGACAACTATCAGCTTCTCGACCGGTGGCGCGCACACTGTCGTAGCGGCGTATTCGGGTGATACCAATTTTTACGGCTCCACCAGCGCGGCAACTACGATTAACGTGGGCGCTACGGGCGGTGCGGCAACCACGACTACATTGGCTGCGAGCCCGACCACAGTTGCCCTCAATGGGGCGCTGACGCTGACAGCTACTGTGCAGTCCTCGACCGCCGGCACGGTCGCTGGTACCGTCACTTTCACGACTGGTGGCGCCACGGTGGGCACCGCCTCGGTGATCGCTGGAGCCAGCGGCACGGGGACGGCCACGTTAACAGTAAGCTCAGCGACGCCGGCGCTCGGCTTTGCGGCGGGTAGCGATACGATTAACGCCGCTTATGGCGGAGATTCCGCCTATGCCTCTTCGAGTGGTACTGCGGCCATCACGGTGACAAATCCGGGAATTACCATGACGGTCGGGAACATGACGATCGCGTCGGCGAGCGCGGGGAATAGCGGCACTTCAACGATCACCATCACTTCCACCCAGGGTTACACAGGTACTGTGACTCTGGCGGCCAATGCGCCTGCATTAAACGCGGGGTATAGTCTCGGTGCAACCTCTCTCGCAATTGCCAGCGGCGGATCCGCGAGTACAACGATCACCATCGACACCATTGCCGCCTCGTTGCAGAAGGGGGCGCAAGGAAATTCTCAGGGCACGACAAACCGGCTGATTGTCGGAGCTGGAGCGGGATTTGGAGTCTTTTTCCTGCTCGGGCTTCCTGGAATCCGCAAGAGACGATGGCCTGTTGCGACCAGTTTGCTTCTGCTTGGCATAGTAGGAACGATGATGGGTTGCGGGAGTAGTACCTCGGGAGCTGCAACGGCCGGGACCTATACGGTCACGGTTACCGCGACGGATAGCAGTAATACCGTGATCGCCACTTCAGCAGCCTTCACTGTGACGATTCAGTAATGGGAACATATCAGAGTCTCGGCCGCAGTGTCGAGACTCCTCGAGGAGCTTCTGTCCATGCAAAATCGATCTTTCACGCTTGTATATGGAGTTATGCTGTTGTTCGGAACAATGATCCCTGCCGTAGCTCAGGATAATGGGGGACAGCAGCCCACAGCGCAACAGCAGCTTCAGCATATCCATACGCCGCAATCGATCGACCAGGAACTTGCCCGGCTTACGAAAGTGCTGGAGCTGACTCCAGAACAACAGCAGCAGGTCCGGCCTCTGCTTGTGGAGCACCATGACAGGATTCAGGCGGTGTTCGATAAGAATCCGACGGCTTCGCGGCAGGAGCTCGCTCCCCAGATTCACTCAATCAGCGACGACACTCATCGTCAGATTCATGCCTTGCTTACTGATCACCAGAAAGAACTGGAAAAGGAAATGCCACACAATCATCACGGCTGAGAAGTCACATCGTGATCGTCTCTAGCGGACAGCCTTTACGGCTTCCCGCTTCTTGGCAGTATTTTTGCCGCTGTGGTTTGTATATACTTCCCGAAGTACTGGCATGCAATCGGTGCGACCAGTTGACTGGAGAGGTCTACCTGATCGGTGTTGCTCTCAATGATGATCGGTTTCGCTTGGGTGGGATCGAGTGTCCCAAGCTGTCCCCTATATCCATTCATCCACGGTGAATACTCATACCTTAGACCAGCGCTTACGGTAAGCTTGTCGCTTACCCGGATGTCATCCTGGACGAGGTATTGGTGGTACCAACGCTGTCCCCCGAAATTCTCCGCGGGATAGGCACGTGCCACCGAAGCGGGATATCCCAGCAGAAAGTCGGCGAAGGCATCGCCACCCAATGGATGGCCTGCCGTATTGGCGGGGTTCTGGCTCTCCGGTCCGGTGACGGATGGCCAAATTGAGCATGATTGAGGCAGAACCACGATGCGTCGATATCTATTCTTGTTTAGCCTTCTGCTGGTGACGTCGTTCTGCCGGGCGCAAACTGCCGTTCGGGTTGACGTTGACCTGGCGAAACCCGCGGGGACATTCAAGCCGATCTATAGCTGGTTTGGCTACGACGAATCGGGCTATACCACCACGCAAAATGGCCAGGCCCTGCTGGCCCAATTGCACGATTTGAGCCCGGTTCCGGTCTATGTTCGCGCGCACTTCCTGCTCGCCACCGGCGACGGAAAGCCCGACCTCAAATGGAGTTCGTCGAACGTCTACACCGAGGATGCAAACGGGAACCCGATCTATAGTTGGACTATTCTCGATCAGATATTTGACGCGTATGCGGCGGCGCATGTCCGTCCAATGGTCGAGCTCGGCTTTATGCCCAAGGCGCTCTCGACACATCCTGATCCTTATCACATCGGTTGGCCGCTCAAGCCAGGAGAGGAGGAAGGCTGGTCGTTTCCTCCGAAAGACTACAAGCGCTGGCAGGAGCTGAACCGCCAGGTAGCCGCTCACATGGTCGAGCGCTATGGCAAGGAGGCGGTTTCCACGTGGTATTGGGAGGTTTGGAACGAACCAGATGGCAAGTACTACTGGAAAGGAACCGAGGACGAATACAACAAGCTGTACGACTATGCGGTGGCGGGCGTACGCCAGGCGATCCCCGACGCGCGCGTAGGCGGGCCCGCGACCACCGGCCCCGGCCCGCAAGGAAAGGCCTCTGAGTATCTGCGAGCGTTTCTCGCTCACTGCGCCACGAACAAAAGCCTGGCAACCGGCGGCCCCATACCGCTGGACTTTATTTCCTTCCACGTAAAAGGTCGTCCGAACGTAGTCGACGGTCACGTGCAAATGGGACTCGACCATGAGCTGAACAACGCGGCCGATGGCTTTGCCATCGTGCGCCAGTTCCCAAAGTTCCAGAGGCTCCCTATCATCCTGAGTGAAGCGGATCCGGAGGGCTGTGCAGCTTGCTCGGCGCGTCTCTATCCGCCGAATGCATATCGCAACGGGCCGCTTTATCCCAGTTACACGGCGGCAGCCATGAAGGGTCTCCTGGAGCTTGCGGATCGGGAGCGGGTAAATTTACTGGGAATGCTGACCTGGGCTTTTGAATTTGAAGGCAAACCCTACTTCGACGGGTATCGCACGCTCGCAACCAATGGGGTCGACAAGCCAGTGCTGAACTTTTTCCGCATGGCTGGATTGATGAGGGGCAACCGCGTTGCGGCGGTAAGCAATGGAGCCGCCCCGCTCGACAGTATCCTCGCCCATAGCGTTCGCCAGGATCCTGATATCGATGCGTTGGCGACCAGCTCGAATGGCGAAGCCGCTGTGTTGCTGTGGAATTATCACGATGATGACGTGGCCGCGCCGGGTGCTCCCGTTACGGTGTCGATCAAGTCTATTCCTCTCTCTGTTCATCGGTTGTTGCTGCAGCAGTACCGCATCGATGATCATCACAGCAATGCCTACACTGCGTGGAAGGAAATGGGGTCGCCGCAAAATCCGACCCCGGAACAATACGCTCAGCTGCAAGCTGCCGGGCAGTTGCAGCTGTTCGATTCTCCCAGGTGGATTACGCCGGAAAGCGGAGAGATCAAGCTGGATGTGCAACTGCCACGGATGGGATTATCGTTGTTACGCGTGACCTGGCCAGCCAATTGAACGAAAGCTCGGGGAAGAACGTGCGACTAGATTCCAAGCCGTGGTTCTTCATTGCCCTGGTTACGGTGGCCATCGGCATCAGCTATTTTGACCGGCAGGCGTTACCTGTTGCTATCTCCGCCATCCAGCGGAATATTCCTATCTCGGACGCGCAGTTTGCCTTGCTGCAGGCCGCGTTTCTGGCCACCTATGCCCTGCTCTATGCCGGTGGGGGAAAATTTCTAGACACCATCGGCACCAAAGTGGGGTTCGCCATCAGCATGGCCTGGTGGTCTGTAGCCTGCGCTCTGCACGGCTTTGCGCGTGGGCTGCCTCTGCTGGTGCTGGCTCGCCTGCTGCTCGGCATGGGCGAGGGCGCAGCCTTCCCTGCGGCCACGCGAGTGGTTGCGGAGTGGCTACCTACAAACCAACGCGCCACGGCAATGGGCATCATCAATGCCGGGACGGCCCTCGGTTCCGTGCTCGCGCCGCCGTTGATTGGGCTCATTCTGTTGCTCGGGAGTTGGCGCTATATTTTCTTCTTCGCTGCCGCACTCGGGCTCACCTGGGCGGCAGGGTGGTTGGTAGTTTACCGGCAACCGGCAGAGGTTGCATTGCTGGACCCGGTTATCGAAGCAGCGCGAATTCCCTGGCTGCAATTGTTATCGTCGAGGCGCGTTCTCGGCATGGTGGGCGCCAAATTTTTGAGCGACTCCGCCTGGTTCTTCTGCCTGTTCTGGCTGCCGAAGTATCTCTACGATGCGCGGGGGTTTGATATCAAGCATGTCAGCTACTTCGCCTGGATTCCTTACGCGGCCTCCGGTCTCGGCAGCTTTGCCGGAGGCTGGTTTTCGAGCTATCTGTTACGTTCCGGCCGTTCTCTCAACTTCTCACGCAAGCTGCCTTTGGGTTTGAGCGCTGCGCTGATGCCGGCTGTCATTCTCGTGCCTCACGTTTCCGTGAGCTTTGCCTTGTTGCTCTTCAGCATTGCTTTTTTCGGACAGCAGTCGTGGTCTGGACTGATCATGACGTTGCCTACCGATGTTTTCCCGCTGAGCTCGGTTGGCTCGGTGGCGGGACTGATCGGCTTTGGGGGCGCATTGGGAGGCGCGATTTTCAACCTGGCCGCCGGCCAGCTGCTTACTTATGGGGCGGGCTATGGCACTCTGTTTGCAGTGGTAGGCAGTCTTCACACGATAGCCTTTGCCATCCTTCTTTGTACCTCGGGCGTTCTACGTCCGCCGGCAACTAACCTTGAGGTGATAGCGGCGGGGATTTAAAAGAGCAGCACGGCCAGTCGATAGGTGGTGAAGCCGGGCTGGCCGTTACCTGAATCGCAGGCTCCAACCGACGCAGTGCGGAAGCGGCCCGTATGGATCTGCTGCTCGAGAACGTTGGGGAGGCGGCTTAGATCTGAGCCTTGCCAGCGCATGATGAACTTCGGCCGGACGGTTCCAGCCGAGCCGTGCTCCATGGCGCAGGTTTGCCGTGCTGCGGCAACATCGCCTCCGGGGCGGACACCACGCTCGCTCAGCAGCTGGCCAATCGTGCGTTCAATCTGCGAAGAGCCGATTGCAGCGACGCCGGCAGAGAAGTCTTCCACTGCCCACAGATTGCCACCCTGGCGAATGAGCCCGATGCCGACCTCGTTCAGCCGCGCATCCAGGATGTTTCTGCGATGCGGTGGCGAGTGCATCCACTCCATCTCGACGGCGTTTGGATTCGGTGCAACCGCCAGGTTCTCTGCGACCACGCGAAAGTGGGCACCCTGTTGCCCAACGCGGGTAACCAGGTCGGCTTCTCCGGCATATTGGTGCGACAGCGAGCCGCCACCCTGGCGGATCATCCACTCGGCGTGCCTTTGAGCGGCTCGGGCCAAGGCGGGATCCCATCTCAGCGGACCAAGCCCCTGCCGAGCGCGGTCTTCATTGGTCGCCCGCATCAACTCCGTTGCCTCGGATGATTGGGCGTAGCCAACCGCACCGAGGGCCCATACAACCCCAAGCAAGCAAGCGGCGATTCGTTTTCTCATGGACCGAGTTCCTCGAGTTCATTTGAACCCGGAACTTCGATCCATTCCTCTCACACGAAAGATGTATCTCAACACAAGATCAAACCCCTCGCGCATGCAGGTAGTAGACAAACATCGAAGCCAGCAGGCAGTAGATGCCGAACAGGTACCAGCGACCACTCTCAAGCCAACTGCTGAGCCACTTGAGGGCGACGAGTCCCGCGAGGAAGGAGAAGACGGCACCGAGCGCACTCGATACCAGCGAAGCCTTCAGGTCGATGGCTGCACCTCCGGCCATGGCAGCGTGCGAAGCCCGTTGCAGCCGCAGTGCCTCTAACCCCACTACTGCCGGCGTCAGCACCACCGCCATGGCAAAACTGAAGTCCTCTGCGCGCTTCTTGGTTACGCCGGCAAGCATGCCTGTGGAGATAGTCGAGCCCGACCGAGAAAAACCCCGAAATGGCAGCGCCAAGCCTTGTACGGCTCCCATCCAACCCGCCTGCATGAGACTCACAGTTCCTTCCGGAGTGGCGGTTGCCGCCTGCCGCCTTTCCAGCAGACCGGCGATGAGGATCACGACACCTGCGGCTGCAAGCGCGGGCGCGATGAGCTCGAGATGGTTAAACAGCTGCTCGATTTCAACCTTCTGCGCTCCGTGGAACAGCGTCTTCTCAATGATCTTTTTGAGCGCTACTCCTACGATCCCGGTGAGCAGGGTGGCCCAAATGACGAGAACGGCAAAACGTTTAAACGCTTCTCGGCTGGAAAAATAAGCGTGCTTCCAGGCGCTTCTGAAGAAGAGGATAACGGCGAACATCGTTCCGGTGTGCAGCATGACCAGAAGCAACGTCATCTGAGGAGACGAGGGATCGAGTCCCATGAGCTTCTCGGCCACGATGACGTGAGCAGAGCTTGAAATTGGCAATAGTTCGGCAAGACCTTGCACGATGGCAAGAATGATTACCTTGAAAATGGGCATAGCGTCAGTTTAGGTTAGATTATCTACGCAACTTCTCAGCGCAGTTCCGATTACAGGAAAATTCATCGACGGACTAGACTTGCTCTTGTAGAGGCCGCGGCCAGCGGGCTTCGATGATGGTCGAAATTCCACCGCGGGGACGGAAGTCTCCCTTGACGACGGCCCATACCGGGTCGCAGGCCTTCACGACGTCCTCCAATACCCGGTTGACTACGTTCTCTTGGAAGATGCCGAGGTTGCGGTAGGTGAACAGATATTCCTTCAACGACTTCAGCTCGAGGCAGCGCCGGCGCGGCATGTAACGGATCGTCAGATGGCCGAAGTCAGGCAAGCCGGTTTTCGGACAGACCGATGTGAATTCAGGATCGTCTACCAGGATCTCGTAGCCTGGGAATTGGTTCTCCCAGGTTTCAATGCTGGGAAAGTTGTAGTCGAGACCGGCGGCAGCGTGCTCATCAGTGTAACGAGACGTGGTGCTCATTACGGTATTGTAGTCACTTCTTGATTTCGACAATCACTGCTTCAAATGGCTGGGTGCTCAGGTTTTTTTCTGATATTGATACCGGGGTTCCCCAGACAACGTCCCCCGCTTTGTGTTCCGCTGTCTCCGTCTTGCCGGTCGAATCCTTGATTTCGAACTTCTGATCGGTGAGAAAGACGACCACGTGATCCGTAGCCCAGGTGTGTAACGGAACGTTGGCGTGCGGCTGGATCCTGGCTCTCACAATCCGCACCTGAGGGTTTTCAAGCTCCAGCTTGCACTGGGCGGGATCTACTTTGAGCGGATCGTGATCGCTGGTGATCGGCTTATCTGTGCCTGGGGTCTTCATCTCGAGCTCAATGATGTTGAAGTCGTGATCGAGGACTGTTCCCGCGTGCATCCCGGTCGGTGGACTCCAGAGCACCTCACCTGCCTTGAAGGTAGACACGGCCGTGGGCCTTCCGTCCTGATACTCGAACCGTTGTTTTCCCGGCTGGAGGTAGATCATCACACGGTTCATCTCGTGCTGGTGGAACTTTCCCTGCGCCTGTGCCTTCTCGAGGGCCCGGGCGACCTTCACCTCATCGTTGTCGTAGAGCACCGCTGACGGTTGCGTGGGGATCGAGGCCAAGGCTGCGCCCATTAAGAGCAGTGCAGGATACAGGGTTATTTTCATGTGGCGGAGGATAGCTCATCATTTGCCTCAGCGCAAATGGCGTCATCGACCAGGAAGGCTGGTTAGGTAAGTTGAGAGCGGTGCCAAAGGCGATGCGGGGAGCGCGCCAAATAACGCCACTGTTTCGAGACCCCGGACGGAAGGAAGTATCGGCGAGTACAGTCAAAGCACGGCTCAACGATTCCCTCTTTG
>Ga0137412_10002426_pt1 | contig 14786 bp, 16 predicted proteins | sample CZODoug2_1_16fun_FD_122160 | JGI IMG/M metagenome (GOLD analysis project Ga0137412, IMG submission 122160) | Vadose zone soil fungal communities from Angelo Coast Range Reserve, California, USA - CZODoug2_1_16fungal (Hybrid Assembly) | ecosystem: Environmental > Terrestrial > Soil > Vadose zone... | reverse complement strand
AGCCTGGCTCTATAACGGGCAGCGCAACGGCCGCGCGTTCGGCACCGCCGCAGAATATATTACGCTGGCCGAGCACCTGGTGACGCCGTTGCCCGCCGATGTGCCGTTCACCGCGGGTGCTACGCTCGGCATTCCCTGCATGACCGCGTGGTGCTGCCTGTTCGGCGATGGACCGATCGCGGGCAGGACGGTGCTGGTCACCGGCGGCGCCGGCGCGGTCGGGCATTACGCAGTGCAGCTCGCGAAATGGGGCGGCGCGCAGGTGATCGCGACCGTCAGCTCCGCGGCCAAGGCGGAGCAGGCGCGGCTTGCCGGCGCCGACCTCGTCGTCAACTACAAGACAGAGGACGTCGTCGCCAAGACACTGGCGTTCACCGGACAGCGCGGCGTCGACCGCGTCGTCGACGTCGATTTCGGGGGCAATATCGAGACCACGCTGAAACTGATGGGCATGAATTCGACGATCGCGGTCTACGCCACCAACGGCAACCGCACGCCGGTCGTGCCGATGCGCGAGCTGATGGAAAAATGCATCGCCCTGCGCGCGCTGGTGTTGTTCGCGTTGCCGCCGCCGCTGCTCGCAGCCGCGCAGACCGACATCACCAAGTGGCTCGCCGCCGGCCCTCGCATCCACAACATCGCCGCGCGGTTCGCATTGTCCGACACTGCGCAGGCGCACCTTGCGGTGGAAAAAGGCGACAAGCTCGGCACCGTGATCGTCGACTGCGCGCAATAAACGACGCGCCGACTAAAGTCATGAAATGGGATGCGCCAGATGCGGTGGAAAATCGGCAAGGTCAAGATCACCAAGGTCGTCGAACTCGAGACCGTCGGCTCGACGCGCTTCATCCTGCCGCTCGCAAGCAAGGACGAAATCCAGAAGCTGCCCTGGCTGATCCCGCATTTCGCAACCGACGAAGGCCGCCTCAAAATGTCGATCCACGCGCTGGTGGTGGAGACGCCCTCGCGCCGCATCGTGGTCGATACCGGGCTCGGCAACGACAAGCAGGGCCGCAACGTGCCCACCTGGAACAACCGCAATGGGCCTTTCCTCGAGACGATGATGGCAGCCGGTTTCCCGCCCGACAGCATCGACACCGTGCTGTGCACGCATCTTCACGTTGATCATGTCGGCTGGAACACGCGGCTCGTCGATGACCAATGGGTCCCGACCTTCGCGAACGCGCGCTATCTCTTCGGCAGGACCGAATATGAGCATTGGCGCGACCACAGCGAGACGCCGGACAAGGTGGCCGTGTTCAACGACTCGGTGAAGCCGATCGTCGATGCCGGCAAGGCCGATCTGATCGCCAGCGACGCCAAGGTCTGCGAGGAAATCACAGTGATTCCGACCCCGGGCCACAGTCCGGGCCATATGAGCATCCATATCCAATCCGACGGCGAGGAAGGCCTTCTGACCGGCGACGTCGCCCACCACCCCTGCCAGATGGCGCATCTGAACTGGTCCTCGACCGCCGATTCCGACGCCGTCCGCTCGGCGGCGACGCGGCGCGAGCTGTTTTCCCGCTTTGCCGACCGGCCGGTCCTGGTGATCGGCGGACACTACGATGCCGGCCACATCCACCGACAAGGGGATGCCTTTAAATTCGTCGCCTAGTTGAGCTATCACGGCAGCGGAAGAGCGCTCCCTCCCCCCTTGCGGGGGAGGGTCGGGGAGAGGGGTGGCGTCATCGGCAGTCCCTCCGAGTCGCTCCCGTCCCCGCCCACCTCGCCGTGTTCAGACCGGAGCAAGACGGATGGGTGTTCGGAGACATCATTGACACTTTCTAGCCTGCGGTCGAGGAACCTGCGACGGGGATCCACTCAGGTACTGCCTATGCCGCCACCCCTCTCCCCAACCCTCCCCCGCAAGGGGGGAGGGAGCTGACTTCCGCTGCGGCGACAGCTCGACCAATCGGCGTCATGCTGCGGCTCGCTTTCGTTTTGACGCGTTTCCTTCGTAAACTGCTCGCACAGCCCAGCAATCTCCGCACCGCTGTTGAAATTCGCCGCGGGCTGTTCCATGAAGCGCCATAACGCTCGGGAAACCCTGAAAAAACCCTTGGAGGGAGTAAGAAATGAAGCTTGTTCGTTATGGTGCGATCGGCCATGAAAAGCCCGGCCTGATCGACAAATCCGGCCAGTTGCGCGACCTGTCGTCCCACGTCAAGGATCTCAACGGCGACGCCTATTCGCCGGCCTCGCTGAAGAAGCTCGCCGCCCTCGAGCCGGACTCGCTGCCGACCGTCAGCGGCAAGCCGCGCCTGGGGCCCCCGGTGACCGGTATCTCGAAGTTCGTCGCGATCGGGCTGAATTATGTCGACCATGCCAAGGAGACCGGCAATCCGATCCCGCCCGAGCCGATCTTCTTCCTGAAGGCCAACACCAGCCTGAGCGGCCCGAACGACGCGGTGGAGAAGCCGCGCGGCTCGACCAAGCTCGACTGGGAAGTCGAGATCGCCGCGATCATCGGCACCCGCGCCAAATACGTCTCCGAGGCCGACGCGCTCAACCATGTCGCGGGCTATTGCGTCTGCAACGACGTCTCCGAACGCAATTTCCAGATCGAGCGCGGCGGCACCTGGACCAAGGGCAAGTCGCATGACACGTTCGGCCCGCTCGGCCCCTGGCTCGTCACCAAGGACGAGGTTGCCGACGTGCAGAAATTGTCGATGTGGCTCGACGTCAATGGCAAGCGCTGCCAGACCGGATCGACCTCGACCATGATCTTCACGATCGCAAAATGCATTTCCTATGTTTCGCAGTTCCTGACGCTGTTGCCCGGCGACATCATCACGACAGGCACGCCGCCCGGCGTCGGCACCGGCATGAAGCCGCCGCAATTCCTCAATGTCGGCGACGTCGTGACGCTGGGCATCGAGAGCCTCGGCGAACAGCGCCAGGAAATCGTCGAGGCGTGAGGTGACACCCGCTGGGGGTAAGTCGTCATGGCCGGGCATAGCCGTCCAAAGGACGGCGTCGCTTCCGCTCGCCTATGCCCGGGCATCCACGTCTTAGCGGTTTGTCCGCGGCCAAGACGTGGATGGCCGGAACAAGTCCGGCCATGACGAAGGAAGAGACCCTTCTAGGAACAACCCCATGAAACTCACCTACTCCCCCGCCTCGCCCTTTGCCCGCAAGGTGCGCATCGCCGCGATCGAGCTCGGGCTGATCGACAGGATCGAGTTCGCGCCGGTCGCCGTGGTGCCGGGCCAGCCGAACGATGAATATTCGAAGATCCACCCGCTGAAGAAGCTGCCGGTGCTGATCCTCGACAATGGCGATGTGGTCGTCGATTCCTATGTCATCGTCGAATATCTCGACGAACTCGCGGGCGGCGGCAAGCTGATCCCGGCTTCGGGTGCGCTGCGCTGGAAGGTGAAGAGCGACCATTCGCTGCTGCAGGGCATGCTCGATTCCATGCTGCTCTGCCGTTACGAGAACATGGTGCGCCCGGAGCCGCTGCGCTGGCAGGCCTGGTCCGACGATCACTGGAACAGGGCCTGGCTCGGCATGGCGCGGTTCGAGGGCCAAGTCGACGCGATGATGGCGCGCCCGCTCGATATCGCCCAGATCGGGCTGGCCTGCGTGCTCGGCTACGCTGATTTCCGCTTCGCCGATTGCGGCTGGCGCAAAGCCTACCCTAAGCTCGACGCATTTCATCAGAAGATGCTGGAGCGGCCCTCGGTCAAGATCTCGCTTCCGCCCGCCGCATGAACCAGCAAGGAAGGCGTATCCCATGAGTTTGACGTTGACCGCCGGCGACCTCACCATCCACCGCCTGATCGAGCAGGAAACGACCTTCCTGCCCGCGCAGGACCTGTTTCCCGGCCTGACGACCGATGTGCTTGCCGAAAACCGCTCATGGATGAAACAGGCCAAGGCACTCGACGACAACGACACGCTGATCCTGTGCTTCCAGTCCTACATCGTGAAGACGCCGCACCACACCATCCTGATCGACAGCTGCATCGGTAATGACAAGCCGAGGCCGACGCGGCCGAAATGGAACATGAAGACCGACGACATTTATATGCACGGGTTGAAGCAAGCGGGCGTCTCGGTCGACGACATCGACTATGTCATGTGCACGCATCTGCATGTCGACCATGTCGGCTGGAACACGCGGCTGGAAAATGGCCGATGGGTGCCGACCTTTCCCAAGGCGCGTTACGTCTTCGCCAAGGGCGAATACGACTACTGGACCGAGCAGCACGCCAAGGCCGAGGTGCCGCCGTTCGGCGACAGCGTGCTGCCGATCGTCGAGGCCAAGAAAGCCGAGATCGTCGGCCATGATTTTTCGATCGGCGATCACGTGCGCCTGCTGCCGACGCCGGGCCACACCCCCGGACATGTCGCCTTCACCTTCGGCCGCGGCAAGGATGACGCCGTGTTCTCCGGCGACCTCATGCATTCGCCGCTGCAGACGCTCTATCCCGAACTGGCGCCGAAATTCGACGTCGATGCGGCACAGGCAGTTGCGACCCGGCGCAGCTTCCTGGAGCGCTATTGCGAAACCGACACGCTATGCTGCACCGCGCATTTCCCCTCGCCCTCCGCCGGCAAGATCCGCCGCAAGGGCAACGCGTTCTCCTGCGAGATGGTCAGCGGGTAGCCGGTTGAGGCCTCATGGTTCGAGACGCGCGGCGTTGCCGCGCTCCTCACCACGAGGGTCTTAGTTCCTCATCCTGAGGAGCATCGCAACGCGATGCGTCTCGAAGGATGAGGCCCCGCTGCCCGCTCTCCCCGCTCAATCGAACAAACTCGGCGTGTGATTGACGGGGGCGCCCTCGATCGCGAGCATTTTCAATTTCGTCTCGACGCCGCCGCGGGCGGAGAAGCCGCCGGGCTTGTTGCCGGCCGCGAGCACGCGGTGGCACGGCACCACGATCGGGCACGGGTTGCGCCCCAACGCCTGGCCGACGTCGCGCGACAGTTCCACGCCGCCGAGCTTCTTGGCGATATCGCCATAGGTCATGGTCTGGCCCGGCGGGATGGTGCGCGCGATGTCGTAGACGCCGCGGTTGAAATCCGGCACGCCGTCGAGATCGAGCGGAATATCCAGGAGATCGTCGGGCTTCCCGGCGAGCAGTTCGACGATGCGCGCGATCGCGCGCTGTACCTCGGCCGTGGGCTCCGCTGGCTCGACGTCGCCATGGCGCTGGCGAATGCGGGCGCGGGTCTTCTCCTCGCTGCCCATCGGCAGTTGCAGCCCATTGATGCCGCGCGGGCCCCACTCGATGCCGCAGATGCCGATCGCGGTGTCGAACAGTGTGAAATGCTGGTCTGTCATGGTCGGCTCCAAATCTCGTTTGCCCCATGTTTCGGTTTCCCAGAGATGTAAGCTTGGAAATTGTTGCGATCCACCCGGATTCCGGGAATCCTGCACAGATGTTCCACCCGGAACCCGCCCTTTCTGACCCAAGAAAACACCCATGCAGACCCTGCGCGTCAACGGATACGATATGGCCTATCTCGACGTTGGCTCAGGCCCGCCGCTGGCCTGCGTCCACGGCTCGCTGTGCGATTTCCGTATCTGGGGTTCGGTGATCGGGCCGTTGACCGCAAAGCACCGCGTGATCGCGCTCAGCCTGCGGCATTTCTTCCCGGACCATTGGGACGGCACAGGCGACACCTATTCGATCGCCCAGCATGTCGACGACGTGATCGCCTTCATCGCGCAGACCGAACTAGGGCCGGTCGACCTGATGGGGCATTCGCGCGGCGGCCACATCTCGTTCCGCGTGGCGCAACAGCGGCCGGACCTGCTGCGCCGGCTGATCCTCGCCGAGCCGGGCGGCGAACTCGATGCCACGCTCGATCCGGACTACAAGCCCGGACCGTCACCCTTGGCCGCGCGGTTCGCCGCCTCGGCGGAAAAGATCGCGGCCGGCGACATCGACGGCGGGTTGCAATATTTCATGGATACGCTGGAGGGTCCCGGCGCCTGGCAGCGCCTGCCGGCGATGGCCAAGCAGTTGCTGCGCGACAACGCGATGACGCTGCTCGGCCAGGTACGCGACCAGCGGCCGCCGTTTTCGAAAGCGGACGCGGAATCGATCAGGACGCCGACATTGTTCATCGGCGGCGCCAGGACCAAGGGCATGCTGCCGAAGGTGCTGCATACGCTGGCCGCGCATGTGCAGGGGTCGCGGACGGAAATGATTCCCGGCGCCACCCACCCGATGTTCGAACAGGCACCGCAGAAATATAGCGAGATCGTGCTGAATTTTCTCGCCGGCTGACCCGCGCTAATTCGTCAGCTCTGCATCAAGGCCGCCGTCGACGTCGCCCGTAGCGCGATGCGCCGAATCTGGAAGACCAGTATCCCGACGCAGGCGATTTCGATCGCGATCGAGAGGATCGACACCAGCGAGGTCGCGGAGAATTCCATTCCGCTGAACCTGAGCGCCGTCAGCACCGCATCGCTCGCGACCGAAACGATCAGCGCCACCGCGGCGGCGCGACAGATCAGAAAGAAGCGGCGAAGCTGGCTGCGATAGGCCGGATCGAACGCTGCCGGGATGTTGCGAGTCTGGATATAGATCCAGCCAACGAGCCCGATGATCACCGACGACAGGAAAGCGTAGCGGTCGATCAGCATCACCTCGGCACTGACCGCGCGGATGTCGTCGCCAACGGCCCAGGGCATCGCAGCATACCAGGCGACGCGGGCCTTCATCGCGATGAAGACACCGGCGATGACGAGAACCGCGATGAGGGCTGCGCGCCGGCTGTGCCTCGTCAAGGAGAGCACGGCGAATTCGGCGGCGATGGCGCGGGCATCGCCGAAATTCGCGATCGCGCGCGATTGGCTCTCGAAAGTGTTTCCTGCCGGGTCGGCGGCGACGGCTTCCCAAAGATGATCCTCGACTTCCTGCCGCACGCAACGCGACAGCGATCGGTCGAAGTCGAGTTCGTGCGCCAGTCGTTCGAGATAATCTTGGATAAAATCTTGGATCATGCCGGGGTCTCGCGTGGCCGGGCTCCGCCGAGCAGGCCGCCGATGGCATCCGAAAATTGTTTCCAGATCGCGCGCCGCTCGGCAAGCGCGCGCGTGCCGGCTTTGGTCAGCGTATAGACCCGCCGCCGCCGGCCGGAATCGGCCGTGGTCCAACGGCTGCTGAGCAGCCCGGCCTGTTCGAGCCGGTGCAGCGCCGGGTAGATCGTGCCTTCGGGCAGATCGAACGCCCCGCCGCTGCGCTGCTTGATTTCCTCGATCACGGCATAGCCATGGGCCGAGCCCGCCGCCGCCAGCGCGGCGAGCACGATCATGTCGAGGTGCCCCTTCAGCATTTCACCTTCCATACATCGGAATACTAGGCTTCGGTGCGCTGACCGTCAAGCCATGCGGATGCGACGGGCGCAGCGCCGGCCGCGGCAATAGCTACTTGCCGCGCGGCACGAAGACTACTTGCCGCGCGGCACGAAGACCTGGCCGTTGACGCCAAAGCCTCCCTCGGCGGTTTCGATGATCTGCACGAAGGAGAGCCGGCCCGGGCCCGGCGAAAGCTTCATCGCATTGAAGAGCACGTCGGTGATGCCCTTGATCATGGCGGCCTTCTGCTCGAGCGTCAGCACGCCTGTGGGGACCTGAAGCTCCACCAATGGCGCGCCGAAGCTTGCCGAAGGCGCGCTATCGGCGAGCGCTGGTGAAATGCCGGCCGCAGCGCCTGCGGCAATTGCCGCGCTCATCAGCACGGCGCGTCGATCCAGTCCGGCGCTATCTTGCGCGTTCAAATCATGGCTTGGCCTGTCGATCATGGTCATGGTCCAATCTTGAGGGGTTGCGATCAGGTTCGAGGCGCATAGACATTGCCGGTCGCGCCCCAATCGCGCGCCGGAATCTCGTTGATCAACACATAGGTCGGCGAATCCGCCGGCCTTTTTTCGACGCCCACGATGACCTCGTGAATCCCCCTGACGATGTCACGCCGCTGCTCCGGCGTGAGAATGCCCTCGGGCACATAGACCTTGGCGACCGGCATGCGAAGCTTCCTTGCTTGCTCTTGTTTATACCTAGCTATGCTATACCTCGAATAACTAGGTGTCAAATGCAAAAATCCCCGGCATGCGCCATTCGACCTCCCCGCGGGGCTGAGTATAGTGAGCGCCTCTCCGTCACTGGGCTTCCGGGAAACCTCGCATGCAGACCCTTCGCGTCAACGGCTACGACATGGCTTATCTCGAAGTCGGACAAGGCCCGCCGTTGGTCTGCGTGCACGGCACGCTCGGCGACTTCCGCACCTGGTATGCGGTGCTGGGGCCGCTGTCGCAAAGGCATCGCGTGATCGCGGTCAGCCTGCGGCGGTTCTTTCCCGAGCACTGGGACGGCGTCGGCGACGATTACAAGATGGCGCAGCATGTCGACGATGTGATCGGCTTCATCGAGCAGGTCGCGCCGCAGCCGGTCGACCTGATGGGCCATTCCCGTGGCGGGCACATCGCCTTCCGCGCCGCCCAGCAGCGCCCGGAACTGTTGCGCAAGCTGGTGCTGGCCGAGCCCGGCGGCCATTTCGATGCCACGCTCGATCCGGCTGCCGTGCCTGACGCACCATCCGAGCAGGCGGCGCGGATCGCGGCGTCAGCCGACAAGATCAGGGCCGGCGATGTCGACGGCGCGCTCCGCGGCTTTGTCGACGGGATCGACGGCGAAGGCGCCTGGGCGCGGCTGGCCGCCGCGGCCAAGCAGCAGCTCCGCGACAATGTCTTCACGCTGGTCGGGCAAGTGCACGAGACCCGCAGGCCCTATTCGCTGACCGACGTGCAGGCGATCAGGACGCCGACGCTGTTCGTCGGCGGCGGCGACACCCAGGGAAGTCTGGCTGCGATGCATCGCGTGCTGGCGCCGCACGTCGCGGGCTCCGAGACCGCGATCATCCCCGGCGCCCGCCACTGGATGTTCGAACAGGCGCCGCAGGAATATTGTCGGGTCGTGCTGGATTTCCTAGCGAAATAGGCCGCGAAGCCGCGATCCGGTTCCCTCCACCGCCGCCTCGGTCGCCCTTGACCGCTTACCCCAGAGAGGGCTAGCTTTGGATACAGAATTCCGTATTCCGAGTGGACCGCCGCATGATCCCGTTAGATCCGCTTCCCAATCTCAGCGATCAGGTCTACGCGCGGATTCTCGAGGCGATCACCGACCGCACGCTGCCGCCCGGCCATCGCATCCGCCAGAACGAGTTTGCCGAAAAGCTCGGCGTCTCGCGCCAGCCGGTGTCGCATGCGCTGCATCTGCTGCATCGGCAGGGCCTGCTCGCTGAAAGCGGCCGGCGCGGCTTCGAGGTGACGCAGCTCGATCCCGCGCGCATCCGCCAGCTCTACGAAGTGCGCGGCGCGATGGACGCGCTTGCCGCCCGGCTTGCCGCAAGGCGGGTCAAGACCGACGCAGCCGGACGCAAGCAGCTCGAAGCGGCGCTACAGGCCGGCCACGGCATCGGCAAGACGACACCGCTCTCACAACTGATCGCGCTCGATGTGGCGTTTCACAGCGCCATCTATCGCCTCGCCGGCAACCCCGTAATCGAAGAGACGATCGCGCCGCAATGGCCGCATATGCGCCGCTCGATGGCGGCCGTGCTCACTGAACTTGATTATCGCGACAGCGCCTGGACCGAGCACCAGACGATCGCCGCGCATGTCCTGGCCGGCGACGCCAAGGCCGCCGAGGCCGCAGCCCTCGCCCATGCGCAGACCGCCGGACACAAGACCGAGGAGAGACTGAGAGCGCTCGAACAAGCGGCGTAGCGAGAAGGTCGCCGTTCCGGGACGATACGAAGCATCGAACCCGGAATGACAAAAAAACAAGAGGAGGAAACACCATGAAACTGACCCAGGAGCAGATCGACCATTTCAACCGCGAGGGCTGGCTGTTCCTCCCCGAGCTGTTTACCGCAGAGGAAACCGCTCACCTCGCGCGCGAGGCCGAAGGCATCTATGCCGCCAACCGCCCGGAGGTGTGGCGCGAGAAGAGCGGCGCGCCGCGCACCGCGTTTGCCGCGCATCTCTATAACGACGCGTTCGGCGTGCTCGGCGCGCATCCGCGCATGATCGCGCCGATCGAGCAGTTGTTCGGCGAGAAGGTCTACATGCACCAGTTCAAGATCAACGCCAAATCCGCCTTCACCGGCGACGTCTGGCAATGGCACCAGGATTACGGCACCTGGAAGCGCGACGACGGCATGCCGGAGCCGCGCGCGATGAACATCGCGATCTTCCTCGACGAGGTGATGCCGATCAACGGGCCCTTGATGCTGGTGCCGCAGAGCCAGACCGCCGGCGATCTGAAGGCGTCGCATGACCTGGAGACGACGTCCTATCCGCTGTGGACCTTGGACGAAGAGACCGTGACGCGGCTGGTCAAACAAGGCGGCATCGTCGCCCCGACCGGCAAGGCCGGCGGCATGCTGATGTTCCACGGCAACCTCGTGCACGGCTCGGCCGGCAACATCACGCCCTACCCGCGCAAGATCGTCTACCTGACCTTGAACGCGGTCTCGAACTACATTCGCACCCCGACCCGGCCGGAGTTCATCGCGCACCGCGATTTCGCCCCGATCGAAACCGTCGACGACGACGCGCTGCTGCGGCTGGCGCGCGCACACCGGCAGGCGGCGGAATAGAACGCACTTTCGCCAAACACGTCGTCATGCCCGGCCTTGTGCCGGGCATCCACGTTCTTCGACCGTTGAGACGAAAGGACGTGGATGGCCGGGACGAGCCCGGCCATGACGGGAATTCCATCAGCGTAACTTCTCATGAATAATCTGACCTGATTGGATCGTTTCACATGAATCTCCATCATCTCCTCAACGCCCGCCGCGCCGCCGGCAAGCCGGTCCGTGTCGCGCTGATCGGCGCCGGCAAGTTCGGCTCGATGTTCCTGTCGCAAGTGCCGCATGTGCCGGGACTTGAAGTCCCCGTCATCGTCGATCTCGATCCGCAGCGCGCCAGGGACGCCTGCAAGACCGTCGGCTGGGACGACGCGCGCATCGCGGCCACGACATTCACCGCCGACGCGGCGAGAGCGACCGCGAACGGCATCGAGGTCATCGTCGAGGCGACCGGCAATCCGGCCGTCGGCATCCGGCACGCGCGGGCCGCGATCGCAGCCGGCAAGCACATCGTGATGGTCAATGTCGAGGCCGACGTGCTGGCGGGGCCGCTACTCGCCGAGGAAGCGCGCAAGGCCGGATTGGTCTATTCGCTGGCCTATGGCGACCAGCCGGCGCTCACCGCCGAGATGGTGGACTGGGCGCGCGCCACCGGCTTCCACGTGGTCGCCGCCGGCAAAGGCACCAAATATCTTCCCGCCTATCACGACGTCACGCCGGACAGTGTCTGGCAGCATTACGGGCTCACCGCGAGCGAGGCGCAATCCGCCGGCATGAACCCGCAGATGTTCAACTCGTTTCTCGACGGCACCAAGTCGGCGATCGAGATGGCCGCGATCGCCAACGCCACCGGGCTCGACGTGCCGTCGGAAGGCCTGTTGTTTCCGCCCTGCGGCGTCGACGACCTGCCGCATGTGATGCGGCCGCGCGCGCAAGGCGGCGTCTTGGAAAAATCCGGCGTGGTCGAAGTCGTATCGTCGCTGGAGCGCGACGGGCGCGGCGTGTTTCGCGACCTGCGCTGGGGCGTCTATGTCGTGCTGGAAGCACCGAACGATTATGCCGCCGATTGTTTCCGGCAATACGGCTTGAAGACCGACGCGAGCGGACGCTACGCGGCGATGTACAAGCCCTATCATCTGATCGGGCTGGAATTGAACATCTCCGTGCTGTCGGCGGCGCTGCGCAAGGAGCCGACCGGACAGCCGCTGACGTTCCGTGGCGACGTCGCGGCCATCGCCAAGCGTGACTTGCGCGCCGGCGAGATGCTCGACGGCGAAGGCGGCTACACGGTGTGGGGCAAGTTGATGCCGGCGGCGGCGAGCCTGAAGGCCGGCGCGCTGCCGATCGGGCTCGCGCATCGCTTCAAGCTGAAGAGCGACATCGCCCATGGCGCGGTGGTGCGCTGGAGCGACGTCGAATTCGACGCCAATGACGACACCGTCAAGACGCGCAAGGCGATGGAGGCGGCGTTCGCGACGGCTCGCTAGTTCAAGGCAGCAATCGCCTTCTTATTTCTAGCAGATGCCGCGCGAGCGCGTCAGCTTGCCGCGCCTTGTTCGCAACTGCGTAAGGATGGCGCGCTTGATTCCCCGCAAGCGATTGGCCATCCTGCTTTCGACCCGGAGATGTCCGGGCATTCACGTCGGCCGCCGGCGAACCCAAAACGACATTCAAGATCGTTGTCCCTCGTCGAGCATTCGGCACAACAGAGGGGAAACGCATGAAACGTCGTGATTTCTTGAAGGCGGGTGGCGTGGGGCTGGCGGCAAGCGCGGTTGCCGCGCCTGCCATCGCGCAGTCGATGCCGGAGGTGAAGTGGCGGTTGGCGGCAAGCTGGCCGAAATCGCTCGATACGCTCTATGGCGGCTGCGAATATTTCTGCAAACGCGTCGCCGAGATCACCGACAACCGTTTCCAGATCCAGCCGTTCGCCGCCGGCGAGCTCGTGCCGGGCCTGCAGGTGCTCGACGCGGTGTCGAACGGCACGGTCGAGATGGGCAATACCGCGCTGTATTACTACTGGGGCAAGAACGCGGCCTTCACCTTCGGCACCGCGCTGCCGTTCGGCCTCAACACGCGCCAGCACATCTCGTGGCTGTTGTGGGGCGGCGGCCAGGACATGCTCAACGACCTGTTGAAGGAGCACAATTGCATCGGCCTGCCGACGGGCAGCACCGGCGCGCAGATGGGCGGCTGGTTCCGCAAGGAGATCAAGACGATCGATGACTTCAAGGGATTGAAATTCCGCGTCGGCGGATTTGCCGGCACCATCATCGCCAAGGTCGGCGGCGTGCCGCAGCAGATTGCGGCCGGCGATATCTATCCGGCATTGGAGAAGGGCACCATCGACGCCGCCGAGTGGGTCGGCCCCTATGACGATGAGAAGCTCGGCTTCGTCAAAGTCGCAAAGTATTATTACTATCCGGGCTGGTGGGAAGGCACCGGCCAGGGGCACAATGTCGTCAACATCGATCGTTGGAACGCGCTGCCGAAGCCATATCAGGCAGCCGTCACCGCGGCGTCGAACGACTGCTTCAGCTGGGTCACCGGCAAATATGACTATGTCAATCCGCCGGCCTTGAAGCGCCTGATGGTCGCGGGCGCGATCCTGAAGCCATTTCCGCAGGAGGTGCTGGAAGCCTGCTACGGCGCCGCCGGCGAGATCTATGCGGACCTCTCGAAGAGCAATCCGCATTTCGGCAAGATGTATTCCAGCCTGACGGCCTATCGCAGCGATTCCCTGATGTGGATGCAGGTCGCCGAGCTTTCCTTTGACAGCTTCATGATGCGGATGCGCACGCGGACCTGACGATGCAAAAACGCCCCGGAGCAGGCTCCGGGGCGCTGTCGTGTTGTTTGGCTACAGCTCCCCACCCGTAGGAAGGGAACGCATCTCCGCTGCGGCGATACGTCCTTATTGATCGGCGCCCAGCGCTTCGTTGAGCTTGTCGTAGTTCTTGACGACGAGATCGACGTTGCCCTTGTTCTCGACCTGCGGCTCCGGCGCCTTCAGCGCGGTGTTGAGATCGGCGAGCGCCTGCTTCTTGTCGTTGGCGGACATCTTCTTGTCGGCCTCGACCATCGCGATCTGCGACTTGATGACGGCCTCGGAGCCGACATACTTCTTGGTCGCGGGATCGATGCCGCCCATCACCAGGCTGATATTGTCGACCACGTTGTTGTAGTCGTCGAAACTCGCAAAGCCGTTCTTTTTCGCGATGGCCTCGAGCTGGGTCATGATCTTGGCATCCGGCGGGGCATTGTCCGGCAGCTTGTCGGTGATCGGGTTCATCTCCTTCTGCGCGGCCAGCACGCCGTCGACCTGCTTGTCGGTCAGCGCGATCTGCTTCAACTGAGGCGGCGCCTGCCCGGCCTGTGCCGGCGGCGCGACTTGCGGCTTGGCCTGGGCCAGCGCGCTATGGGTCGAGAGCGCCGCGAACGAGGCGGCGAAGCAGACAATGGTCAAGGCGGTGGCAACCGGACGAAACAACGCGCGCATGGGAATCTCCTGAAGGTGGGACCGTTCGAGTTTACAGGCAAAACTGCGTACGAATTTTGAAATGAATGGGTCCTGAACCTGATCCTCGGTTTCGATTGAATTGGAACCGGGGATTCGAGACTCATGCAGGACGCAGTTTTGCCATGCTTCGCTCACGAACGGCAGAGCGTTCTGCGCAAACAAAAACGCCGCCTCCCCGAAGGGAAGCGGCGTTTTGTTTGATCGTAACACGTAAAGAGGAAGTTCCTTGTCCTTGGCAGGCCTGGCGGTGACCTACTCTCCCAGGGCTTAAGCCATAGTACCATTGGCGCTGAGGAGTTTAACGGCCGAGTTCGGGATGGGATCGGGTTCAAGCTCCTCGCTAGAACCACCAGGCCGGCGAAGGACAAAGAAACGAAGCAAGCTCGGATGCGAAGCATTCGAGCGCAGTCCTCGGGCTTGACCCGAGGACCCACGCTTGAAGCCAAGCATTGGTCTTTGCGCATGACGCGCTATGGACACTGAAAATGAGAGCAATCAAGCCAATCGAACGATTAGTACCGGTAAGCTACACGCATTACTGCGCTTCCACACCCGGCCTATCAACGTGGTCGTCTTCCACGGTTCTCAAGGGAATTCTCGTTTTGAGGTGGGTTTCCCGCTTAGATGCTTTCAGCGGTTATCCCGTCCGTACA
>Ga0137412_10002425_pt1 | contig 14787 bp, 10 predicted proteins | sample CZODoug2_1_16fun_FD_122160 | JGI IMG/M metagenome (GOLD analysis project Ga0137412, IMG submission 122160) | Vadose zone soil fungal communities from Angelo Coast Range Reserve, California, USA - CZODoug2_1_16fungal (Hybrid Assembly) | ecosystem: Environmental > Terrestrial > Soil > Vadose zone... | reverse complement strand
GGGTCTATGGAGGGGGGTGGGACGATGGTTGTTGCAGTGCAAGGGTTTGCCGGATGGCCTCAGTCCGCCTACGCCCAGGAAGCCGCTGTAAAAACGACGACCCCCATCAAGCATGTCATTGTCATCATCGGTGAAAACCGTACCTTCGATCACGTCTACGGCACTTACAAGCCGAAGGAAGGCGAGACCATCTCGAACTTGCGCTCCAAAGGCATCGTCAAAGCAGATGGGACACCGGGCCCCAACTATTCCTTGTCCGCGCAGTTCTCGGCTCTGGACAGCACCACTTCTGGGACCAACACTTTTTCCAACAGTCCCCAGTCGAAAAGCATCTACGGCATACTGCCTCCCGCGTTGGCCGGTGGTCATGAAACGGCCAGCGACACGAGTCCGGCACCTTTCAAGACTCTGAAGGTCGCGAAGCTCGCAGACACTGGGCTCGCTCGAGCCTACGACAAGTATCTGATCACGGGTGCTACCGGCATTGCTCCCGGTCAGGTCGATACACGTATCAAAGATGCGACGTACCTGCGTGAAGGCGTTTTCCAGATCAGCGGTAGCAAGATGCCCTACGACGCGTATACGGCTAGCCCGGTGCATCGCTTCTTCCAGATGTGGCAACAGACGGACTGCAACGCAGACTACGTCACCGAGGAGAACGCCAGTGGCTGCCTCAACGACCTGTTTCCATGGGTCGAGACCACCGTCGGCGCCGGTAGCAATGGAAGTGCGCAGCCAAAGAACTTCACCGATATGTCGACCGGCGAAGGTTCCACTTCCATGGGTTTCTACAACATGGCCAAGGGAGATGCTCCCTACTTCAAATCGCTGGCTGATGAATACACCCTCAGCGACAACTTCCACCAATCCGTCATGGGTGGTACTGGCGCCAACCACATCATGTTCGGTTTCGCGGATGCGATCTGGTACAGCAATGGCGCAGGCAAGGCCGCGATTCCTCCAACCACTCAGGTTGAGAATCCCAACCCACAAGCAGGCACCAATAACTACTACGATCAGGATGGGTACTCGGGCGGCAGCTACGTCAACTGTGCCGATCTCAGCCAGCCCGGCGTACCTGCTGTCACCAACTATCTCCAGTCGCTCAAGCGTCCAGTAGAGGCTAACTGCGAGAAGGGTCACTACTACCTGGTCAATAACTACAACCCGGGATACAACGGCGATGGCACACTGACATCCCAGTATTCGCCCTTCACCATTCCTCCGACGAGCGTTCCCAGCATTGGCGATTCATTGCTCGCGAAGAACATCCCGTTCAAGTACTACGGTGAAGGCTGGAATCTGTATGTCACCGATCCCACCGACTCAAATCCCTATGACTCCTATTGCAACATCTGCAACCCTTTCCAATACTCCACCTCCATCATGTCCAACCCCGCCGTTCGTGAAGCTCACATCAATGACACAACCGAGCTCTCCGAGGACATCGACACCAATAAGCTACCTGCCGTTTCGATCGTGAAGCCGGGCGGTTTCAATGACGGTCACCCTGGCTCTTCCAAACTCGATCTCTTTGAGGGCTTCGTCAAGAAGGTTGTCGATCAAGTCAAAGCCAATCCAAAAATCTGGGCCGAGACAGCGATCTTCGTCACCTGGGACGAGGGTGGTGGCTACTATGACTCGGGTTACATCCAGCCAGTCGACTTCTTTGGCGACGGCACTCGCATTCCTCTGATCATCATCTCGCCTTACTCGAAGGGTGGCCATATAACCCATGAGTATGGTGACCATGTCTCCCTCATCAAGTTCATCGAGAAGAACTGGGACTTGCCGACGATCAGTGCCCGGAGTCGGGATAACCTGCCGAATCCGAAGCAGAAAGAAAGTAACCCTTACGTTCCAACCAACAGCCCTGCCATCGGTGATTTGACCAGTGCATTCAGTTTCACAAACAACTAAGCAGGCTCAATTCGTAGTAATGACAATCTGTCGGCGATCAGCCCTTGCTGGTCGCCGACAGGTATTTGAACAAGGTGCATTCCAACTCTAAAATGATGAATAGATTCATGACTCGCGTGGCAATGTTGTCCCCGAAGGTTATTGCTCTCATCTTTCTCAGCGTCTTCACTACCACAGGTATTCTTACTAGGCTGCATGCCGCTGCTCCAACGAGACCGTCCACATTTCATATCGAAAAGCAATGGAACATAGGTGGTGCTGGTGGATGGGGACATCTCATTCTGGATCAGACGACCCACAGCCTCTATATCCCACGCACCGATCGCCTGATGGTTATCGACATCGAAACCGGTAAAGTCTCCGGAGAAGTACCTGGCTTTGTAAACGCGCGCGACATCGCCTTAGATAACACCGGAAAATTCGGATATGTCACGGATCTTACGGATGGTACCGCAGGATTCGTGCGCATCTTTGACCGCGTCAGCCTCAAGCTGCTCGCGGCTATTCCCGTTGGGCTCAACCCGGACGCTATCGCCTTCGATCCCACCACCAAGACCATCTTCGCCTTCAATACGAGCGCGCATAGTGTAAGCATCATCGATAGTGCAACCAGCCAGGTTGTCGCAACCATTGCCCTTCCCGGGCGACCCGGTTCCGTTATATCAGACGATAGGGGTGCGATCTTTGTGGCGATGAAGGGACTCGACCAGATCATTCGCATCGATACTGCGGCAAGAAAAATATCAGCAGCATGGCCACTTGCGCCCTGCATCGGACCGGGAGGATTGGCCATCGACAGAACAAATCGACAGCTCTTCTCCGCCTGCGAGAACCACAAAGTGATCACTGTCCATGCCGATACTGGCCGCATCACCTCCATCGGCGAAGTTACGGAAGGAGCTGGGGATATTCGCTTTGACCCACGCCATCACCTGCTCTTCATCGCGAACGGCAGCGGGACCCTCACGATCTTTCGTGGAAACCTAGCAGGCAGGTTTACGAAGATTCAAGAACTAAACACACTTCCGGGCGCTCAAGCACTGGCGATTAATACGGAAAATGCCACAGCTTATCTTGCAACCGCCAGGTTCGGCCAAAGGACAGGTATCACCTCGGAAGAGCTGCGGTATCGTCCAACTCCCGTGGCAGGGAGCTTCGCTGTTCTAGTGGTCGGACGTCGAACTACGACGCCATAATCTTCTACGAACAGAGCAAAGCCGATAATATTCCTCCCGTGTGTAACCCGTTTGACAAGAACCACCGTCCATACGGGCATGCAAATCGCGATCGGCACCAGCGAGATCTGTCTCACAGCCGAGACTTCCTCCGTCTCTGAACTTCAGGAGATCGAGGGGCTCATAAGAATCTACAGGCCTCGATTGCTGCGTTTCGTCACGTTTTCCGTCAGAGACCCGGACCTTGCTGAATCCATCGTTCAAGATTGCTTCTTGAGAGCTTACAACTCGCGCGATAGCTTTCGAGGAGACTGCACGGTAAGCACGTGGCTGTTTGGCATTGCCAATAATTTGATACGCGATCAGCTACGGACAAGAAAGTTTCAGTTCTGGCGAAAGGTTCGAGCGACTGCCATCGATATTACGGAGATGGTTTCCTGTCTGTCGAGTAGCGCGAGCTCCCCGGAAACCCTTCTCCTGCAACAAGAACGCGCCGTTCAGGTGAAAGAGGCGCTGGATGGCCTATCCGTCAATCAGCGCAGAATATTTCTTCTTCGTTTTTCTGAAGACATGAGTCCTCAGGAGATCTCTGACTCGACTGGTATGGCGCTCAATACGGTCAAGACCCATCTCTATCGCGCGCTGGTAGCCATTGGAAAACAATTGGGAGAGACAAAATGACGAGTCCCCATCTGAACGACGATCAATTTGCAGATTGCCTGCTGGGAAGCAAAACGAATAGCGCTCAAGCGGCTCATCTACTCGAGTGCCCAGGTTGCCGTGAAGAGCTGGAACTGTTTCGGTCTTCCGTTGAGAATTTTAACAGCATGTCTCTCGTCTGGAGCGAGAAGCGCTCTGCAACGAGTCCTACTTGCGTGGTCTCCAAAGGCAGTTCGGGTTGGGTGTCCAATTGGGCATGGAGTATGGCAATTGTGATGCTGCTTTCTGTAGGGACATCTCTGCATACGCGCAATGAGGCAAATCAAGCTAGTTCGACAGTTCAGACTAGCGCCCCGAACAATCAGAACTCAGAGGCAGAGATTGCAAAGGACAATGAACTCATGAAAGCGGTTAATCGAGAAATTAGCCGCAAAGAGCCCTTTCCTCTACTGGCAGACAATGTTCCGGTGCCAAGATATGGGCGGGGAGTAAAGAAGCAGAGCGAAGTGAGAAGCGAGTGATTCTCGTTACACCGATGTACGGCAAAACAGTACTGCTTTTGGGATGCTTGGCGTTTCTTCTGGGATCAGTTGCGCTTGCTCAAGGACATGCTCCCGGAGCAAGTGGCTCATCCGCGGGGGGATCGATGGGTGGGATGCAAAATGATGCTCTTCCTGCGGATCAGAGCGGAGTGGCTCGGCCAGGTACAGGGGACCAAGGCGGGTCGATGGGGCAAGACACCGAGATCGCAAATGGCTCTTCAGACATCGCAACGTGCTCCACGTATCTCCAGAAGGCGACTCAGGGTGGACTGCAACTCGGTCCACCAGAGCGTTGGTGGAACAACAAGAAGTTCGCAAAGAGCCTTGGCCTTCGCGCAGAACAGAAGAAGAAGATGGATGACATCTTCAGCGCAAATAAGTCGGCCATTCTGCTTCGCTGTCAATCTTTCGTACAGGAGCAGTCGCGAATGGATCAGCTCTCCAGACAGGCAGTGCTGGATGAGGCCAGTTTATTTCCTGAGATCGACCGTGTTGCCCAGGCACGGGCTGAGCTTGAGAAAGCAAATGCGCATCTGCTTCTGCTGCTTCGTCAGGAGATGGACGGGGCGCAAATCGAGCGGCTCCGCGCGTACCGGTGAGCTAAACGTCCGGCACTTAGAAAGACCCTGATGGCATGATCACAATGTTTTCACATCCTATGTAACCCGCAGATGAAGGGCCCCTCGTCTGACCGGGTGTCGAGAGAAACCTGGGGGATGCTGCATTTCATCTCCAGATACCTCAATACAGGTTGGAGGTCATCGGGGATTACATATGAAGGTTCACGAACCAGAGCTAGTGAGTTGCGTCGGCGTTGTTATGACCGAACGGCTAAGTCTTGACGCCACTTTTCGTTCAGAAAGTGAACAGTTTAAACACTTTGGCGTCCTCGACAATGGAAAACAAAGCAGAAGCTCGCTGTTCACAGCAACTGTCTTGAATGTTCTGATCGCGCTGCTTGTTCTTCTTCTCGGCGCTGCGGCAAAGAAGACGATTGATGACAGCAGGAAGATGACGATCCTAACGTTGCCGACTCTGATGAAAGAGCCTGAACCGCTGCGACCCAGGATTATTCCTAAGCCACTTCCAAGACCTCCGGTCGTCAAAATAGAGCCACCCAAAATCAAGACTCCCGATGTACCCAAGCCAGCAGTTGTCAAAATGTCTACACCTGCTCCGGTATTAGCGCCTGCGCCTCCAAAGAAAGTGACTGCACCGGCTGCTCCGCAAGTTGTCAACCTCTCGCATCCCGCTCCTGCCGCCGTTGTCAATAATTCTCCACATCCTTCGGCAATAGCTCTTGGTCACGTGGACAATCCCATTGCACCTTCCAATCGCCCTGCCGTCAGTACGGTTGATCTTGGTCAGCGTGGGATGGCTGGCATGCCCGCTTCGAACACCGGCGGCGGCCCTCCATCAACCAGGGTAAGTCTTGGGTCGGGGAGCCCAGGGAGCCAGAGCTTAAGTGGGAATGGTGTTCGTTCGGTTCAAGGTGTCAGGCTTGGCGTCTCAGGAGGAACCGGCTCAAACAGCGCTTCGGGTCGTCAGGTTGGACAAGTCAACTTGGGACGGAGCGAACCGCCAGCCACCGCACGGCAGTCGGAACCGATCGCTGCCAGAGCGGAGAGTGGGCCTAAGGTGCTCTATAAACCCACTCCTGCCTATACCGCCGAAGCAACTGCATTGCATATCTCCGGCTCCGTCTCTCTTCGCATACGAGTCTCAGCCGCGGGTTCCGTCTCCATTCTGGAAGTTACCAATGGCCTTGGTCATGGTCTCGACGAGTCCGCCAGACATGCGATCCTTGGCACCCGCTTCTCACCAGCCCTCGATGTGACTGGACATCCGATCGATTGGGAAGGTGTCGTTCGAGTCAATTTCCAATTGGCTGGATGAACCATCGCCTCAGCTGACTCATACACGAAAGACGGACGCATGAGCCAGAATCCAAGCCGTCGCAAAGAGAGCAGATCATGATTCTTCATAGGCACCTCCGTACAGCTCTGCTGCTGACGATCGTTGCATCCACTGCGCTTCCCCTCGTGGCGGGCATCAATCCATTTGCAAAGAAGAAAAAGGACTCGAGCGCACTTCCGGCTCGCAAGCTGACCGCTGCTCAAAACGCTCTTATCGATAAAGCGATCATTCGCGAGAAGGAAGTAGTCAAGGTCGTCAAGCAGCGGGCTCCGGTGGTCGAAACCTACATACAGAACATGCGTCCCGATCCTGTTCTCGTTCAGGTTCCTGCATCGGATCAATATTTTCTAGGGCGGGTAAGCTTCGCCAAAATCATTAGCGATGAGGCCTATGAGAAAAACCCTCCACAATCGCAAAGCAGCGGAAAGCTGGGATTTTTCAAGCACTCTAACAACTACATCAAAGGGCTGAGTAATCTTTTCCACTTGCAGTTCCAGGAGTCTGGCTTTGTCCAGATGTTGCTGATGGACTCCAATAACTTCGACCGGCAGACCTATAACTTCAGCTTTGTTCGCAATGATTTTCTGGGTACTATCCCAACCGCCGTCTTCGACGTCACTCCTATAGGGGGTAGAGGTATTTTTCCGGGTAATAACAAAAAGAAAGGGCGCTTCTTCGGACGAATCTGGATCGAAACTCGCAACGGCAACGTCATCCGCTTCAACGGAGATTTTGCAGGCTCAGAGAAGAACTATCGGGAGTTCTATCATTTCGACAGCTGGCGGACCAACGTACAGGAAGATCTTTGGCTCCCAACTTCGTTCTATGTAGAAGAGAGTGATCCAAAGAGTACAAGCAAGAGTCTCAAGTTCAAGGCGATCAATCACGTCTGGGGATACGCTCTGAAGCTCCCCGCTGTGGAAGCCGAAAATACATCGCTCGATGTTATAGGCGCAACAGACGTCAGCAACGACGCCCAGGATGTCAGTCCGCTTGGCGCACAGCGTGCCTGGGTTCAGCAGGCGGAAGACAATGTGATCGAACGGCTCTTCCAGGCTGGCCTCCTCGATGCTCCAAGTGAGTTCGACAAGACACTGGAAGCCCTCGCCGGTAATATTCTGGCTTACAACAACATCTCTGTTCCCAAACCAATCCGCGTACGCATCTTGCTCACGGAGCCGCTCGAATCCCTGACCGTTGGCAACACTATCATCCTATCGAAGAGCCTTATTGACACAACTGGTGTTATCTCGCGGGATGGCGCGCAGCAGATAGGCAATCTCAACGCCATCCTTGCCTTCCAGCTTGCGCACATCATTCTCGGTCATCGACTGGATACGAAGTACGCCTTCAACGATCGTCTGCTCTTCCCGGATACGTCAGCGTTCAAACGTATCCCGATGCATCACACGGATGCTGAGAATACCGCCGCTGCAAAGAAAGCAAAAGAACTGCTCAGCGTAAAAGAACTTACAGACGGACAGAAGTACTTCAGCCTCTATCTGCAGCAACTTCAAACGCGTGTCAAAGCACTCCATGCCCTCAATCAGCCAATGCTTGGGGACGGCCTGGTAAAGAGCGACACCGACAATACCTTCTGGATGCAGGCTCTCGCTACAGGGGGCGAAAAACTGGACGAAAAAGACATGAGACAGCAGGCTGCCATGTCATTATCGAGTTTCGTTCGTTTCGACCCGTGGACCGATCAGCTTATCCCGTTGCATGCCAACTTTGAGCCAATCCTAAGTTTTACAGACAAGATGCCCTTCGAGGTAACTCCGATGTATCTTAAGCTCAGCTACTTCAAGGCGACCTCTAGCGTTCCTGCAGCAGCTTCTTCAGGAGACCCATTGGATACGACCCAACCCTCGGCGCCTACAGCAGTTCCTGCCGCTGTACCTCCACCAACCATAGAAGTGGACCGACCGAAGGCCGCTCCCCAAATGATGCCGCAGTGATACCACTGCGGCATCTTCTTCATACGGCCGGAAGTGGTTCATGAGATAACTTCGGGATCATAAAATTTTTATCTTCCTTTTCGCTGTCTGCCCGATCTTAGTGAGATGGTCCATCGCTTGATCTCCCCGGAGAAGAAGGAGATGGTGTTGAGAGCGATTCACGGAGGATCATTTTATGGAGGCGCGGGCTCCGTCAATTTAACGGCGAGATGTCGAAAGGGGGCGGAGGAAGGGCATAGCTCCCCCATGTTGCTCGATGAAACGTGGGCTATGCGGGTAGTCTTGCTCCAAAGGCGAAAGCATTCCTGAGCAGTTGCCGATAACGAGTTGCGAGGAGGAGATGTCTGCGTAGGCGAAAGGTTGCATTGATCGACTCGAAAACAGAGAGGAAGCATTGGGCTTGCTCCGGAGTTTGAAAGCGTTTCATGTGCCTTTTTCGCACGCGAGTTGGTTGATGTGAGTTTTCGGATCGGTCGTTCAGGTAGCGGCTCTGCCGATGCGTCACATTGGGAAAGATCAACCTTTTCAGTGCAGCGTAGCTCGTAACTTGTCCGTGATGATGACACGCGGTGGTTTCTCTGCGATATGGAACAGCTTGCGGATGAAATGCAAAGCTGCCCAGAGGTCGCATCTCGGTTGCACCAGAATATCGATGACCGCTCCGTTTTGGTCCACAGCCCGCCACAAGTAGTGCTGGACTCCATTACTATTGATGAACACTTTGTTCAGATGTAATTTCGTTCCGACTTGAGGCCGTCTCTTTTCAGCTAGGCGGCATAGACGATGCCGAATTTGAGGCACCATTCCCGGACTGTTTCATAAGTCACCTAGACGCCTCGCTTCGCCATCATCTCTTCGATGTTGCGATAGCTCAAGGCAAAGCGAAAGTACAACCAGACGCATTACTCCTCTACTTCGACCGGAAACCGGTGCCGAACGTACCTCTCAGGTGTGCTCAACGCCTCAGCTTCTCACATCTTTAAGTTGACTATGCCCACGCAGAGGTTACAGGTCACCGGTCGTAACTCTGTCAATTTCCGAATTGTTCCCGACCACTACTTCTGTCCAATATCGTTTCCCAGCCGCATCTTGGTATTCAGCGTAAAAGGCGCTGTCTCCGCTCGCGACGCTGAAACGTTTCGTCCCGTGGTATCTGAGGTGAACATACCATCCGACAGCAATGCATCCAAGAAATCCAGTTTCGCCATTGCCAAAATCCGCATGACGGTACCCGCGTCGCCAAGTCACTTCATATGCCGGGCCATGGCCTTGATTTTCCAGTACAAGTTCTCCATCGTTCAACTCTGGGCGTAACAAGTGCAAAACGAGGAACGGCCGGCGGCTAGCTGCTCCCTGACGAAGACTCTCTACTCGAATCTTTCTCGTTTCAACGCAGTAGACCACGAGACCCACAAGTCCAGCGCAGGCCGTGATCGCCTGAATCCATGCAGGAGCAATGGCGAGACTCATAATGAATCCAGCTTACCACTCTGGAGGATGGCGTGAGCACTCAGCCTAGTTTCTTCGCTGGATTGCAGCGGAGTGGATCTTGGGCGATGCGTTGCTTATCGGAGGTGCGGGAGCAGAGGCCACATACTGGGAACCTCAGTCGATTCGGTCTTGCTCGCTCTAGTCGCTCACTTGACTTCCGTCAAAGCAACCGTAGAACCTGAATTCGCCACCAGTGTCAATGTTGGGTTTACCCCTAAAACGCTTGAGCTGCAGCGCGCCGGGCGAAAGGTAAGCAACCAAGCCAAACTGCGCATGCGCGGATGGATAAACACGTGGTAACCCTGATTTTTTCCACATAAAACCAAGTCGTGTGCGCTCACATCAAATAGCAATGGTGATTATTTGTTCTGTAACCACCAGGCTTTTGAAGGTTCCTTATTCCTGTTGTGGAGATCCTGGTGGAAAACCTGTTGTTTTGGTGCATGGTTGTCCCGACAACGCGCGGGGCTGGCAACCTGTCGCAGAAGCATTGGCCGCGCGAGGCTTTTATTCTCTTATCCCTTACTTCATGCATTGCGAGCAACCACAGACGGCAGCGGAGGCCTTCCTCGCTCTGAAAGAAAGTCTGCGGCCGGCTGTATCTCTATTACCATTGTAATTTTGCCCAATTTTGAAGACTGCGGGTACAGGTCACAGTATGGCCACATCCGCAGTAGTCGTCCAAACTGTCGTATCGAACTTCGGGCAGATCTGGCAAGTTGATAGAGAATGCCATGTGCGAGGTCTGATCATGGTCTTCTCGTTCTAACTTCAATTGTGTTCCTGTCAATGTTGAGAGGTGGTGGCTGTGCCCAGTTTGCGACCCAGGAATTCTGCGCTTGTGGAATAAGCGCGCACCCAGTCCCGGCGTAAAAGGAAGTCGTGAATCTCGTCTGGGAAGATCAGTTCCTCGAAGTCGACCTTCTGCCTGCGCAAGGCGCCCACGAGTTCCTCGGTCTGGGCGAATGGTACATTGCGGTCATCGTCGCCGTGGATCAGTAGCACTGGTGAGCGCCACGTGGCTACCGAAGCCATCGGTGAGGATTCGAAAGCTAGCCGCGCCACATCCGCTCGTTCGCGCGGGTCGTAGTTCGGCGAAAAAGTAGGTAACTCCGTGTTCCAGTTGTGAACGCCATGCATGTCAACGCCGGCGGAAAACAGATTGGAGGATCGAGCCAGCGCCAGCGCAGTCAGGTAACCGCCGTAGCTACCGCCCCACGAGCCGATGCGTGTTCCATCCGCATCGGGCCGGTTTTTCAGATAGAGCCCTGCGCCCAGCACATCGTTGAATTCACTTGCACCTGACGCACCATACTTGAGCGCTTCGCGGAAGTTGAGTCCATAGCCGATGCCGCTCCGGTAGTTCACGCTCAGCACGATATAGCCAAGGCTGGCCAGGTACTGGTTCATCGCGTAAGCATTGGAGTAATACTCCATATAATGCCAGCCGAGTAGCATCTGCCGTTGTGAACCGCCATGGAAGAAGACCATCGCCGGTCGCCGGTCCCCGGGCGCAATTTCTTGGGGCATGAATAACTGGCCGTGAATCTCGAGCCCATCTGCCGCGGGAAATATGACTTGCTTTGGTGTTACGAAGCGGGCTCCCGGGAAGTCCGTGGGAATAGCTTGAGGAGCTAGGTCGACCAGATGGCCGTTTTCGACCACAGCAGCACGAATGGGCAAGCGGACATCGGAGCGCAACACGGCCACGGTCCCGCCGTCGCTCGCCACCACTGGCTGCGTCTCGATGCCGTCTCCAGCCGTTACGGCTTCCGCCGCGTTATTTGATCCATCCGCAGCAAAGACGACCCGCCAGACATGGCGCCTATCGATGTCATTCTGATTGGAGTCGAAGGCCAGCGTCTTGTGTTCGCTGCTCAGAGAGACATGCTCTACCTCAAAATTGCCCGGCGTGAGCAGCGTAGCTGTTCCTCCCGAGGCTGGAATGGCAAAGAGATGAAGCCACCCGTCTCGCTCCCAGGGAAAGACGATTCGGTTGCCAACGGTCCAATGCAACTGGTCCAGTGAAGCCGTCTCTCGGAAAGCGCTGCCTTCTCCTTCAGTCGCGCGCCAGGCCTCATGCGCCTTACTGGTCGTCACCTCTACCACACGAATAGACCAGGGCAAGGCCGTGCGATGCGGCTCAAAGAGCAGCGAATCCTTGTCGGGCGGAATGCGCAGAAAAGCAATGCGTGTAGAGTCAGGTGACCATACGGGGTTGCTGTCCAGGTCGGTCGAGGGATCAAGATAGGTGACCGAACCGGATGTTGCGGAATAGGCAGCGACAAAGCTGTGGTCGCCGCGATTGCTCACAAAAGCAAGCCGCGAGCTATCGGGAGACCAGCGTAAATCTGCTGCAGAGCCGCGTGTTTGCAGTAACTGCTCCGGCTTTGCTTTCGAATCGTCAAGGTGGAGCAGCCATACCCGCCCTTTGAGTACGTAGGCTAGCTGCTTGCCATCTGGTGACACTGCAGGTTCGTGACCCTCGGCCAACAAACGCGGCTCCCCGCCCTCCGCGCTCACTATCCACAACTGTTGTTGGGCGCCTTTGGGGAACCAAGCTGGATTGGGCACAGGATGACTCTCGCCTTGCGCGCCGCCGCCGCGGACGTAAACGATATCTGCGGCGTCGGATGTCCACTGCAGAGAATTGATCTCTTGGCCATCGTCCTGGTCATAGTGCGTGATCTGGCGGGATACATAGCCCTTGCCATCCGAAGCGGGATCAGCCATCCACAAATTGCGCCGGCCGCCGATGTTCGCTACCCATGCCAACCTTCTCTTGGATGGAGCGGCATTCAGATTGGACGTGTACGGAGCGCTCAAAGCCTGCTCGATCGTGAATCCCTTTGCTTGTGCAACTGCCATTGACGCGCTCGACACAAGGGTCGTAGCAACCAGCACCCCTGCCAAACCCCATCTCGCTCCTACCTGCTGCCACATTCGCGCTATGCCCATTGGTTCACCCTCCAGAAGAGACATTGTGCCATATCGGGAGGAGGCGAACAGAACGGTATCTCCGCCATCGGCGGGATTCTTCCCGGATCACGGTAACACGGAAGCTGAATCCGGTTGATGGAAGCAAGGCTTATCATGAATTGACGCGAAGTGCCTTGAAAACGTCGTTTTCAGTAACTTCAATTCTGGCGCCGCGAACTTGCTCAGCAGCAGACATTTCAGGCACTTCGGCCGTTCCTGAGGCTGAGCTGTTGTCACGCTGGAATGGCTTGTGCCCGTGTAACCCATAATTCAGACATAGTCTTTTTAGATCGTAACGCGGTCGCGAACAAGAGATGCAAAAAATTGCATGGCGTGGTCAGGCAGCCTCCGTAAAGATGTACTCATGCTGGCCATCTCGTATGATCAGCACTCGCTTGCCGGCGCGTTCACCTACTACGAATTCGAATCCGTTATTGGTGGGATCGATCGTGATGAAAGAAATCGTGCCATCGTCATTTTTCCGCGATGCCACCTTGCTTTTCCACTCGCCGAAATCGAAGATGGTTACACCGTCCTGGTTCAGCACGGTGAGCTCACCAAGTTCCTTACAGAAATACCGCTTCGCCAGACCAGTCACCAGCACCGATGCAGCAGGTACCACAAGTCGTTCCCGGTCTTTGGCAAGGGCCGCTTTATGGCGTGCTGCCTGGGCTGCAACATCGCCGGCTGCCTCGAGTTTGCCGTCGAAGACGACTTCTAGAAAGCGACGTCCAAATGGACCCAGAAGCATACCCCCATCATCTGAGTTGGTAAGCAGCACGGCTCCAATACCGAAGTCCGGCAGAAAGTAAAGATTACTCTTGAAGCCCGCCATACTGCCGCCGTGACTCACCACTGGAATGCCGTATCTGCGGTCTACCATCAAGCCCATCCCATACGTCGCATCCTCGCCGATGGCAACTTGCGGCGCACGACGTGCCAGCAGATTCTCTGCCGAAACCAGCTGCTTGCCATTGGGTAGCTTCCCCAGTGCAAGCTCGAGTTCCACGTAACGGATCAGATCCCGGGCCGAGGTCCACACACCACCGGCCGGGCGGGCCGGCACGACCGAGTAATTGAAGGCCATGCTGGCCAAGGTGGGCTTGCCATCCACATCGTCCCCGTGCGGGCTCGCATGGTTGCCTGCGAGGGCGCGCCCGTAATCAAAGGTCGTTGACGTCATCTCCAGAGGATCGAAAATCTTTTGTTGCATTGCTTCGTCGTAGGCGACCCCGAGCTCCTGATTCGGATAGACAAGGTGTGCGCCAATGTATCCCGCAGCCGCCGCCATCAGATTGCTGTACTGAAAGACCTCGCCAAACTTGCTGGTCGGATGCATTGTTCCGAGCAAAGCGAGAGTGGATTCCGGAGTCGCATTCTTGAACTCGAATATCCATTCGAGATCCTGTCGCGGCAGTCCGGTGCATGCGCAGATCAGGTTCTTGACGAGGACCTTTCTCGTTGTTTCCGCATCGCCAAGTTTGAAGCTCGGGTAAACGTCGATCACGGGTTGATCCCACTTCAGCCTTTTTTCGTCGACCAGTTCTGACAGCAACAGTGTCGTCATTCCTTTTGTGTTGGACGCCGCCATGAACACCGTATTTTCGTCCACCCGTTCCAGCTTGCCCAACTCGCGCACGCCAAACCCACTTTGGTACACAATTTTGCCACCATCAATGAGCGCTATTGAAGCGCCGGGGATACCAAGTTCTTGCATGGAGGTTTCAACGAATGTCTTGATCTGAGCGATATGTGCAGCATCCAGCGGTTGCGGCTTACGGCCGGCAAAGGACTCGCGCTGATAGCCCTTCGGCCGTAAGCTTTCGAAGATCAGCCCAATCGATGCACCACGCTTCTCAACTGTCGGTTCACTTCCATCCAGAATGAACACGGCCCACGTGCTGCCGGCCCGCATCGGTCTCGACGACGCCCGCCGACGCGAGATCAAGAGCGACTACGAGAGCATCTGGGCGAAGAGTGAGAAGCACTTCTTCGCGATGCCGTTCGGAATGGCGAACCGGCTCTCGGCGGACGTCACGCCCGAAGAGCGTGAGCGGATCTTCGAAGCGGCCTGGCAACGCGGTGGCTTCGGCTATCTCTTCGAGACGTTCGACGACATCTGGGTGGACGACCGATCGAACGCGG
>Ga0137412_10002424_pt1 | contig 14795 bp, 11 predicted proteins | sample CZODoug2_1_16fun_FD_122160 | JGI IMG/M metagenome (GOLD analysis project Ga0137412, IMG submission 122160) | Vadose zone soil fungal communities from Angelo Coast Range Reserve, California, USA - CZODoug2_1_16fungal (Hybrid Assembly) | ecosystem: Environmental > Terrestrial > Soil > Vadose zone... | reverse complement strand
GTTACGTTGAGAGGAGGGGGCGAAGTTTTGCCTCCTCTTTTTTTGTTTTCGGGGACAAGCAGGTGAAAGTTCAAAGGTGAAAGTTGAGAGTTCAAAGAAAGAGCGCCGAAGATTTCGGCGATGGAGAATGAGCCACGCAATCTGACGATTGGCACGTTGATCCGGGCGCATGCGCAAGGCGGTTGCAATACAGAAAGTTACCGCGTATTATATGGCATTATGAGCACCTTAAAAACGATCAGTTTCCGTATGCGGTCCGGGGCAGTCGAGACTCTTGATGCCCTCGCTGAGAGTTTAGATCGGGACCGCAGTTACCTGCTGAATGAAGCTGTCGAGCATTATCTGGAACTCAACGCATATCACGCCAAGCTGATGGCCAAGGGCCTGCGCGCAGCGAAGGAAGGGAAATTCGTGGCGCATGCCGAAGTGAAAAAGATGATTCAGAAAACGGGCCGCTCGAAGTAGCTTCCGGCAAATGGTCATCCAGTGGACGACGCCTGCCACAGAAGAATTGGTGTCAGCTTACGAATATGCCGCGGCCGAGAACCCTGCCGCAGCGCGACGAATCACGAATCATATCTGGGAAACAGTAGAAGTGCTCGCCCGGCATCCGATGGCGGGCCGCAGGGGGCGCATGGCAGGGACGCGGGAGTTGGTCATTCCAGGCACACCGTTTATCGTCGGCTACCGTATCGAGAAGAAAGAAGTTTGGATCCTTGCGGTGATGCACGCGGCGAGAAAGGGGCCTGAAGAATTCTAATGGTCCGCGTGGCGCATGCGTTGGACAGCAGGGTCGAAATCAAATTGGTGCGCAAGAAAGGGACAAAGGCGGGGCAGCGAAATGGCGGGGGAAGAGTCAAAACCAGCAGCATTTAAAACCGAAGGCGGCGGCACCCGCGGGCTTCGTGCCGAGATGATGGCTGACCGGTGCGTGACTCCTGAAGGCGGCAGTGGTGGAACCGAGGATGAGTGCGGTGAGAGGTCAGAACGAGTGCCCGCACGCTTGGGGGATAGGGCTGCAAGCGTGCGGGTGGGTTGCCGATGGTTGTTTCGCTTGGACTGCTTCTAAGGTCTATTGCTTCTTTATGAGTTCCTTCGCAGCAGTGGGCTCCATGGTGGCGGTTTTGGGTTTGGTCGTGGCAGCGGCCATCATGGCCTTGGGGCGCCAGAACTCGGCAGCGACTTTTGCGATTTCGTCGGGAGGATTGCTGATATCCGGCGCGAAGCGATAGAGAGTGGATTCAGCAGTCTCGACGGCGTCGGCGTTGATCTGCTGGAACTTTTTGTAGCCTTCCTCGCCTAGGATTTCGCGAGTGGTGGGGTTGTGGTCGAAGCCGCCGAAGGAAGAGCGCAGCGTGGAGATGTAGAAGGTAGCGCCCTTGCTGCCTTCGACGACTTGGGAAACGAACACTGGTGGGGCGTTCGGATTCTTTTCGCCGGCTTCCTTCATGTCTTTCAGAAGAGCCTCAAAGTCCGGGACGTGTCCCGAACGTATATGCACGGCGGTGGTGCGCAAGAGGCGCGATTCGCCAATAAACTTGGCGTAGGCATCGGGGTCGGTAGGAGAGTTGCGGCTAAGGTCCCAACGGCGGCGGCGGAGTTCACTGCGGGACCATACCAGGCAGTTACTGAAGTCCTGCTCCATTTTCTGAGCGGTTTCCTTGCCGAAGGCTTTGTTGGCGGCGAGCATGGCGGCTGCTTCGGTTGCGCCGACATCGGCGTAGTCCTTGCGAGTGCTGGTGAATAGGTAGACATTGCTCTCGCCATAGACGGTTTCGAGAGCGAGCCAACGATCGCCATTGTAGCGGCGATTGGCGTCAGCCCACTTCTTGGTGAGTGCTTGGAAGTCGGCGAGTTTTTCCGGCTTCACTTTGACCATGTAGACGTCGAGATAGTCCCCCTGAGCCTGGGCGGCGACAGGAGCTGCGAGACACACCACCACAGCTAAGGCCCAGAGGGCTTTGCGGAAAGACATACGTTCCTCCTTCGATCGGGAAGTGCTGGGGTAGGGACCTAGTGTGCGGACTCTACACCTACGGGGGGGAACGGTCAAGGGAGCGTATCGAAGCGTGTCGAAGCGTATCGCGCTCGCGCTGGGACTCTCTTTTTGTCAATAGAAAATTGGAAAAAAGGCGGGTGAAACCGCACCGAAATGGCGTCGGAAAGGGCAACACCCGCAGCGCTTCGTCACGGTCAACTCAGAAGTAAGGAAAATGTGATAAAGTAAGGAAATGGGAGTGCGGCGATGAAGAAACAGGCGAAGGTCACGAGCAAGGGGCAAATCACCATACCGCGGGAAGTGCGGCGCCGGCTCGGGGTGCGGGCCGGAGACCGATTGCAATTTGAGGAAGATGGAAAGGGCATGCGCGTGACGGCGGTGCGGAAAGAGAGTCCCTTTGCGAAGTACATGGGAATCGGCAATCCAGGAATCGGAAAGGGCAGAAAGGCAGTACGGAAGTGGATGCGTGAACTACGAGGATATGACGAGGAATGACGACTGCGATCGACACAAACGTCATTGTGGCGCTTTGGGATGCGGAAGACACTCTCCATCGCACAGCGCGGGCGGCGTTGGATAAAGCGTTTAACGAAGGCACGCTAGTGATATCGGGAGCAGTGTATGCGGAATTGATGGCGGCGCCGGGGCGGAGAGACGCGTTTGTCGACAGATTCTGCGAAGAAACGGGCATCGCGGTGGAATGGGAGTTGCGGGAGAGAGTCTGGCGCGCAGCGGGAGTGGCTTTTCAGAGTTATGCGGCGCGGCGGCGGAAGCAGAAGGAAGAGGAACCACGGCGCATTCTGGCGGATTTTTTGATTGGGGCGCATGCGTCGGTGAGCGGTTACAAATTACTGACGCTGGATGCGCGGATGTATCAGGCGTCGTTTCCCCGGCTGGCGATCACGACCTTGTGAAGAGAGAACTAGGCGCAGAGTATGCGTTGGATAGCAGGCTCGAAATCAAATTGGTGCGGAGGAAAGGGACGAAGGCGGGGCGTGGGCGAACGGAGAAAAAAGGAACGAGGTGGAAAGCGGAGAGGTGTGGGCGGTAGTGGCGCAGCATGCTGCGCCACTACCAGAGGAGAGGGGAGAAGTGCTACGGCTGCGACGGCGCGGCCGAGGCCACGGCGGTGTTGCCGATGGCGTCACCGTTGACGACGAGCTCGACGCGGCGGTTGCGCTGGCGGCCTTCGGCGGTGTCATTGGTGGCGACGGGCTGGTTCTTGCCGAAGCCGCGGGCGGTAATGGAAGAGCCGGCGACGCCCTGCTCAGCGAGAAAATCGCGGACGGAATCGGCGCGGCGTTCGGAGAGTTGCTGATTGAAATCGTCGCCGCCGATGCTGTCGGTGTGACCTTCGATCTGGAGAGAGAGGCCGGGATGCGCGAGGACGATGCCGGAAATTTTGGCGAGCTTTTCGCGGGCGCCGGGCTTGAGCGTGTAGCTGCCAGTGTCAAAGAGCACGTCCGACATATTGACGATGAGGCCGCGGGCGGAGTCGCGCGTCTGCAAAATGGAATTCAACTGGCTGAGAAGCTGGGCGCGAAGCTGGGCCTTTTCGGATTCGGCTTGCGCGGCGGCGCGGCGCGCCTTTTCGGTTTCGGCCTCGGCGGCACGCTGCTGTGCTTGCGCGGAAGCCCTGTCTCTTGCGGCTTGGTCGGCGGCAGCCTGCGCGGCCTGCTGCTGGACTAAGGCCGCGGCGCTGGCCTTCTCGGCTTCGGCTTTCTGACGCGCGGCGTCCTGGGCGGCTTTCTGCGCTTCCTGCTGCATGCGCACGGCTTCAGCCTTTGCGGTTTCGGCTTGTTGGCGAGCCTGCTCGGCTTCCTGGCGGCGCTGACCTTCAGCTATGGCGTCGGCGCGGGCCTTGGCTTCGCGTTCTTCGGCGGCTCTCTTGTCCGCGGCGATTTTTGCCTGGGCGTCTTCCTCGGCTTTTTGTTTCACGGCCATGACGCGGGCTTCTTCGGCGGTTTCGACAGCTTCGCGGGCGGCAGCTATGACGGATTTCTTGTCGCTCTTGCGCGCGTAAACCTCTTCCGCGTTGCGGAGCTGCTGTTCGGCCTTAGCGAGTGTGGGAGCAGCATATTTGTCGGCCAGGGCGATGTGCGCGATGCGCAAGGAGTTGCGCGCCTCAAAAAGTTCAAGCGGGGTCTTGCGGTCGATGCCAAAGATGGCGTTTTCGATTTTGGTGTTGGAGGAAGAGTAGATGCCGCGGCCGACAAGCTCGTAGCTGGCGTCGATGTTTTCGACTTTGCCGAGCGTGGCGGGACCAAAAACGTTTTCCAGCACGACGGTGTTACCGGGCTGATTGACGGCGAAATACGGTTCGGCGGTGACGATCATGCCGAAGGTTTGCATCTCGGAAATGGCTTTCACTTCACCACTGCCATTTTTCAGCACGACCTCGCCGAGGTTTACGGCGCGGCCTCCGGGAGAGACGGCCCAGAGAACGTAGGTCAGATATTCGAGGCCAAATTTGGTGGCCTCATCAAGGCCCGCAAACCTTGCTTCAATTTCCGTCCGGCTGCCCTTGTTTTGCACCTTGGCTTCGCCGACGGCTTGCTGCATCAATTCCGAGCCTTGAAAATCGATCTTGGTGGAGCCGCCGGCGCGGCGATAATTCACGGCCTTGGTGGTGCGCGAAACAGTTTTAGGGGGACTGCCAGACAGGGGCGCCTGACCGAGCGCGGGAACAGCCAGAATGCCGAAGATGCCAGTTACAGCGAGAAGTGCCGATCTGATATTCACGTCAACCCCCTTCGAGGCGAAAACATGGCGGTGACCACCATGTGGCCACAATATCCATGGTAAGAAGATAGCGACACGCCCCATTTTCAATAGATGGCCGATTATTTTCCACAGCGTGGGGTATGTCGTTTCGTATCTACAGGCTAGCAAAGAAAGAGGCGGAGCAAGGGGGTTCGGAATGGGCCTTTGCGCAAACAATTACCCGGCCGGGCGGGCAGGGTGCGTAGATCGGGGATAAAGTTAGCACGAGCCGTTTAGAGTGAGCGCAAGAATTCGAGGAGGGCCTCCTTTTCGGCGGGATTCAGCTTTTTGAATTTCTTGGTAACGCGAGCGGCCTCTCCGCCATGGCGCAGGATGGCGTCGAAAAGGGTTACGGAATCTCCATCGTGCATGAGACGTGAGTGCAGGCGGACACCCCAAAGCGGAGCGGTGCGGATTTTGTTTGCAGTGTTGTTGTAATCGGGGATGGAGAGGTTTCTCCAGTTGGTCTGGTACATTTTCTTGCCGTAGTGCTCCAGCATGGCCACGACGAAGCCGTCGCCGGTGCCGACATTGTGAAGCAGGAAGTCTCCATAGGGATGAAACTGCTTATCCCCGAGCGCCGCCGGGATGGTGAAGGTGCCGCCGTTGACTGTTGTGCCGGCGGGAGCTGTGGTGAGCGTCTGGACGTGACAAATATCGCAGCCGACCTTAACAAATAAATCGGCACCTAATTTTGCTTTGGGAGTTTGCGCAAGCTGCGAGTCGCGAGCGGGAGTTTCGGTGGCGCGGATGAAGCGCGCGAAACGATCGATGTCCGCGAGGCCGTCGGGGCCGGTGGTGTCGTTGGGTTCGGAGGCGGTGTTGCAAAGATTGGTGACTTCGTCGGGCTGGAGACGATTGGTGATGCCCATTTCGTTGAGATAAGCGTCAGCGGAAAACGACAGCAGGCTGGCGTGCTGGTCTTTCCAGCCGAAGCGGCCGACCCCGGTCTGGCCGAGAGCCTCAAGGATCGGAACGTAGAGTACCTGGCCGCAAATCTTGTGGTTTTTCCGGCATTGGTCCTTAGCGAGGTCAACAAAAGTCTGATCGGGGACGGCTTCCACGAATCCATCACCGAAAACATTGAGAGAAACTCGGAAGGTACGAATGTTCTCCGAATCTGGAACGCGCTCCTGAATTTCCGTGCTGGGGAAGGCAGCGTTCGAGCAAATGGCGCGGTCGTTCACCAGGGTGCGGCCCTTAATGATCTCCGTACCGCGGGCGATGGGGATCTCGGGATTCTGGAACTTGCCGCCGGGGCCACGGTGACCGACACGCAATTCAGAGACCTGGCTGGAGCCACCAGAAGTGGGATTCTGATGGCACTCGCGGCAGGATTGCGCGTTGTAGAGCGGGCCGAGCCCGTCGGATATTTGCTCGATTTCGTCGAACTTGACTTGATCCGCCGTGTGCGTGGCGTCGTCCACCAGCCCGTTGCTCTTGTTGTCGAAGCCCGCAGGCGCCTCGGGAAGCACCGGAGCGAAGAAGAAAAGAGATAGCAAGAGCAAGGGAATAGCGATGAGAATTCTCATGGATACCTCAGAGGCTGGCGCGTAAAAATTTACGCTGAAACGGCTGGAAAACCAAGTCAAAAAACGGTAAAAAATGAGGTTGCTCATAACAGAGCGTCACTTGACGAATTGGGGTGATTGGCCTTTGGACCAAGGGTCGTAGCTGACGCCCAGGTGGATGCGCTCGGCGACGGTGGGATGATCGAAAAAGAGGAAGACGTTGACAGGATTGGGGTCAGGATCTAGGAGAACGGTTTCGCCATAGGTCTGGAAGGAGTGCGCGAAAGCCTGGCCGGCGTCCGGAACGATGCCGTGGGTGACTTCGAGGCTGTAGACGTCGGCCTGGTTCTCCTCATAACGGCTGAAGGTATTGCCGATGACGTCGGCGGCAAAATCGAAGAGAGTAAGAAGCAAGAGAAGCGCAGGAAGCGAGGCCCAATCATCGAGTGCGAGGACGCCCCAAGTGGCTCCGAAACGCGCGAGAAGCCAGCCGATGGAGCGGTAGCCGAGGTAGAGAAGAACGAAAATTATTACGGCGGAGAATAGAAACCCCTTCCAGATGTGACCCAGGACGTAGTGACCCATTTCGTGGCCAAAATCCGTGAGCACTTCATCGGTGGTTTCCTCGGCGAGAGTGGTGTCCCAAATGATGATGCGCTTGGAGGCGCCGAAGCCGCTGACGGAGGCGTTGGTGGCGATCGTTTTGTCGCTGGCCTTCATCCAGAACATGCGCTCAGGGGCAATTTTCTGGCCGGCCCGGCGGGTGACGCGCTGGAGTTCGGGGACGAGCTGAGGCGCCTTGGTGGAAAGCGGTTCGTATTTGTTGAACAGCGGGTCGATTACGTAGGGAGAGATGAAAATGCCGAACAGCAAGAGCGGCAGCGAAATGATCCAGAAATACAGCCACCAGCGGCGCGGGCTCCTGCGGATGACGGCGTAGAGAATCCAGGCGAGCAAGCTGCCGATGATGATGGCGAGGAGCTGGGCCTTGGCCCAATCGGCGGTCCAGGATGACCAGGGCTGGACGGAAATTCTGTATAGCTTCGAGACCGATTCGTGAAAGATGTCGATGGGAAGCTGGAGAACGCCGATGGTCAGGACGAGGAGCGGGGTGAAAGCGAGCGCTTGAAGGAAGCCGTGGCGCGAAAACCTTTCGGCCCAGTCGCGATATTTCGCGGAGAGCTTGCGACGCAGGATGAACCAGAGGACCAGAAGGCCGTAGAAAAAGCCGATGATGCGGGCGGCAAAGCCGACGCGGCCACGGTTGCGGGCTTTGCGGTAGAGATCGGGCGGGAGGGTATAAGCAGTGATTTTGTTCTTGGCCTGAAATTGCGCGCTCCGTGAAACGGGTGATTGAGTTGCGGCGCTGGCGCTGGGTTGCTCAGATGTAACGGTACTCGGCGGCGATTGCGGCGAAGCTTGCAGGGAGCCGGCGAAAAGGACGACGGGAAGAAAAACGAGGATGAAACTTAGCCTGAATCTTGTCACGGCTTCTCCTGGTCGGAATGCGCAGACGTTTTGTGAAACAGACTATAAATGAACTAGACCGGGCGGAGGATGCCGAGATTGCGCACGCGCTTCAGACTGCTGGATCAGGTTGCGGCACTTCGCGAGGCTCCCTCTCGCGGCGAGCGGTACCTTGCGCGGGGGCCGACCATTTGGCACGAAGTTCTTCGGCGCGGTGGATGACGCGTTCGACGAGATCGCCGTAAGGCTGTTTCTTCGCAGCAGCATCCGAAGCGGCGCCGTTGGGAGAAATTTCAAGCAATAGGAGTTTTTCGAAAACGGGTTTCATGGCGCGGTCTGGGTTACGGAAGAATTCGGTGCCGCGGACATGCGTGAAGATCCAGCCCATGCGCTCGAGGACGGACTGGCGGTCCATGTCCTCGGGAAGTTTTTCGAGGGGATGATAGCGGTCGCCATCGCACTCGATGGCAAGGCGGCGGCCGTTGCCTTCGACAACCAGGTCGATTCGAAACGCGCCGACTCGCCATTGCGAAGCGACGCGATAACCGGCGGAGCTGAGGCGTTTCATGACTTCGCGTTCGAATGCCGACTGGGTGCGCTTCTCTTTTTCATCGAGCGCGCGCATGAGGCGGCTGGGATCTTGAGCGTGCTCGATCAACTTGCGGCGAAGGTCATCGGCCTTGAGGTCGTTGTTGGGACTGAGGGAGTGGACAATCCACATCTGGTCGCGGGCGCGGCTTGCTGCGACGTTGAAGCGCTGCTTGAACAATTCTTGGTCGCGGAGGGATAGCGGGCCGTGCTGCGCGGTATCGACTAAAGAGATGAAGATGACGTCGCGTTCGTCGCCTTGGAATTGCGCGGCGTTACCGCACAGAAGCCGATGGAGTTCATAGCGGTCGGGCGAGAGATGTCCGCGGAGAAGATTGTCAATCTCGATGGCCTGTTCGTCGCCGACCAGAGAGACCACGCCGAAGCTGGTCGGCTGGCCGGCGTCGTTTTTTTTATATTCCGGCTGCTCGATCGCCGCGGCGAGGAGGGAGGCGGTGGCCAGGGCCTCCTGACGATTGATCTTGCCGTCGCGGCTCGAACCGGGGACGCGATAGGCAATAGTGTGAGGGCGGAGTTGCACGCGACTGGCGTCACGCAAAGGCTTGATGCGGTAATCGTAGGAAATCAAGTTGCTGAACTGAATAATTTCCGGGACACAACGGAAATGTTCGACGAGGCAAGTGGTGCCGCCGAAGGATTGGCGTGCTAGGTCGTAGATGGAAATTTGACCATCGTAGAGATCGGCATTGGGAATTCCCGGGAGGTACTGGAAGATGAGGTTCTGGATGATGCCAAGATCTTGACCGACGGCGGAAGGGCTGACTTGCTCGTGGTCTCCAACGACGAGGACGGTTTTTCCGAGGTAGAGAGCGACGAGGGCCATAACGTCGCTCTGGCTGGCTTCATCAATGATGACGACGTCGAAGCGAGTGGTGCGCGGGTCGAAATTTTCGACCACGCGCGACAAAGGCATTACCCAGACGGGAACGGCGCCGCGGCACTCGGACATTTTCCTGGCGGCCTCGGCGCGGAGGAGAGCAACGCGGATGCCGTGGCCTTTGCCGATGCGGCGAATGGTGTCCAGCCATCCGACCAGCGCTTGGCGCTGGCGGGAGGAAGTGCGGCGGGCCTGGGCGGCCCAGGCCCGCTTGTCAATGAGGCCGACGGTGACGCGGCGAAGCTGTTCACGAAGTTTTTCGCTTTTGGTCTGGAGCGCCTCAAGAGAAACGCCTGCGCGGCGGTCGAGTTCATCGTTGAGCTGGCGCCAAGTCCAGGCCGCAGCGGGATCGCGCGGCGGCTCACCGCGGCCGTGCGTGCCGGTGCGATTGCGAATGGCGGCGGCCCAGGAAGGCGCGGCGCTTTCGAGCTTGGTGAGCAGGGCGCGGCGGAGATCGAGGTCGGCCTGGCGGCTTTTGAGTTCCAGAAGGCGCTCGTAGGCGTCGCGGTAGTCGTTCGAATCTTCGTCCTTCACGGCGGCGAGGAGCTTGGAAATGACTTTAGAGGATTTGGCGAGGCGAGCAGCCAGTTTGAGGCGATTCTTGAGATCGCGGATTTCTTCCTCGAGCTGAAGCAGCTTCAGCTTCTTGTAACGCGAGTCGAGGATGGGGAGGAGGGATTGATTGACGGCCTTGCCAATGCGCACCAATTCGCCGTCAGCGCCAACGACCGGGGGCTGTTCGGCAAGAAACTTTTCCCAGCGAAAACCGAGATCCTCGAGTTGTTGTTGCAGCGGAAGCCAGGTGTGCTCGTGCCAGCCGAGGCAATTCTCGATGGCATCGCAAAACTGCATGAGAGTTTTTTCGACTTCTTCGCCCATTTCCACGGAAGGCGGCGTGCCGAGAGCGGCCACTTGACGATCCCAGCGGCCGGCGAGGTCCTGGCGCAGGTTCCTGAGGCGCGAGAGCTGTCGCAGCGCTTGGAAGTGTTCAGGGAGGCGCGGTCGGGCGTTTTTGACTCTTGTTGCTTCGATGAAGTGGCTCCAGGCCTTGTGAGTGAGCAGCACAAAAGAGCCAAGCTTCCCGCCACCCTCGAGATGGGCGAGGATTTCGCCAGCGATGCGCTCTTGATCTTCGTGCGGAGAATTACCAGAGAGCTGCGGCCCGTACTTGACGAAAGATTCCTGCGCGTTGGCGGCTTCGCGATGAACGAGGCGGACGAAGCTGACCAATTGTTCCCAGGGCTGGCGATGCGCGTCTCCGTATTTGCCGGCGTAAACGGCGGCAAGCTTCCACTTATCTTTTCCGGAAAGAGGCTCGACGGCATGGGTCAAGCTGGCGGCGAGCGATTCCAGCTCGCCCGGTGGGCCTTGAGACGCGCCGGACTGCCAGAGATCGGAACGCAGATCGAGATCTTCCATACCGAGGCGATTGCGCTCGCTGACGGAGGCCTCGAAGTCTTCGGGCCGAGGCAAATCATGGAGCTCGGGGAGGTGGCCTGAGAGTTCGGCTTCGTCTTCGCGAGAGACGGAAACGTTGGTGCGGTAGAGATCGCCCAATGCACCCGGGGAGAGGGGCAAAGGCGCGACGGCAGCGACTGGGCCGGGAATCCAACCAAGAGTTTCTTTTTGCTGCGCGACATTGCGAGCGGCGTCAGCAGGGGCCCACGCTTTTCCGGCGATGATAATTTCGCGGTACTCGTCGGCACGGGCGTCGGCAAACTGGTTGCGGACATCGTCGAGCTTTTTCAGCAGTTCACCGCGCTCGGCTTCCAATTTCTTCCATTCGATTTCGAGCGAACCCGCATCGGCACGCGACAATCTTTCCGCAATGGAGCCGACCGCGCTTTCCAATTGTTTGCGGCTGTCCAGGTCGCTTTCAAGAAGGCTGACGCACAAAGGACGCAGCTCGGGAACAATGTGATGGCGCACCATGCGCAGCGCCTTTGTGGTATGGCTGGTGACCAGGACGCTTTTCCCTTGGGCCAGCAGGTGACCAATGAGATTTCCGATCGTGTGCGTCTTTCCCGTGCCCGGGGGGCCTTGCACCAAAACGCCACCGTATTCCTCAAGTTGCTTGGCAATGCGAATCTGTTCAGGATTCGCGGGTTTGCTGAGAAGAACTCCCGCATCGGCTTCGCTGTAACGATTGGCCGAAGGATCTGTTTCTCCAGTGTCAGGAAGAGGAGATTCCTCTCCAACGATATTCAAGAGAGACCAGGGCAAATCTTCGCGCGTTCGAAGGTCCGCCAGGATGCCTTCGATGGCGGCAGCGAAACCCAAGGTGCGGGAGCGCAGGAACAGAAGCGGGTCACGCCCGATTTGTGGATCATTCGCTTCACCGGCAGGTGCGCGATCCTCGAGCAACTCGCCGCGCGGGGAGAGCTGAACAACGAGGCGCTTGAGAAAACCGGAGGTCGCACCATTGATGAGCGGATGGAAGCCTTCCTGCTCCAACTCTTTGCGACAGCGGCCGATGGCGCGTCCGTCCACGTCGGTCATGGATTGGAAGAGCGCGGAATAAAGTTCGACCGGGTGGTCGGCTTCCGAGAGAGTGAATTCGGGTACGGCGGCATTGAACTGAAGCTGCAGGCGCTGGAGGAGAATGGCATGGTAAATGCTGCCTTCGTCGCGGCGCCAACTGAGGATGCCATCTCCGAGAACCAACTCGACGCGTTCGGCTTCGCGGTCGATGCGGCCATAGAGCGCGTACAGGGTCTCGAAGATTTTCATCGCGGCGCGAGCAGGCTCTTCGTTCTTGGCCCATTCTTCGCGCGCCACCGACCAACGCTGCAGAGCGGCCAGCCTTGCCGGTTCATCGGCGAAGTAGACAATGCTAGTTTCGCCTTCCTGATCCGATTCATTCCGGGAAGCACTGACGGAAGGCTCTTTTGACGGGTCATCCCATCCGGCTTCAAGCCACGTAGCGATTGTGCTTGGAGGATCAGGAGTAGAAGTCAGCGCCGGGCGCTGCGCCTTCAGAACGAATCCGCCGGAACTGGTGTCACTATTCTGAAACTCCGCGGCTTTGCTTTTCGCGGGACCGGATCTAGTGTCGCCTCGTTTGATGGAGGGATGGTCCGGGAGATCGTGCAACCAGAGGCTCCAGAGTTGTTCGCGAACCTGGCGCTTGGCCGGATTGCGATGCTGGTTGAGGGCTTCCAGATAGCGGAACACACGGGTGAGTTTTTCCCGCGCGACGCGGAGTTTCTCTGGAGTCATGACTCGCTGCCTCTATTCACCACGGGTGTAGAGGCTGGGCACGGCTGGTGAGACGTTCAGGATACCAGTGTTTCTCGACGACCTGTCAATAGAACCCCAAGACTCGCGAAAAGTTTGGCGCAGGCGCCACTAGACCGGGCGGCGGATGCTGAGCTTGCGCATACGAGCCTGGAGCGTGGTGCGCTTCATGCCGAGGAGGACGGCGGCGCCCTTGGGGCCGGCGATGCGCCACTGCGTTTGCTTCAAGGCGCGGAGGATGTGCTGGCGCTCGGCTTCTTCGAGAGTGGAGATCGAGGAGGTGGAGGAGGCGGACGAAATTAAGGATGTAAAGGATGAAGAGGGATGGGCGCCTGCGGCTGTCGCCGGGGCTGCGGATTTCAATTCAGCGAAGGGGATGCGCAGCTCTTTGCCGGGAGAGAGCAGGACAGCGCGCTCGATGAGGTTTTCGAGTTCGCGGACGTTTCCGGGCCAGGAATAGTGCGTGAGGGCATCCATGACATCAGCCGGAATATATTGGACATCCTTATTGAGGCGGCGGCTGAAAATCTGGACGAAGTAACGCACAAGAAGAGGAACATCCTCCGGGCGTTCGCGAAGCGCGGGTATTTGAATGGGGAAAACGTTGAGGCGGTAGTAGAGGTCGCTGCGGAAGCGGCCGTCGGCCACCATCCGGGCCAGGTCTCGGTTCGTGGCCGCCACCAGGCGCACGTCCACCTTGATGGTCCTGGTGCTGCCCAGGCGTTCGAACTCCTGCTCCTGCAACACGCGCAGCAGCTTCACCTGAGTGTCCATCGGCAGTTCGCCCACTTCGTCGAGGAAAATTGTTCCGCCGTCGGCGAGCTTGAAGCGTCCGTCACGATTGGCGATTGCGCCGGTGAACGCGCCTTTGACGTGGCCGAACAGTTCGCTTTCAAAAACGCCCTCCGCCAGCCCGCCGGCGTTGACCGTGACCATCGGCTTACTGGAACGGCTGGAGATGGCGTGCAGGGTGCGGGCGACCACCTCCTTCCCTACCCCAGGCTCGCCGGTAATCAATACGTTGGCATCAGAGGGGCCCACCCGCGAAATCAGGTCAATCACCGGCAGCATATGCGGCGATGCGGTAATCATGTGCGGCAGATTGTCGCCGCGCAAGACCTGATTTTCAGCTTCGAGTTGGTGGCCACGGCGGATGGCGGCGATTTCGTCGTTCCAGACGCGATCGATCGCGGGCGCCAATAGTTCGTATTCTCGAGCCACAATCTCGTCGAGCGCTTCGCGCGCAGATTGCCGCTGTCGGTGATTTGCGAACTGCTCGGGCTGCCGCTGGCCGACCGCGCAAAATTCACGGAATGGGCCAGCGGCTTCACCCGCTTCACCGGCGCGCTCGGCTTCCTCAGCATGATGCCGAAGATTTTCTCGATGCGGCGCTATATCGAGGGCCATCTCGAAACCGTTCGACGGCAGGGCGGGCAGGGGCTAATCGGCGAGATCGTGCAGGTCGAAAAGGACGGCGGACGGATCAGCCGCGAGGAGATCGTGTCGATGGTGCTCCTGCTGCTGTTCGCCGGCCACGAGACCACCACGCACCTGATCGGCGGCTCGGTGTTCGAGCTTCTGAAGAATCCCGCGCTGCGCGACTGGCTCGAAGAGGACTGGGGCCGCGCCGATCTCGCGGTCGAGGAATTCCTGCGTTTCGTCTCGCCGGTGCAGTTCTCCAAGCCGCGCTTCGTCAAGCGGGACATGGAGCTCGGCGGTGCTGCGCTCAAGCGCGGCGACAAGATCATGGCGATGGTGGCGGCCGCCAACATGGAATCCCGCGGCCAACGAGCATCCCGAGCGGCTCGAGCTTGCCCGCCGGCCAAATCGTCATATGGCGTTCGGCGCCGGCATCCATTTCTGCCTCGGCCATCAGCTCGCGCGCATCGAGGCGATGTGCGCCCTGGAGGCGCTGTTCACGCGCTGGCCGAAGCTCCGATTGGCGGTCGACCCCGCCGATATCCATTGGCAAAAGCGGCCCGGCCTGCGATCGATCGCGGCATTGCCCGTGGTGGCGGGGTAGAACGCAAGCGGAGATCCGGCGACGTAGAGCGCGATGCGATTAGGTTTAATCGCATCGCGCTCTACGTTTTTGATTGAGCATGATCTCCGCGCAAACGCTCTGCGTTTGTCGCGAGGGAAAACCGCTGCGCACTTTTTCCGGATCATGCTCTAGCTTTTTCGCGCCGATTGCGGTGGCCCGACAAACTCGACCGGCGTACCCTTCTTGACGCTCTTGCCTAGCAAGGTGACATCCCAATTGGTCAGCCGAACGCAGCCGTGAGATTCGGACTTGCTCACCTTGGACGGGTTGGGCGTGCCGTGGATACCG
>Ga0137412_10002423_pt1 | contig 14800 bp, 5 predicted proteins | sample CZODoug2_1_16fun_FD_122160 | JGI IMG/M metagenome (GOLD analysis project Ga0137412, IMG submission 122160) | Vadose zone soil fungal communities from Angelo Coast Range Reserve, California, USA - CZODoug2_1_16fungal (Hybrid Assembly) | ecosystem: Environmental > Terrestrial > Soil > Vadose zone... | reverse complement strand
CGAGCCCAAAAATAGATTCGTCAGCGCCCGGGAAATGGCCCAACAGTTGGAAATATGGCTGGGCCCCTCCGCCGGCAGCTCGACGATTTTTCTTCCTGCGCCGCGAATTAAGCCGTATTGGAAGTGGGCATCGGCGGCCCTTGCGATTTTGCTGGTGGCATCGGTGATTACATTTAGGCTGATAGGCCCGCGTAAGCCGAAAGCTGCTCACCCACCAGTGAGCGTTCTCGTGGCCGACTTCACCAATCACACCGGCGATCCGATCTTCGAAGATACGCTCGAACCGATGTTTAACGTTGCGCTCGAAGGAGCAAGCTTCGTCAACGCCTTCAGCCGTGGAAATGCCCGCAAGCTTGCCGGGCAACTTCAGCATCCCACTGACAAACTTGACGAGCAATCAAGTCGGCTGGTTGCGGTCAGCCAAGGCATCGGCGCAGTTGTTACCGGCGAGGTTAGCCGGCGCGGCGACAAATACAGCCTCTCGGCAACAGCTTTAGACGCGGTAAGCGGAAATGTTATCGCCCAAACAGAGATCACTGCGGCGAATAAAGATCAGGTTCTCCTCACTATCCCAAAGCTGGCCGCTCCCATCCGCAAGGCGTTGGGCGACACAACACCTGAATCGGTCCAACTACAGGCAGCGGGAGGCGCTTTCCAAGCCGCATCGCTCGAGGCCGTCCATCAGTACGGCGTTGCCATGGAACAGCAATTCGCCGGGAAGTCGCAGGAGGCTCTGCAGTCATTTTCTAAGGCTGCGGAGCTAGATCCAAACTTCGCTCGGGCCTACGCCGGACTGGCTTCCCTATCTCGAAACATGGGTAATCCAGAGGATGCCGAGAAGTACGTCAAGCTGGCGATGGAGCACGTGGATCGCATGACGGAGCGGGAACGATACCGCATCCGTGGATTGTATTACCTTAGGAGCGAGAACTGGGAAAAGTGCGTTGAGGAAAACACCGAGTTAACCAAGCAGTATCCGGCTGATAACATTGGCTATATCAATCTATCGGTTTGCTATAAGAGCCTGCATAACACGCCAAAAGCTTTGGAGGAGCTGCAGCGAGCGTTGGAGATCTCGCCCGGCAACCAGCTCGCTCGCGTGAACCTGGCGTTGTATCTAGCGTATACCGGGGACTTCCCGACGGCTGAGCGGGAGGCGAGGGCCGTGTTGCAGGCCAACCCTTCCACCTATCCACAAGCCTACGACGCTCTGGCGTATGCCCAGGTCGGGCAGGGCCAGCTGGCGGAAGCAATTAAAACCTATCGACAGCTCCAGAAGGCCAGCAGCTTAGGACAGTCCTTAGCGGCCCCTGGGCTGGCGGACATTGCGTTATACGAGGGGCGTTTCGGTGACGCGGCACAGTTCCTTCAGGAAGGAGCGGCTGCGGATATGAAAGCCGATAGACCAGATTCTGCCGCCGCCGATTTTGCTTTTCTCGGGTATACGCAGCTATTGCGAAAACAACACCCCGCAGCGTTAGCCGCACTGGAAAAGGCTCTGGCCAACAGCAAATCGGTTTCGCCTCGATTCATGGCGGCACGCGTCTACGTCGCAGCCGGCGAGACTGGCAAGGCACTCTCGCTGGCCACCGAGTTCGCCTCCGATTCGCACCCCGAGACTCAGGCTGATGCTAAATTGATCCAGGGCGAAGCAGCCCTTCAAGAAAAAGATCCGCGCAAGGCGATTGAGTTGTTCACCCAAGCCAACAAGCTGCTGGATACGTGGATAGGTTGGTTCGATCTTGGCCGAGCGTATTTGGAAGCCGGGCTCTACGTCGAAGCCGACTCCGAGTTCGACCGTTGCATCAAGCGCCGGGGCGATACCTTGGATTTATTCGATTACGTCACGACCTATGCCTATTTGCCTGAGGTTTACTATTATCAAGGCCGCGTGCGGGAGGAACTGAAAAGTTCCGGTTTTGCCGATTCCTACCGCACTTATCTCAGCATCCGAGGCAAGGCGGGCGAAGACCCGCTGCTTCCCGAAATCCGCCGTCGGCTCGGTCAATAAGAAATTCATCAAAGTGGGGTGCCCAGGAGTTGCGGCTCGCCGTTGCTCGCGTGCCAGATCTGATCGTACGGGGCCAGAAAAAAAGGCCCGGCAACGAACGGCATTCTGTACATTGCAGTGCGGAACCAGCGCGCGCCAGTGCACACCCAAGTTGCCCAAAACAAAACAGCGGCGGTGAAGTTAGTGATTAAGGCGCCGCCGACACCTCGTTTGAAAACACGCTCTCGAGAGTGCTGGCAGCGACGGCGGTCACAACGTAGTAGTACGTCGTGCCGTGCACCACGGTGTCTGTGAAACCAGACGCGGCCACGATTGTCGAATTCAACTTGGCATACGACCCGCCTGATGTAGTGGCCCGATACACGTTATAACCAGTGACATTGGTTGCGCTGGGACTCCAAGCCAGGGTCACCTGTGTCGTCGTCACGCTAGTGGTCACCAGGTTGGTAGGCGGTTGGGGGAGGTGCAACAACACGGAAACCTTGTTATCGGTGAGATCCGCGACCGCCAAATCCAGTCTCCCATCGCTGTTGAAGTCTCCGGCGGCCACGCCAGCGGCGAGGTTACCGGTGGGGAACTCCAGTGGACTTTGGAACGTACCGTTCCCGTTGCCCAACAAGACGGCCACCGAGTTATTGTTCTGGTTTGTGATGGCCACGTCTAGGATGCCGTCTCCGTTAAAATCGCCAGTTGTCATTGCACTGGGACCGGTCATCGCGCCGCTGGTTGTGGAATAGCTTACTTGCACTGCGAATGTACCATCGCCGTTACCCAGGAAAATGGCGACCTTATTGGTATTTAGGTTGGTCACCGCTAGATCGAGCTTACCGTCTCCATTGAAGTCGGCGGCCGTGACAGCGATCGGGTGACTTTGACTAGGTCCCGTCAAATAAGCCACAGGAGCCTGGAAGGTCCCGTCGCCATTGCCAAGGAGAATGGAAACTTGATCTGTGCTTGGATTGGTTACAGCCAAGTCGAGATTGCTATCTCCGTTGAAATCGCCGACGGCCAGATCGGCAACGTCGAGCGTGCTAGCAACGCCAGCGGGATAAGGCACTTGAGACTGGAAGGTGCCATCGCCGTTGCCTAGGAGAATGGATACGGTCTGGTCGTTTTGATTCGCCACCGCGAGGTCGAGCATGCCATCTCCGTTGAAATCCCCCGCTACCACCGAGATCGGTCCGCTTCCTACGGTATAACTGACTGCGGGCTGGAACGTCACGTCACCGTTACCTATGAAGATGGAAACGGTGCTGGGGACGCCGTTGGCGAAGTTCGTGACCGCCAAGTCCAGTTTTCCGTCATTGTTGAAATCCCTCGCAATGAGTGAATACGGTACATTGCCGGTGGCGAGAGTGAGTTGGGCCGTGAAGGTTCCGTCGCCGTTGCCCAGCAGAATAGAGACAGTATTGTCCCCACTGTTGGTAATGGCCAAATCCAGCTTCCCATCCCTGTTGAAATCCGTGGAGATCAGCCCGTTGGGGCTGAGTCCCGCGGCGTAGTCCGTCCGGTTCAAAGACACTGCGGTTATCGTACGCAGCGTGAGCATTTGCGTCCCAGAGTTCCCAGCAGAATCGGTGACTTGGACTGTGAAATTATAGACTTGCGCCTTGAAATTGAGTCCGCCCGGTGGAGGCACGATTGGTGTTCCCAGCAGTGTGTGGGTGACCGGATTGAAAACGATGCCAGGCGCAGGTGTGCCCACTATGCTCCACGTAAGCGTTCCTACCCCACCGTCTGCCACAAGTATATTGCTGTGGGGGACACCCACGGTTGCATCGCGGAGGGACGTGGTGGTGATGTGTGGGGTGCTGTCGGAGTCGGTTACGTCGATCTGGATCTGCAATGCAGACGTAGTCTGAGTTTGGCCGCTGTCCAAGGTCAGCTGGAACGTATATGAACCCGCGCAGAACCCGTCCGTGTCCAAGTTAAACGTGAACAGGCCGCCGCTGGCGGGCGGGAACGTGCCTGTGCTGCCTTGTGGGATTCCGTTAAGCAATATGGGTGTAGGACCCGTGGTTGTGCAGCTATTGGGAACAGGCCCGATGGCGACGAGTGACGTGTTTGCGGCCGCCCTGTTCACGGCATTGTCCGTGGTGTAGAAGTCGTCCGTCAGGGTCCATGTTATCGGGACCAAGCTGCCGTGTACGACGGGGCTGGGCGGCAGCAATATCGCCGTTAACGTGTAACAGCCCGTCAGTTTGTCTGCGCTCGGCGAGATCGTAGACACGGTATTCGAAGGTACGCTCTCTTGCTCCTGGTTTGTAGTGTCTGAGATGATTACTGCAGTTACGTAATATGCATGTCCCGCCGTGTTGCAGGGGACAGTAGTATCTGTGAACATAGTCGCTGGGGGATTGCCGGAAACAGCGCCAATTAGGCTAAAAGCACCTCCGGCATCCGAGCGGTAAATCTTGTACTTGACGATCGCGCCGAAAGTCGGCGCCGTCCAGCTCAGATGTACGTTGCGCGGTGACGCGTCCTCCGCCGTCACTATAAGGTTCGTGGGAGGACGTGTGACAGACTCGGCGATTGCCTGAGTCATCTCACTCGTGCCGCCGCCGGCGCTCAGAGGACTCACACCGCCACCACCGCTGAGGCCCCTGGTGCCGCCGCCGCCGCTAAGACCCCTGGTGCCGCCGCCAGCGCTGAGACCGCCTACACCGCCGCCAGCGCTGAGACCCTTCGTCCCCCCACCGGCGCTGAGGCCGCCTACGCCGCCGCCGGCGCTGAGACCGCCCACGCCAGCTGCGGACAGACTCCCGGTCGCGCCGATCTGCCTCAAGTCAATTCCCGGGATTGTCGGTGTGCCGTTCCAATCGTCGTGGCCACGGAGCACGGAGGAGTCGTTGGCGTTGCCGTCTAAGTTAATGTTCTGGCTAGCTCCCCAGGAAAGCTGGCCAGCTTGCCAGGGAACTGTAACGATTGGACGAAACACGCGGTACAAATCGGTTCCCGTAGGTATAGGTGTGCCATCACAATACACGGGCATGCGGCTACCGACGATGCCAACGATACCTCCTAGTTCCGATGCGGTACCATGCCAAGCGGTGATTGGGTACGTAGGCGCGGTGTTAAACACGAGCGACGGGCTTGGGTTACTCTTGTCTAGTTTGTCCAACGGCAGCCCGGAATAATCCGGCACTTGGACCAGGATCGGATTACCGTTTACATCCAACCGCGTAAATTTGGTCAAAAGGTCGATTTGAAACGAGTAACTCATCACACTCTGGTGGTTCGGCTTGCAGTTGGCTTCAAGGATAGGCGTGTAGTCCGGAGGGTTAGGAGCGGTAGGAGGCAGCTTGTCGAAATAAAAACCGCCATGGGTTAAGCCAAGCGTATGCCCCAACTCATGCATGAACGTACCTGTCTTCGCCTGCCACGTTTGATTCTGAGGCTTCCAGGAACCCAAGGTTATGACTGAGTCTTGGCCACCTACATCCGAGAATCCGGAAACGGTGCTAGCCTGGCCGGAGGCAACGGCAAGGTCCGGGTCCGTAGATAAAGGGTAAGACTTACTTGTTGAAGTTGCGACCGATATAGTGAATGTATCGGGAGCTGTATTGGCCGAGCTAGTGCTTGTACTGGTGACACAGTAGGTCCCGTTCAAGTCGGGGTTAGTAATTGCGAACGCAACGGTAACGCGTCCGGCGCCATTCCGGCCAGTAGTGCTCGTGTCACAAGATGGGTCACTTGTCAGCCCGTGGGCCCGGGATGTTTTGAACGTAACCGTGTTGCCCGATTGCGCCACGCTTGTAAGCGTTCGGGCTTGCAACGTCCAATTCGGCAATCCTATCGCATGGGCGAACAATGCATAGTGCCAGCTGTCCTTCTTTCCGTGCTGGAAACGCAGCACGCAGCTTGCGGCGGGGGTCGAGCTCGTGCAGTCGTGATCGACGTTGCCCGCGGCGGTGTCGACGAGCTGGTTCTTGAGAAATATAAGGCCACCCTTCCACCCAACCACCCCTGGCTGATTGGGGAATGCGCAAAGCTGAGTGGGTTGGCCAGTGCCGGCGGGGATGTCCGTGCAAGATGTTACAGCACCTGCAGGAGCGCTTTGTTCCTGGACAGCGTGAGTGGGAAAGATATGCAGTGTGATTTTTTTGCTATCAAATGCATCGATCACCTTCTGTATGACACTCTTGTTGTTGTCAGCGGGGTCGAGCGCCAAGTACGGATTGAATGAATAACCATTCGCCGTGTCACAGGTGCCATTCGACTTAAGAATGCTGCACATATAATCGAGTTGAACGAACACGTCCTTATGCGGGTTTGCTGACGTTCCCAGCATTGCTCCAGGGAGATCCACCCAGCCGGTAGAAGGCTTTCCGACCGTACAGGAGCCCTCGTTGATTGAGGCATCGCAGTATCCATGCTTCGTCTTCCACGCGTCCAGCAGGCCATCCTTGTCAGTGTTCTCGACCGTAGTGCTGACGATCACTGCTCCCCATGAAACGCATCCTCCCGTGCTGCTGCTCGGCACGACCATAGTTGTCACCGAACCGGAGCCTCCCGGCACTGGATTTGAGTTCGGGTTAAGGAAGGTCCTCGGGTCAGGGAAGGTCCAAGTCGTATTATCCCAGCTGCCGTAGTGGCCGGGGAATGGCTGGCCGGTTGCGTACAGCGGGGGAAGCGCCACGTTGTTTAGGTAAACGGTTTGGAATTTGTAGTCGTGACCATTACCCACGATGTGGGTCAGTCTGGATACCCTGGATTGCGGGTCGTGCGCGGCGTCATAGAATCCCTGAACTGTTTGCGTCATGTTATACAAGGTGTTGCCAGGGGCAAAGGCGCCGTCGTAAATCACAATCGAATTCAGCGGAACATCTGGCGAAAGGACCCGATAGATGATGACCAGAGTTGCGCCCAGAGTAGGAAGCGTAGCGGCCGGGTTATTCGCCAGGAGGACCTCGTATTTTCCATACGTGATGCCAGTCGAGGGATCCGTGCCGTTAACTATGAGATTCCCGTTCGCATCTTGCGGCAGGTAGCCAGTGACTTCAGCGCGATAGGTCCGCACGACCTTCCCTCCCGAAGAGCCCGTGCAGCCGCCACCACTGAACGAGACTGTGTTCTGGCTGGAGGTCGCGCCGCTTATCGAATAACCAGTCTGCGGTCCGCCCGCGAACAGCGATCTGAAAAATCCATTCTGGCCGGTTCCAAGCTGGGTTGACTTCTCGACCGTCTGCCAGTAGAGCAAGGCCGTAACGATCTGAGCGCCCGGCGGCACTTGGTTCGTGCCCGTAATACCAGGGTTTAGGTCGGGGATTGTAATCGTCCCCTTGGCCAAGCCATTTTGCGCGGGTGCATTCACGCCCAAGCCCTGCGCGCCGGCGACCACGTAGTCGCCCGTAACAAAAAAATTGTTGCCGAAGCTAAGTGGATTAACATTTGACTGTGCGGCGGCGGATTGCGCCCTTGTTGTTTGCGCAAAACCGAACGCCATCAGCAACCCTAACGCAATCGCCGCAGGCGTTACTCGACACCCTCTAACAACGCTACACAGTTTCAATGTGCTGGTTTGCATAGCAGACCTCTCTCGCTACGAATTTTGGCAGGCACGTGACGACGCTCAGTTCGCCACCGCAGGTGTGTTCCAGAAAAATAAACGTCCGACATGGTAGGGGGCCTTCGGCATTTCCATTTTAGGAAGCGAACACTGAGGGGACGTGCGATGCGACCGCAACGAACAAACTCAGGCCAGCGTTAAGGTAGTTGCCGTGCTACGAACTTGGGGACGTTCCGTGAATGGTGCGCGGACGATACTACCATTCCCACATTGCGTCAAGCATCAGCCTCAGCGCGCCAACAATCCCGCTTGCCCGCGTCGCGACGCAAACTCTTATCCGCATCCGCCCCTCCGCGCCATGCCGCGAAGCGTGCCGAAACGTAGCGGCAGTCTTCAGACCGCCCGCCCGAGCGAGTCCCGCAGGCTACCGCGACTAAGGGCGCGCTCCTTCATAACGGCAAAGAAAACGGGTACGAGAATCAGGACATGAATCGTCGACGTGATCATCCCACCCACGATCGGAGCGGCGATTGGCTTCATCACATCCGCGCCCACGCCCGTCTCCCAAAGGATTGGGACAAGGCTCGCAAGTACAACGCATACAGTCATGAGTTTGGGTCGCAGGCGGTGAACCGCCCCTTCGATGACCGCTGCCTCGATGTCTTCATGTTCCAACGGCACTCCCGTCGCAAGGCGTCGGTTCAGTGCTTCGTGAAGATATACAACCATCACTACACCAGTCTCAACAGCGATCCCAAACAAGGCGATGTACCCGACCCACACGGCCACACTAAAGTTGTATCCGAGGAGCTTTTGTAAGATGAGGCCGCCGGTAAGCGCGTAGATCGTCGGAAAAATGAGCACAGCGGCTTCGGTAACAGAGTGAAACACCATATAGAGCAGCAGAAAGATAACAAAGAATACGATCGGCAGGATCAGCTGAAGGCGCTCTTTCGCTCTCAACTCAAACTCATATTCGCCTGACCATTTGTACGTAAACCCTGGTCGAAGAGAGAGTTTTTGCTTTAGCAAGTTGCTCGCGTGCGCGACGAAGCTACCGTAGTCTTTCGTGTTCAAATCGATATAGACGTACCCGGTCAGCGCGCCGTCCTCATCGCGGATCATGGAAGGTCCCCGAGAGAACGAGACCTTCGCGACTTCGGAGATTGGAATCTGCGCGCCAGAAGGCGTGCCAATCAACACCCGGCGCAACTCTTCCACGTTGTCCCTAAAGTCGCGGTTGTACCGGACATTCACCGGATACCGCTCGCGGCCCTCTACGTTTTCGGCGACCATCTCGCCGCCGATTCCCGAAGTAACTGCCTGCTGCACGTCAGCGATCGTCAACCCGTAGCGAGCCGCTTCTGCCCGGCTCACTTCGATGTTGAGATAAAAACCTTGCGAAACGCGTTCGGCAAAAATGGAACGCGTTTCAGGAATCGTTGAGAGGATCTGCTGTACCTGCGCGCCAACTTGCTGGATGCCCTCCAGGTTTGGCCCTTGAATCTTCAAACCAAGTGGCGTTTTGATTCCCGTTAACTCCATATCGAGGCGATTCTCGACTGGCATAGTCCAAGTGTTGGAAAGGCCGGGAAACTGGAGTTTCGCGTCCATTTCCTGAATGAGCTTTTCGTAAGTCATTCCAGACCGCCACTGACTGCGCGGCTTGAGCATGATCGTCGTGTCGTACATATCGAGGGGAGCGTTATCGGTCGCGCTGTCGGATCGCCCGATGGATCCGAAGACGGTCTCAACTTCCGGGAACGTGCGAATGATCCTGTCCTGTTCTTGGAGCAATTGGGACGCTTGCCCGATGGAGATCCCCGGCAAGGCCGTCGGCATGTAGAGCGCCGAACCTTCAAAGAGCGGCGGCATGAACTGACTGCCGATGTGAAGGGCGAGTGGAAGCGTGACGATCAGAAAGAGCAGATTGAGCAGCAAGGTGGTTTTGCGGAAACGCAGGCAAAGGCGCAGGACCGGTAAATAAACAGCCTGTGTGATCCTTGAAATCGGATTCCGCGATTCAGGTATCAGCCGCCCCCGGACGAATAAGATCATGAGCACCGGCACAAGACTGATAGCCAGGACCGACGAGAACCCAACTGCCAGCGTCTTTGTCCACGCCAGGGGACGAAACATGCGTCCTTCTTGCGCTTCCAAAAGGAAGACGGGCAAAAAAGAAACTACGATGATCACTAGCGAAAAGAAGATGGCGGGACCAACTTGCTTCGCTGAGTCCAACAGAATTTTCCGCCTCTGCGGCTCGGGAAGAGGTTCGGATTCGCTAGATTGACGCTCGGAAAGCTGACGATATCCGTTTTCGACCATCACAATGGCAGCGTCCACCAAGACCCCAATCGCTAGGGCCAAACCGCCAAGCGACATGATGTTTGATGTGACGTGGAGGTAGTACATTGGGATGAAGGCTGCGACCACGGCGATCGGTAGAGTCAAGATCGGAATTAGCGCCGAACGGAAGTGGAACAAGAAGATAACGATAACGACGCTGACGATGATTGCTTCTTCAATCAGATCCCGTTGCAAGGTTTCGATGGATGCGTGAATCAGTCCTGAGCGGTCGTAACCTGCAACGACTTCGACACCCGTGGGCAGGGAAGGTTTGATGTCCAAAAGCTTCTGCTTGATGCCATTGATGACGTTGAGAGCATTCATCCCGTCGCGCATAACCACAATTCCGCCGACCGTTTCCCCTTCGCCTTGCCACTCCGCGACTCCTTCTCGGATGTCCGGTCCGAACGTAACGGTCCCCAAGTCGCGGACGAGTACCGGCGTCCCGTTCTTGGTCGCCACTGGAACTATTTCCAGGTCGCTGAGAGAGCGCAAATACCCGAGTCCACGAACCATGTATTCAGCCCCGCCCATTTCAAGCAGGCGTCCACCAACTTCGTTCGTACTTGCTCGAACTTTTTCGATGACCGTCGAGAGAGGGATTCCGTAACCTCGAAGTTTGTCGGGGTCCACGTTGACCTGGTACTGGCGCACAAATCCCCCGATCGTGGCTACCTCCGCCACTCTTGGAACAGTTTCGAGTTGGTAGCGCAGATACCAATCTTGAAGGCTCCGCAAGTCGGCCAAACTGCGCTGATGACTATGGTCCACAAGCACATATTCATAAACCCATCCTGCGCCGGTCGCGTCCGGCCCGATAACGGGATGGGTGCCTGCTGGCAAACGTCCCGTGATTTGTTGCATGTACTCCAATACACGCGATCGCGCCCAGTACAAGTCTGTTGTGTCTTCAAAGATCACAAAGACGTAAGAATCCCCAAACATGGTTTGTGCTCGCACCGCCTTGACGTGCGGCGCCGCGAGAAGGGTCGTGACGATGGGGTAAGTGACCTGGTCTTCGATAATGCTGGGCGGCTGACCCGCCCAGGGCGTGTGGATAATCACTTCCACATCGGAAATGTCCGGCAACGCGTCGAGTGGAATGTGACGTAGTGCCCAAATTCCTGAGAGCACTAACAGGATGGTTCCCATGAAAACCAGGAAACGATTTCGCGCGCACCACTCTATCCATTGGGAGATCACGTCACATCCCTCCCGTGGCGTTCACGCTCATTTGCTTGGTCGCGATGAGTTGGCCATTCTTTTTTGCCAGGATGGTGACCTGCCAGGTTCCGCCGCTCTCAAGCTGTCCAGAACCTTCATACAGGCCGTTGCCTTTGTCGCTGAGACTCATGGGCGTACGCATTGCTGCCATTCCCATTGCCGGCATCGCCGGCATGAAAAACGTCGCGCTGACTTCCGCCCCGGAGATGGGTGCTCCATTAGCGTCTGCGACTTTCACGCGGAATAGGTTGCTGCCTTTGTGTGGCGGGTTCGGATCGGAACTCAATTCGATTTTTGCCTGGGGGGCGTTCACTGCTGACGCCGCGCCTGCGCCGGGCGGCGGTGGGGCGAAGGAACCGAGCGCGGCCTGAAGCTGGCTCTCAGAGTCGATCAGGAAGTTTGCTGACGTGACAATTTGCTCGCCCGCTTTCAATCCTTTCAGCACGATAAAATCGTCACCTACGCGGGAGCCCAACTGTACGTCGCGCGGTTCGATGTATCCGTCACTGCGCTCAACAAAGGCGATTTCGCGAGTGCCCGACTGTAGGACACCGGTTGCGGGAATAACGAGTTGGCTCCCCATCGGGACTTTCAGACTCACGTTGACGAACATCCCCGGGGAGAGCTTCAATCCTGAGTTTGAAAAGGTCAGCCGCGCTCGCGCCGTGCGGGTCACCAAATCCACCTGCGGATAAATAAAATTCACCCGACCTTCGAAGACGCGGCCCGGATAGGTATTCACCGTGAGCGTCGCGGGATCGCCGACCTTGATCCTTCCCAAATCGTTTTGAAAGACTTCGGCGAGAACCCAAACGGTGGAAAGATCGGCAACGGTATAGAGGCGCGTCTCCGGCTGAACCGCGAGATTCGGCAAGGCGTTGCGCTCGGTGATGTAGCCGGAGACCGGTGATTCCACTTCCAGTTCCGATTGCACCTGCCCCGTGGATTCCAGCCTGGCAATTTCCTTTTGCGGAACACCCCACTGCTTGAGACGCTCCTCAGCCGCGTCGAGCAATGATGTTGCGCTAGAGGCGACACCGCTCACCGTGCTCTGTGCCATCTGTTGCTGATTCTGCTTGGCCACTAAGTACTCGCGCTCGGTGGCCACCAGATCGGGGCTATAAATTGTGAACAGCGGTTGTCCCGTATGAACATATTGATACGTGGCATCGGCAAAGACTCTTTGGATATACCCCTGAAACCGAACTTGCACGTAGGCCAGTCGCCTTTCGTCGACAGCGACACTGCCAGTGGTGCGAATCTCGTCCTCCACCAATTTTCGTTTGACCTCGCCGCTTCTCACCCCGATGCTCTGCAGCCGTTGCGGCGAGATTTGTACCGGGACCAGCGACACTTCTGTCGATGCAGGAGGCGTGGAAGCGGCCGTCGAATCTTGCGCGAGGGAATTCGACGGCTTGGTTCTCGCATCCCCCGTCGGTTTCGCTGTCCGAGAATGAAGCCACAAGGCAACGAGAAATACCGCGAGCACGGCGTTTCCAATCAATGCCAGCAAGAACCCTGTGCGATAGGTTTTCATCTCTTCGCCCCTTCGCCGCGCAATGACAGTCCCGTGAGTTGTTCGATCTGCGCCAGTGCCGTCTCACGTTCAGCCATGCTTCTCCAATACTCCTCGTCTAAATGGAGGACATCTAGAAACGAAGTCAGCAGTGCCGGAAAGTCCTGACGATTGCTTTGATAGCCTGCAATGCCTGCCTGGAATCCTGCTCGCGCCTGGGGCAGAAGCCCTTCACGGTAAATTTTCAGCAACTCGGCGGTCTTCTCAGCGGTTTCGTATTCGCTGCGCAGTTCAAAGGCGACCCGTTGCGATTGAACTTCGGACTCACTGCGGGAGCGGCTCAACTCAGCTTCCGCCTGCGCCAGTTCGGGGCGCTGTTTGCGGCCTCGATAAATTGGAACGCGAACTCCAAACGTCAGCATGTAGTAGGCGCGAAATTGCGTCGGGTCCGTGCGTTGCCACATGTATTGGACATTGAAGTCCGGGTAAAAATCCTTGTGTGCAAGCTCGACTTGCACTTTCTGTCTCTTAACCATTTTCTCCGCGGCAGAAATCTCTGGGTTCTGTGCCTTCGCCGCTGACAGGAGTTCTTCGAAGGTATAGGGAAGCGGCGTCTCAGGGAGTTCGGAGGGTTCTATGTCCGGCGAAAACTGTACCCGGCTGAGAAGTTGCTTAATCTGCGCCTCCAATCTAGCCACTTCCAGATGATGCATGGTGATTTCGCGGAGTAACTTTGTTCGCTCGACCTGTGCCTGCAACAGGTCATGTTGGTTCCCCATCCCCGAGCGATAACGTGCATCGGCTGCTTTCTCCACCTGCTGGAGCAGTTCGCCATCGCTCTCAAGAATTCCTAGCGTCTTGGACAGATAGGCGAGCTGGAAGTATGCCGCTTTGACTCCGGCGAGGACCGAGAGACGCACGGATTCGTAGTGCTGCTGCGCAACGTCAGCATCTCGCTTCGCCATCTCACCTTTGAGCCGCAATTTCCCTGGGTAGGGAAAGTCCTGCGATACACCGAGACCAAAATAGGCGAAGTCGCTGTTCGTATAACCAGCGAAAGGTCTTGGGCTTCCGACGCTAACCTGCTGCACATTAAATTGAGGATCGGGAAGCGTGGAGACCTGGGAAGGAACCTGCTTCGCGGCTTCCCATCCTTGGCGCGCGGCCCGAATCTGCGGATTGTTCTGCTCGGCTTCCTTTAGCAAATCAGATAGTGGAGTCACCACCTCTCCCTGATGAGGCGTGACCTCCTGCGCGTAGCCTTCGCTCGCGAGAACAAGGGAAAATAGCAAGACAAACAGACTGGTGTCCATGAATCTGTAAGCGAATCTACTCGTCCCGCTCTTTCGCATCATCAATGGCATAGGCTCTCCTGGAAAGCGCATTCAGTCGCGCGTTCATTTAGCGGGCGGCAAATAGAATTGGCCGCCGATTAGGCGTGGAGCTTCAAATGCAGATTTGATAGGGACAGCGCGTTGCTGCCGCGCACCGTTTAGAGGCGTCTAGATCAAGAAAGAAGAATGAAGCGTGTACAGCTCTGGAGGTGAGTGCTGAGGTGCCGCACATTTCACGTCAGAAACCGGCGTGAAGATCGGGACTTCCGGCGTAGCAAAATGATCGACAATTACAGCAACAGGAAGGCTCAAAGTGAGGTGCTGGGCCGGCAACACATTCGATCCGTCCGCAGAAGCTATCGTCTTGCAGCAGTCGTGAGATTGATCGGCCGGATTGCAAGGCATCGAGCCGCAGCATTGCATGGTCTCGTTGTCGGCGGACACAGGCGACAAACAGTCCGCAAACTGCAACGCGACCAGCGCGCTAAACGCCAAGATCAGCAATGTCGTCCGATGAATCATCAATTCAGACTAGGGTGATTCATCGTATGAGTCAAGCAGGTAAGCGTATAGCTACCTCCAAGTCGTTCAATTTTTGCACCGCAAGCCATTCAATTCACGGTCTTTAATTTCTCACTTGACAAATAGTAACGGATGCGGTAATCTTTAACCCAAGGTTCTGCTAACAGTGTCCCCGTTTCCTCCCTTACTTCGTCCGAGCCCATACGTGTTTCCGTGTTCTGGGCGTGCCGCAAGTACCTTTAGAATGAACACTTGCAGAAGTGTATCAAAACAAAGGACTTTAACTCCCTTTAGAATGAACACTTATGAGAAACCGGGGGGAGGGGTAGTGATTT
>Ga0137412_10002422_pt1 | contig 14801 bp, 10 predicted proteins | sample CZODoug2_1_16fun_FD_122160 | JGI IMG/M metagenome (GOLD analysis project Ga0137412, IMG submission 122160) | Vadose zone soil fungal communities from Angelo Coast Range Reserve, California, USA - CZODoug2_1_16fungal (Hybrid Assembly) | ecosystem: Environmental > Terrestrial > Soil > Vadose zone... | reverse complement strand
GGGAACCAGCGGCGAGCGCGCGCAATTGCGCTGTTCAGCGAGATGGCCGGCGCGCTGCTCCTCTCGCGTGCCGTTGCCCAAGCCGATCCCGCCCTCTCTGACGAAATTCTCGACAGCGCCCGCGCCGACCTGCACAATCGCACCGGCAGTGCGCGAAGGACCAGGCGCTAATCCGCCGGAGGTAGGCCGTGGGCGGTGCGCTGTAGGTCGAAGAACTGATCTCCCCGGACGAATAGGCACGCGTTTCCGCGCTGACTCGCCACGGTCGCCACGTCGGTCGGCACCATGGTCCAGGCATCCAGGAAAAGCATGATGAATACCGCCGCACCACGTTCTTGCCGTACGGCCTCGGCCTGGTCCAGCGCATCGTTCATATCGGCCTGGGTCAGGACCAGCCGCGACCGGGCGATGGGCACCCCGTCGACAATGAGATCGTCGGTCATGTAATAGAACCAGTTCTCGAACAGTCCGGCCGGATTCATCGCCGCCCGGTAGCTCGCCACAACCGGCTCCGGGATAGGCACATAGGTGCTGGACAGCCGATTCAGCACCACGGTGCTGCGAAATCCCGCCAGGTTGGCATATTTCGCCGACTGCCGTGCGTAGGCATCGAATGACGTGGCCGGCCACGCCGATGGGAAGACGTAGCCCAGCCCGGATGGTCCGGATAGCAGCCAGTCTGCCTTGGTCGAGGTGCGCTGGTAATACGCCAAGAGATCCGGCGCGGCGTCGACGATCTGCGCGGGCACCGGCCAGTTGATCGGGACCGAGCCGCGGGCCGGATCATCCCACGATATCCGCATACGGTGCTGCGCATACTGCAGGTTGTCGCCGTCGCTATAAGTGACGGTTACGTATACCTTGTTTTCCAATGTAGGCGCCGGCGCGCGATATGGCGTCCGATTGACGTACGCCGACGCTCCGCTGTGGACGGTCAGGTTGGTCATCCTGTCGGCCGCGAGCACGTGCACCTCGCGATTGGACAGTGTCTCCACGGTCGGGCTCTCGCCCCCACGCAGCCACCCGATCCAGGGCGCGTTGAACGGCAGCTCTGTCGCTAGTTGCTCGATCAGCGCCAGATGGTCGGAATTGCTGTGGTCCAACCACACGGTCAATGCAGCGTTCGCGACCGCGTAGTCGCGCAGATATCCGGTGATCGTGGTGTTGAGATTGACCACCATGCGTTTCGCGGTGCGCGGCCAGAGCTCCTGCACGGCCCAGTGATACGCCTGCAATTCGTCGGTGAAGCGCCCGCGCAGATCGGTCACCACGGTGAAGCCGTATTGTGCGGCGATATCGGCCGAAGTGACCACTAGGTTATCGAGACCGGCGAGTGTTGTCGCCAGATTGACCGTCGCCGGCAGCGCCGGATCCCACACCACCGCGCCCCGGGCCCGGTCCCGATAGCTCGCGATGAGCGTTCCCATATCTACCGGCGAGCCGTACGGCACACCGACCGACGGCAGCCAGGTGGCCGCACCCTCACCCGCCGTGTTGAGCAGATAGATTTCCGGACGTACCCGATTCACCAGCCCCTGCAGCGAAATGGCGAGCAGCTGCTCGTTCGCGCTTAATGCCGTGATGTCACACACGGTCAGTCGGGCCGGAGTCGCGAAACGCGGCAGCACCTGGCCGGTCGGCCAGCTGATGCCGCCGGCATTTCCGGCGTGTGCCGGCGGCGCGCCAACGAGCGCGGCCGAAGCCGCCGTTCCTACGGACAGGGCCAGAAACGTGCGGCGGTCCATGCGAGTCTCCGTTTCGTTGAGGAGGAAATCGTCAGGAAGGGACCGAAAGCGTGCTGCCGAATTCGCGCAATGCCGTGGCCAGTTGCGGGTAGTCGTAATCCTGTACGTCCCGGCCGGTCCGGATCGACTGCGCGGCGAGCTCGCCCGCCGCCTCGCCGAGCATGCCGAAGTTGGGCTCCATCCGCGGTGACAGGTAACCGACGTGACTCGCCGAAAAACACACCGGCACGGCGAGATTCGCGATCCCACCGCGGGCCGGAAAGAGCACCTCGGCCGGTATTTGGAAGAGATCGACCGGGGCATTGCTGCCGGTGCCGGTGAGCGTGCCCTCGCCGACGATCGTGCCCGTGTCCTCGGGGTAGTACTGCACGACATGGCAGTCCATTCCGTACTTCCAACAGCAGACCGATGTGGTCTTGGTGTTGTTTGGTGTGAGCAGGTCCTGCTGAGTCAGCACATAATGACCGGCCATGCGCCGGCCCTCGCGGATGTAAAGCGCATGCGGAAAGCCAACGCCGTACGGGCTGTCGACGAACTCGTCGGATGGCAGACCGAACTGTAGTGAATCGGTCCGGAAGGACGAGGGCAACGAGGGCTCATGCGTGAACCAGTAGAGCTGGCCCTGATGCCATCGGACGTGCTCGCCAATGATCTCGTCCCGGCGCGACCAACTACCGTCGGCGTAGTCCCAGGACGCACCGGGCAGGTCGAAGCCAATAAACAGGCCCTGGTTGGTCTGGTACTTATTGTTCGGCAGCAGCGCGGTCTCGGTGACGATCGCCGACAGACCGGTGATTCCGCGGTACGCCACCTGCTGTCCCATGTGGACGAACAGGTCGGGGTCGTAGCCGGTTGGTTTCTCGAACGGCAGCCGGTCGGCATTCTTGCTGAGCACGCCGCGGAAGTTGTATGCCTGGACCTTGTCGTCCGCGTCCCCGGCCGCACCCGCCGGGACGTCGCGGACCGGGTATCCGGTGTTCGGTTGGAATCCGTTCCGGCGGAAGGCCTGGGCCGGCAGGTAGCCTGCATAGGACTCGTCATATGTATCGGTGGACTCGCGGCCGACTCGATAGGGAACGCCGGCAGCGGCCATGAGGTCGCCCTCGTACGAGGCGTCGATAAAGAACGACGCAGTTGTCCACTGGCCGGCAACCATGATCGCCGCGATCCGGCCGCCCTGCCGGAGCACATCGCGCGATCCATTGATGCGATGGTTCAACACCACTGTGGCGCCGGCATCTTCGAGCAGTCGGACCGCCACCCGCGAGGCGACCTTCGGCTCGAACCGGTACTGCGCGGTGGTCGAGCCGTATTCCACTCCGATACCGGTGAAGAATGCACTCAACGTCAGCCCGGACAGTGCCCGGATGTCATTCGGAATGTCCGTCTTGACCAGGCCACCGGCGACAATCCCGCCGACGTGTCCGGTTGGCTCCAGGACCAGGCTGCTCATCCCACGCTTGGCGAGTCGGAGCGCCGCCATGATCCCGGCGAGGGTCGCACCGTAAATGATCGCGTCGTACGCCGGCTGATTATCGGTGCGCGTCGCCGCCTGGGCTCGTCCCGCGCGCGCAACACCGGCCGCGGCCAGCAATGCGGCCGCGGCGAACTGCCGTCGGTTCACCAGAGCCTCCCGATAGGTAATGCGCTACACGGTGCGTCGTTCCGGCAGCGCGTATACCGGCGTACGGTTGCGATTCGCCTGCGACGGGCGGGTGCGCCGAATTGTGTCCGGCCACCGCACCGGTACGCCGAGCGTCTCCGCCAGCAGTCGTTGCAGATCCTCGGTCTGCCGCGCCGATGCCCGCACACCGTGTGGCTCGGCGCCGGTATCCAGGCACAGGGCGGCCAGTGCGCCGACGGCCTCGCCGATGCTCCATTCCACCGGGTGCAGGCGATAGCAGCCATTTGTGAGATGGGTCGTACCGATGTTCTTGTTGGCCGGCAGCAGGTTACGCATCCGGATCGGAATGAGCGCACCCAGCGGTATCTGAAACGGATAGCATTCGAGATTGACGTAGTTGATCCCGGCCGTGCTCGGGTGCAGGTCGATGTTGTAATGACCGACGCCGACGCCGTCACCGAATTCCGCCGAGCCGGCGCCGTCCGGTCGGTCGATCACGGCGACGTGTTGTTCGAGGACGGTAAATTGCGCCTTGATTCGGCGGGATTCCCTGATATATGCCGTCTTCGCCAGTCCGTCCACGGTTCCGACCAGGTCGGGGCGCAGCCGCAGCTCGGGATACCCGGTCCCGCCATCGTGCCGCGGTGCCTCGGTCTGCATCCAGTGCAGGTAGGACAGCGACAGGTCCTTGCACCGGAGCAGCGCGCGCTGCTGGTCGGCCGGCCCGATGCCCGGTCCGACCAGCGGCACCTCCCAGTAGTCGATATTCGGCCAGTTCACCAACGAGATGTCGGTGTCGATGCCGTCGAGCTGGGAACGTGCCCTGATGCGGCGGAAATGCCACAGATCCGGAAGATGCGGCGCGTCCATGTCGCCCTCAAAGATCAGGTTTTCTTTGCCATCCATCGTATGTATGTCGGTTTTGGTCCACGACAGCTGCGGCCCCGGCCAGAATTCGTCAACGTGGTTGCGCCAGTGGTCGTACAAGGCCGGCCGGTCGACGACATGGGACTCTCCGGGCCGATATTCCAGCGGAAAGCACCAGGTGATGGCCTGTTGGTCATGCGGGATTGCCTCGTTCGGCGCGTATGGCTCGCCAGTGTCCTGTTGCGACTCCGCGCCCACAACGTGCTCGGTGCTGGTCATCGGGAGCAGGTCGCCCAGCTCGGTGGCGTCGACATAAAGCCGCGCGGTCAACGACTCCTCCGTACCGTATTCAAGGTCGCGGACCCGAACCGAGGTGACCCGGTCGTGCTCAACGGTCGCGGATACCGGCACCGTGCGGCGACGCACCACAATGCGGCCGGAGGATACGTGTTGGGCCAGCATCTCCTCGATGACCGCGACCCCGACCCGCGGCTCGTGGCAGAGCCGGCTGACGTTGCCGAGACCGGGATTGAAGACGGGATCGTCCGCGACCTCGGCCCGGAGCGGATAGTTGCGGCGGTAGTAGTCGCGTACCCGCGAGCGAAGCTCGGCATAGGTCGGGGATATGTGCGCGGTCTCGATCCACGGATGCTCGTCGGAGGGCACGGCCTGGGCGGTGAGTTGGCCGCCCAACCAGTCAGTTTCCTCGGTGAGCACGACATTGTGCCCCAGCCGGGCGGCGGTCAATGCGGCGGCAATTCCGCCCAGCCCGCCCCCGAGTACCAGAACGTCGGTCGATGTGTGCTGCTCGGACACGGGCCAGGTCTCCAGGTCTCTAGTGGGATGCCGCGTATTGCTGTTGGTATTCCGTGCGAATCGTGTCGCCGCCATTGCTGCGCCAGCTCGCGATGGCGGAATCCCAGTCCGCGAGCGATTTGCGACTTTGCAGAACCTCGGTCATCGTGTCGAGCAGTCCTTTGCGCAATACCGCACCCTTGCTGCTGTCGGTCGGTGCGTAGAGACCGAGTGAGGCGTCCTCGAGCAGGGTTGGTACGACCCGTTTCTGGTAGTCGTATTGCGCCTGCACCCGTGTCTTCGGCCCGGGCCCGAGTATCGGTGGTGAGTCGATCAGGTAGTTCAACGGCAGCGCCACCTGCGAGCCACCCTTGGGGGTCAGTGTTGGCACGCCCGACTGCGAGGTGTAGTCCACGCCTTCGGTCCCGTATTTGCGGAACAGATATTCTTTGGTGCCGACCGGTGCGGCCAGCCAGTTGCAGATGCGCAGCAGCTCTTTGATCCGGTCCTTGTTGCTGGATTTCTTCAAAGCCGTAAACGCGAATGTCGTCGCGCCGCGATAGACCCGGGCATCGCCGCCCCCGTCGTACTGCGGCGGTGCTTGCGCTCCGAAGTCGACCGGGTACGTTGTCGCCAGCAGATCCCACGCCGCGTATCCGTCCCGATTGAGGGCGATTCGGCCGCTGCCCAGCCATTGCCGCAGGTCCGCGGTGCCGGCGAACGTGTCCGGGTGGAATACGCCCGCCTTCACCAGGCCGGTTGTCGCGGCCAATGCCCGGCGAGCCTCGTCGGTCTCGTACGAGTAGGTGAATTTGCCGTCCTGGTAGCGCCAGCCGTTCGGTGCGCCGGTCATCTGCATGACGTGCGAGACCATGGTGGGACCCGCGCCGAGTGCCCACTGATTCTTCCGCGGATTCGTGACGGCCTTGCACAGCTCGGCGAACTCGGCAAAGCTCGCCGGCGCTGGATTGTGCCCGGCGGCCCGGATCAGATCGGTACGGGCGAACAAGATGCTGCCGACGGGAGCGCGCGGCGTCGGCAGGGCATATATGCCGCCGTTGTAGATCATGTCCGGCCAGGCATACGCGGGCAGATTTGCCAGGAACGGATAGTCCTTGATCGCATCGCCCGACAGATATTCGGTCAGGTTGGCGAACAATGCCTTCAGGACCGACGCACGTTGCGGCTGATCGGTGCGGATCTGCACGATATCGGGTAGCTGGCCGCCCGCTAGCGTCGTAGCCATTTTCGACTGGTACGCGCTGTCCGGCACCATGTTGAGCTTGAGGTTCACGCCGAGCTGGTCGTTGAGCGATTGCCAATAGGCGTTCGACGACAGGCCGGGCGGCACCGAACCGAACAGGTTGACCATGGCCGTAACCGACCCGCCCGACCCGGGCTTGTGGGTAACCCCGACCACCGGGTCGGTGGGAAATCCGAAGTAGCCGGCGGTGACCCCGCCCGCTGCGGGCAGATCGGCGTCCGCGTGCTGCCACGGGATGTACGCCGGGACGGTCACCTTCTTATTGGCCGCGGCCGTATCGGTGCTCTTGGACTTGCCACACCCGGTCAGCAGCGGCGAGCCGGCAGCCGCTCCGGCGGCCAGGCCGGCAATGGTCAGGAATCCGCGACGATCGGTCTGCCATGTCATTTCGGGCACGCCGACGCCTCCTTAGATTACTAATTTCTGTGATCTTGGGATGTCCACAGAACATCATCGGAGCACCGGTGGAACAGGGAAGCTCGTAACGTTGAGGAAACACCGCGAGTGACGCATAATCAAGAGTCCGCCGATCTATTAGTAAATATTAGCGGCCGCGAGGTTGCCGAGGAGGCTGACAGCGTGAGTGCCACCACCACTTCAGTCACGGCCGCGGGTCGCTCGCGGCAGGCCGATGTCGCGGCCGCGGCCGGCGTCTCCCAGTCGACGGTGTCCATGGTGCTGACCGGGCGCGGTGAGGTCTCGGGCATCCCGCCGGAGACTCAGCAGCGGGTCAGGGCCACCGCCCGGCGGCTCGGCTATGCGCCGCGTCGCACCGGTCGGGCCGGCAGCACAAGGCGGGTTGAGCGGTCGGGCCTGCTGCTCGGGGTGCACACATTCGAGCCGATCTTTCCGACCAGTGCCGCCGACTACTATTTCGACTTCCTGCGCGGTATTGAGGATCAGGCCGTCGCCGATCGGTGCAACATGGTGTTGTTCACGGCGACGCAGAGCAGCAACGGTGATGGGCTCTGCCATATCTTCGACGGTGGCAACAATCTGCTGCGCCAGGCGAGTGGCAGCCTCCTGCTCGGTCAGCTGCCGAGCGAGAACGATCTGATTCGCCTGCACCGCATGGACTATCCGTTCGTCTACATCGGGCATCGCGAGGTCGCCGGCGTTGAGATTGCTTATGTCGGCGGCGACTATCGGGCCGCGACCGGCCGGGTGGTCGAGCACCTCGTCGAGCTGGGCCACCGCGCCTTCGGATATCTGGGTGCCCAGGTCCGGGTTGCACCGCAGGATGATCGTTGGCAGGGATTTCGGGATACGCTCGACCGGCTGGCATTGCCTATCCCCAAGCCGTTCTTTGTCGCCGCGGACTCGCTCCGCGCGCACTGGCTCGACGATGTTGTGGCTTCTGGCGCGACGGCGTTGCTGGTCGAGACGGTGAGTCAGGCCCGTATGGTCGCCGCGCTGGCGGCATTGCGAGGGGTTCGAATACCGCACGACATGTCGGTCGTGCGGCTCGTCGACGACACCGACCCGACCCCCGGCCAACAGTGGTCCTGCATCGAGGTTCCCCGTTACGAAATGGGCCGCCGGGCGGCGCGGCTGCTCGTCCGGCTGTTGACCGATCCGGCCGGAGACTATGACCGACAGATACTGCTTCCCTGTGATCTCGCCCTGGCCGACACGACTGCGCCCAGGGTCTGTCTGGCAAATCCTGGCCGTCGCGAGCGGTGATCGAGGCGGCGTCCGGCAAGGCGGAGGACGACTGTTGTATTTGTTGTACTGCCGAGGACGACAACGTAGCCGGTCGTCGTCTCGGCGCCGCGCAGCAGGCTGGGATTTACCAGACAGACCCTAAGGCGTAAGTGATTGTCGGTATCGCGGTACGCCGCGTTTGTACAGGTGTCTGGGCCCTCACGTTAGTGCATCGGGCTGGCCTCGTCGGGCCGCGTCTTCGTGGGCGAGACGGTGGGGGGCGGGTCCGGTGCTCTCCCGGACCTGGATCTCGGCCACAGTGCCGCGTCGATCGGTGACCGGCTGCCCGGACAGCCGGGTCAACAGATGCGCGGCCACCAACCGACCGTAGTTGAACGCGTCCCGCCGCAGCGCGGTGAGTGGCGGGTAGGCCAGCCGGCACATCGGCGAGTCCTCCCACACCATCACCGACAGATCCGCTGGCACTGATATTCCCAATTCCCGAAGGGTCGTCAGACCGCGCATAGCCATGGTGTCTGTTTCATAGAGAATCGCGGTCGGCGGCCTTTTGCGAGACAGTAGCCGGCGGGTGATGCGTTCGGCGTCGTGCTGGGTCGCATTGTCGATGCAGAGATCGCCGGGCAGACCGGCGGCCGCGATCGCTTTGCCGAATGCGTCGCTGCGGATTCGCGTGTGCAAATAGTCGAGTGCGCCACCGACCCGGGCAATACGGTGGTGACCGAGTGAGACCATGTATTCCACGGCCAACGTGGCCGCCTCCGCGTCGTCCGTCCATACCGCCGGTAATGGGCTGCTGCCGCGAATATCGCCGGCTACAACGGCGGGCAGTCCGACCTGCAGTAGCGCCGGTAGCCGTGGGTCGTCGACCACCGGATTGATAACCACCACGCCATCGACGCGATGCTCGGCGTACCAACGTTCGTAGACCTCGATTTCGGCCGATATCTCGTGCACGGCGTGAATGACGAGAACGGTGTCGTGCTCGCTCAGCTCGCTCTCGATGCCGTCCATGAATCGCAGCAGAAATCCGGAGGACTCCTCGGCAGTGTCCTTGGCCCGGAGGAACACCAGACCGGCGGCGTGTGCCCGCGCGGCCTGCAGCGCCCGAGCGGCCTGGTTGGGCCGCCATCCCATGTTCCGCGCGATAGTCAGTATTTCTTGCCGGGTCGCCTCGCCCACCCCGGGCCGACCATTGAGCGCGTAGGACACCGCGCTGGTAGAGACGTTGGCCTGCCGGGCGATATCGGCGATCGTGACGCGTGTCATTTGCTCGCCGCCTCAGGCTTCCTTCGCGCCATCGTAGGCCGCTTGCTGCAGCCCGCGAATGTAGCCAACCGCAAACAGCCTGCCGAACACCGAATAGCCGGGTCGGTCGTTGCTGTCACCCTCAACGGTCGGGACGTGATCGGGCCGCAGCACGCCATCGAAGCCGATCTCGCGGTATGCCCGAAGACATTCCAGAAAGTCGGTTGGGCCGTCGTCGTGCCAGGTCTCTTCGAATCGTTCGGCGGTGCCGCGCACATCGCGCAGATGCACGAAGAATATGCGATCGTTGAAGTCCCGAATGGCCCTTGGCAGATCGTCGGTCATGAGCCGAAAATTGCCCTGACACAATGTGATGCCGTTGACCTCGCTGTCGACCAACTCCAGCAGTCGATGGTAATTGTCGATGCTGCGCATGATCCGGCCGACGCCGCGGATAGGCGAGATCGGCGGGTCGTCCGGGTGCATGGCCAGCCGCACACCGGCCTCCTCCGCCACCGGCACAACCCGGCGTAGAAAGTATTCCAAATTCGCCCAGAGCTCATCCTCGCCTATCGGGCCCAGCTCGGTCGGCGGCTCGGCCTGCATCACGGCGTGGTCGTATCCGCTTACCAGCGAGCCGCCGCGGGCGGGTAGGTCGGTGCTCGTGCGCAGCCAGTTGAAGTCGGTCATCCACTCATAACACCAGACCGGAATGCCCAGCCGGCCCATATTTCGCAGCAGCGTGCAGACGGTATCGATCTCCTCGTCTCTGCCGGGCAGCCCGCGTTTTGCATTGTTGAGCGGCGGTCGGGACTCGATCACGGACAACGTGAAGCCGGCCCGTTCGTACTCGCCCTGCATCCGCTGCAATGGCGCGTAGTCCCACGGCGACTCGTCATCGCCGAGGATGGCACCTGACGGCAGGCTGCCGACCGCGTATGCCACGCCGGCCTGGCGCATCAACCGCCACAGCGGTTGGGCATAGGGCTCGGCCGGCAACATTTCGGCGATCTTGATCATGAATCCCGCTCTGCCGTCGATTGACCTGGCGCTCGACCATATCAAGTACGAGGCGGATGCCACGGCAGCTCGGTGACCCGTAGCCGGGCGGCGCCGTAGGGCAACAGCACCACATCGCGCGCTGCGCCGTCACCCGGGCACGGACTGGTCGGTGGCGTGTCCGCGGCACCGTGCCGAAATGTCCATTGTGGAACGACGGTCGCTCTGCCGTGCAGTCGAATGGGAGCGCCTTCAGGAGTGAACACAGCATCGGCCGTCGACCGGCGTTCGACGGTGAGGGCCGGACTTTCCAGGTCGATTTCCAGGCTGTAGTTCCACGGGGTGAGCGGATGCACCTCCCAGTCGCCGTACGGCTCCTGCCCGCCGATCTGCCGCCATTCCTCGGTCACCGCGAGGGCGAAAACAAGCGGTCCTCTCGATATCGCGATCGCGCGGTGCCGCCGGCTGTTGACCTCGATGTTGGCCGGCAGCATCAGCGTGATCGTGTGCTGTCCGGCCCAGTCCAGGTGCAGCGACAGGGTCGAGCCGGCGGTTGCCAAGGTCGGTGCCCCACCGTCGATGGCGATGGTCGCGCCGTGCGCCCAATGCGGGATCCTCAGCTGTATGGGAAAGGTGCCGGTCGCGGCAACGGAGATGTCGACCCGATCGCCGAACGGGTAGTCGCCGGCGACCTCGATTCGCACCCGCTGCCCGTCGACTTCGGTATCGAGAACGCATGGCGCATACGAGAGCGCGACAAGCCCGTCCGCGCTGCGCATCCAGAGCCGGGCGGCGAACTTCGGCCAACCCTGGTGCCGATTGGCGGTGCAGCAGCCGAAATGCGGGGCGAGCCCGAAGGTATTCGAGTCGGGACCGTTGTTCGTATAGACCCGATCCTCGGTGACGTGGCAGCTGACCTGATTGGCCTGCTGATCGTATTGATGGCCGCATTCATTGGCGCGCGCACTAGCTGGTAGCGCGTTGAACGCGAGGTGCTCCCACCGATCTACCAGGGACTCGTCCGCGCCCCAGGTCTCGAGCGCAATCGCCAATGAGAAAAGGTATTCCACCACCGCACACGTCTCGGTGCCCTGCGCCGGGTCGAGGCCGGCGAGATGCTCGTCGGCGGTAAAAACGCCGGTGGCCTGGCCGTGATAGTGATCCAGCGACGCCAGCATTCGACCGAACGCAGCGTGGTGCGATTCACCGTGCCGCGACCACACCGGAAAAGCCTTCAGTCCCATCGCGACATTCACGCCGTGGCTCGCGAGATATCGGTCATCGTCGGCGCCGAGTTGCCGGAACGCCGCCTCGGTCATCTTTTCGCGGTATGGAAACGCGTCGGCGTAAGCGATCCAGTCATATCCTTGCTGCCTGACCCGCTCACCCAGCATGAGCAGCCACGACTCGCCGGACAGCTCGTAGAGCTGATCCAGGGAGTACACGAGATCGGCCCAACGCGCTCGCCCCCATTCGTATAAGGGAGTGTGCTCGAGGATTACGTCGATCCGCCGACACAGGCGCAATGCGGTGGTGATGGCCCGTTTGTCGGCGTAGGCGGAATGGTATTGCAGCAGCGCCTTCAACACGATCATCCGCGGCCAGACGTCGGGGGAGCCTGGCCCAATCCACCCGTCGGCATCCTGGTGTTCGATGAGATAGCCGATCCACCGCTCGACCTTCGCGATCAACCGGTCGTCATTGAGCAATGCGCTGAGCGGGACGAGCGCGTCGAGCCAATACGGCGCGCGTTCCCAACCCTCGGCAGTGCCGCCGATCCAGGCGCTGTCGGCGACATCCGGCCAGAACTCGTCCAGATGTCCGGCCATGCCGTCGGCCTGCAACTGCAATTGCCGGCGCAGCCAACCCGCTGGCCGTAGCTGTCCCAACGGCAACGGCGTCAGCCCACCGGTTGCCAGTCGCTCCGCCCTCGAATTCACGGCCCTGTCTCCCAGAGCGCGCTGATGGGCACCGCGCGAAAGCGGGGCCCGAACGGGAGCGTTTGCGTCCCGGTGTAGAGGACTATCCCGGTGAGCAGATCGTCGCCCAGTCGTTCAGCGAGGTGCCGGATACCACGAAAATCTTCGGCCCGGACCGTGGCGGCCGCCTTGACATCGATTGCGACGACCTGACGGCGGCGATTCTCCAATACGATGTCGACCTCGACCTTGTCTTTCGTCCGATAATGAAATAGTTCGGCTCGTACACTGGACCAGGTCAATTGACGAGCGATCTCCATCGCAACGAATCCCTCGAGCAGCGGTCCGAGATTGTTGGCGTCCCTTCGCAGACTCGCGTTGTCCAAACCGCAGAGATTAGCCGCGATGCCGGAGTCGACCATCGCGACCTTGGGGGTTCTGATCGCCCGAGAGCGTAGATTTCGCGACCACGCGGGGATCCGTTTGATGAGGAAGACCTCCTCCAGCAAGCCGAGATAACGTTGAATCGTGGCCTGTGGCAGGCCGAGTTCATTGGAGAGTGCACCGGGGACGAGAAGCTGACCTGACCTGGCCGCAATAAGTCGGGTTAACGCTCGCATCTCGGGTCCACGTTCGATCGCGGACAACTGGATGACGTCGCGATTGATCAGGTCCGCAACGTAGGAGTCGAAGAAGCGCTCCCGCCGACGGTCGGTTCTCGCAACAGCTTCGGGAAACCCGCCCCTGACAATCCGATCTATGTAACCGGTTCGGCCTTCTTCGGAACTACGGTGAAGATCTGGACCAAGGGTAAACACCGCGTCGATGAACCCGTCTGGTTTGCCGTCGATCTCGCCCTGTGACAACGGCCAGAGCTCGATTGTTTCCATCCGACCTGGTAGCGCGTCCGGTAACCCGCGGAGTCCGAGAATCCGCGCCGACCCAGTTAGCAGGAATCGGCCGGGCAGAGGATTTGCGTCAACCTCTTCCTTGATCGCGAGCAGCAGCTCCGGTACCCGCTGAATCTCGTCGATAACCATCGCCTTCGCGGTCGCGACGAACTCGGTCGGATCGAACGCGGCCGCCTGCCGCGTTGTCGCGCGATCAAGGCTTCGCCAATCGATGTCACGCTGGGCGCCAATCTCCGCTACCAGCGTGCTCTTGCCGGACTGACGCGCACCATTGACAAGGACAACGCGGGTATCACCAAGCGCCTCCTCCACCCTGGCCCGCGCATGCCGAGGAAGAATGCGGCCGATTGGAGAGGCGAGGGCAGCGGGCATGGCCGCAGTATGCCACAGCCGTGTTACTTTGGTCGCTGTCCGTGCGTCAGTATGGTCGCAACTACTGTGTCAGCTTGGCCGCTAGTCGCGTGTCAGTTTGGCCGCAAAGTCGACGTCGTTCTGGCACCATCGAGCGGTCAGGAGCGGCGGGCTCGGGCGCGGCGTTTTCCTTCGTGCATCGCCTGTACACGGGCGATCGGGATCGCCCGGCCCTCCTCGATCAGGTCCGCGGGCAGCCGTTGCGGTTCGGACATCGTTGCGGCCCACGGGTCCCGATCGCCCAGCAACTGGGCCGCGTTATGGATGGTGAAATCGGCCGGCCGCACACCGTCGAGCTCGTCCCATGTCACCGGGAACGACACCGGCGCTCCGGGCCTGATCCGCGGGCTGTAGGCCGCGGCTACGGTCGCGCCGCCGGCCCGGGTCGAATCGAGAAACACCTTTCCGCCGCGGTCCTCCTTGATATATGCGGTGGTCGCCAATACCGGATCGATGCGCTCGGCCCGGGCCGCGAGAGCCCGGGTCGCGGCGGCCACGTCCTCGATCGACGCGTGGTTATCGATCGGTACGAATATATGCACGCCCTTTGCACCGCTGGTCTTTACCGCACCGGCCAGGCCGGAATCGGCCAGCGCCTGGTGCACAAGGTGCGCGGCCTGAATGACAACTCGGAAATCGTCGCCGGCCGGCGGATCGAGATCGAGCACCAGGTGAGTGGGTCGATCACCGCGAACGAGTGTCGGGTGGTATTCGATCGCCCGCTGGTTGGCAAACCACAGCAACGTACGGCGGTCATTGCAGAGCGCGTACGAAACCTGACGCTTGGAGGATTCGGCCCACAGCGGGACGGTCCGTACCCAATCCGGCGTGTATTTCGGCACGTTCTTCTGCATGAACGGAGCCTGCCCGCGCAGCACCCGAATCACCGAGAGCGGTCGGTCGGAGAGCACCGGAAGTATGCGCTCCCGCACGGCATCCAGATAGTCGACGAGATCCCGCTTGGTTGCCTCGGCCCCGTCGAACAGCGGTTGGTCGAGGTTGGTCAGGGTCACGCCGTCCCGCACCTCATCGCCGCTCACCGGATAACCTTCCCAAGCTCGGGGGGCGAGGTCAATTCCGCGTACCGACGAGATGGTGAGGAGCCCAGCGCGCGCCGGCGCGCGATCTGCTCCTGACGTTCGGGCCACCCCGCGTGGGGACGTGGAGCGCGGCGTCGGCCATGGAGAGCAGATGGAAATCGGCCAGCCCTTGCATCTCCACATGGTCTCCACTCGGACGCGAGGTGGTTCTTCGCAGCAGTGGGCTCTCCTGCCTGGGGGAGCGGGGACTCCCGGGAGGAGGTGGGCACAATGAGGTGGCTGGGGGTGATGACCGCAGCGGTCTGGGTCCTGTTCG
>Ga0137412_10002421_pt1 | contig 14802 bp, 12 predicted proteins | sample CZODoug2_1_16fun_FD_122160 | JGI IMG/M metagenome (GOLD analysis project Ga0137412, IMG submission 122160) | Vadose zone soil fungal communities from Angelo Coast Range Reserve, California, USA - CZODoug2_1_16fungal (Hybrid Assembly) | ecosystem: Environmental > Terrestrial > Soil > Vadose zone... | reverse complement strand
CAGCTGCGTCATGAGCTGTTGCTGCAGCAGGCGGGCGGCAAGGTGCTGTTCAAGCAGACCCGCGACGTGCCGCAGGTCGGCTGGTCGGCGGACCGGTTGCTGCGGGACAGCCCGGAGACCGCGCCCGCGTTCCTGGCCGCCACCTTGAAGGCGCGCCAGTTCATCACCAACCAGGCCAACAAAGCAACGGTCCTTGCCCTCATGCGCGGAAAGAAATACAACATCCCGCCCGCCTACGAGGACGTGTACCCCCAGGAGAATTCCACGACGTACCACGTAGCCGACGGCGGATTCAAACCGGCGGACATGGAGAAATTCATCGCCGACCAGATCGGCTTCAAGAACGTGCCGCCGGGAACGGACTGGCATCAGTATACCTACCTGGTTCCGCTATGGCGTGCGCAAAAGGCTTTAGGACTGCCACTCAATCCCGCGCTCCAGGGGCTGTAGGGATGGCAACAAATACCGCGCGGGCACGCAATCTGCGGCTGGTCGCCCAGCACGATCTGGACGGCAAGGGCGACGGGATGCAGGTGATGCGGCACGAGGACGTGCTGTACGTCGGACACACCGGGACGTCCAGAGCGGGCACCTCGATCCTGGACGTGTCGGATCCCCGGCGCCCGAAGCTGATCGACCAGTGGCCGGCGCCGGAGCACACGCACACCCACAAGGTGCAGGTCGCGGACGGCCTGCTGCTGGTCAACCACGAGCGCTACCCCTACCGGCCGAGCACGCCACTGGGACCGCACTCGGCTGGACTAGCGGTGTACGGCCTCGCTGATCCGAGGGCGCCCGAGCTGATCGGGTTCTGGGAGTCCACCGGGAAGGGCGTCCACCGGATCGTGTGGGAAGGCGGGCGGTTTGCCCACCTCTCGGTCACCCCGGACGGGTTCACCGACCGGATCTGGGTGATCCTCGACCTGTCCGATCCAGCCCACCCGGTCGAGGCGGGCCGCTGGTGGTGGCCCGGTCAGTGGGCGGCCGGGGGCGAACAGCCGGATTGGCCGGCCGGCGAGCGGCATGCGGCACACCACGCGCTGCTCGACGGTGAGCTCGCCTACCTGGGCTACGACGACGTGAACCTGGTGGTGCTGGACATCGCCGCACCCTCCGCGCCGCGGCCGATCGGGTTCTGCCGGTGGCCGGGCGGCGCCACGCACACCTGCCTCCCGCTGCCCGGCCGGGACCTGCTCGTGGTCACCGATGAGCAGCAACACGACGGCCCGGACGCACCGTCCCGGCGTATCCATCTGATCGACATCGTCGACCCGGGCAACCCTCGTTATCTGCTGGCGCTGCCGGAGCCGGAAGGCGATTTCGGTCGCTTACCACTGCGGTACGGGCCGCACTGTCTGCACGAGAACCGGGCGGGCTCCTTCCAGAGTGACCGGGTGATCTTCGCGACCTACTTCAGCGCAGGGGTGCGGGTGTACGACCTGTGGGACCCCAGTCGGCCGAGGGAGGTCGCGCACTGGATCTCCGAGACGCCAGCAGGCCAGGCCGCACCCCAGGCCAACGACCTGTTCGTGGACCGAGACGGGCTGATCTGGGTGACCGACCGGCTGCGCGGTGGCCTGTTCGTGCTGGAAGCCCAGGATGAGCTCGCCGCGCTGATGTAGCCCGCGTCCCTCGCACACCGATCGCCAGAGGAGCCGCCATGCCCGACGCCGAAGTACAAGCCGCCCTCGGCCACTGGGCGCCGCGCTTCATCCAGAACGGGGTGGACTACAACGACTTCGCCCGCACTACCGGTCGGATCGAGGCGTGGGCCCAGTGGCTGCCGGAGTGGAACCGCGCCGCGGATGCCCAGGCCGAGCTGGCGAAGGAGGCGGACGAGGCCGGCTACCGGTACACCGCCGGGCACGCCTGGCGCCGGGCGGCGGTCGACCGGCATTTCGGCAAGTTCGTCTGGATGCTCGACCTCGCCATGGCCGAGGCGGCCACGCACCGCGCGGTGCGGGAGATGCGCCTGGCCCACAGCCGGCTGGACCCGACCGCCGAGCGACTGGGGGTGTCCATCGAGGGAGGCACCGAGTACGCCAACCTGCGTCGGCCGCCCGGGCTTGAGCACCCGCCGTACGTGGTGCTGATACCCGGACTCGACTCCACCAAGGAGGAGTTCTTCAACCTCGAGCAGGCCTTCCTTGACCGGGGGATGGCCACGGTCGCGCTGGATGGCCCGGGCCAGGGCGAGACCGGGTTGACCATTCCGATCCGGCCGGACTACGAGGTGGCGGTGGCCCCGCTGCTGGATCTGCTGGCCGGACGGGCTGACCTGGACCACGAGCGGATCGGCATCTTCGGGGTCAGCCTGGGTGGCTACTACGCGCCTCGGGTGGCCGCGTTCGAGCCTCGTGCCCGCGCGGTGGCCGGCATCAGCGGACCCTTCTGTTTTGGCGACATGTGGGACAGCTTGCCGCCGATGACCCGGCAGACCTTCGTGGTGAAATCGGGGGCCAGGGACGACGCGGAGGGCAAGAAGCTGGCCAGCCAGCTGGATCTGGCCGGCGTCTGCGGAAAGATCGCGATTCCCGCGCTCTACGTCACCGGGCAGCGGGACCGCCTGATCCCGTGGCAGCAGACGGCGCGCCAAGCGGCGGAAACCCCGAACGGCACGTTCCTCAATCACCCGGAGGGCAACCACGGCGTCTCGAATCTGACCTACCAGTTCCGGCCGATGATCGCGGACTGGATGGCCGACCAACTCGGGTAGGCCGTCGGTCCGCGCTACAGCTTGGGCAGTTCCTGGGCCCGGCCGATCAGCGGGGCCAATGGATCACCGACGGTGTGCACCCGGTCAATCACCGTGCGGATGGTCCAGCGGTCCGGTCGCAGGTCGGGGTCGTCCAGCTCGTCCCAGCGGATGGGCACCGAGACCGGTGCGCCGGGTGACGGGCGGGTGCTGAACGGGGCAACCAGCGTCTTGTTGATCGCGTTCTGGGTGTAGTCCAGCCGGGCCAGGCCGCGCCGTCGGTCCTTGTGCCACTCCCAACTGATGAGGTCGGGCAGGGTGCGACCGACCGCCCGGGACAGCTTCTCCACCCACGCCCTGGTGTCGGCGAAGCTGTACCCAGGCCGGACCGGGACCCAGATCTGCACGCCGCGCTGGCCGGTGACCTTCGGCATCGCTTCGACGCCGAGGTGTTCCAGCGCGGTCCGGTACAGCCGAGCCAGCTCGAGGATCTGCGCGAACGTGGTCTGCTCCCCGGGGTCGATGTCGATCAGCGCCCAGGTCGGCTCGTGCACATTGGGCAGCCGTGAGGTCCACGGGTGCAGCTCCACCGCCGCGTAGTTCGCCATCCAGACCAGCGCGGGCACGCTGTCCAGCACCGCGTAGCACTCGGTTTCCCCAGGGCCGGCCTCGACGTTGCGCCACCGGGTGATCCACTCCGGCGCGTAGTCCGGGATCTCCTTCTGCCAGAAGCCGGGCCGGGTGATGCCGTCGGGGAAGCGGTGCGCGTTCACCGGCCGACCGGCCAGGTAGGGCAGCATGAACGGGGCGATCATCGCGTAGTAGCGGATCAGCTCGCGTTTCGTCACCGGCGCCTTGTTGACATTGTCGCCGTTGATGTTTTCGCCGTTGATGTTGTCGCCGTTGTCCTCGCGGCCGGGGAACAGGACCTTGTTCAGGTTGGTCAGCCTGAGCTCGCGGCCCTGCACCTCCCAGGTGCCCCGGGTGGCCAGCTTGTCCAGCGCGGCCAGCTCGTCCTTGCCCGGCGCGGTCCAGCTGGGCAGGGGAGTCGCATCGCCGAGTCGGACGGCCGCTTCCCCGGCGGGCAGGTCGCTGCGCCAGAGCGATTCGGGAGCGGCCGCCACCTCGTCGTTGGTCCGGCCGCTCTTGACCGATCGGGGGTGATCCTCCGGGTCCCATCCTGGCTGCGCGGCGTCGTCATTCTTGTGCAGCAGCAGCCACTGCTCCTTACCCGATTGCTGCTTCCCTCGGCGGATCAGCACGAACCGTCCGGCGAGCTTCTGGCCGTGCAGGTCGAAGTGCAGCTCGCCGTCGGCGATGGCCCGAGCGGGATCGTCGGTTCCCGAGGGATCCCAGGTGCCCCAGTCCCACACAATCACGTCCCCGCCGCCGTACTCGCCCTTCGGGATCACGCCCTCGAAGTCGAAGTACTCGATGGGATGGTCCTCCACGTGCACCGCCAGCTGCCTGGCCTTCGGGTCCAGCGTCGGGCCCTTGGGTACCGCCCAGCTGACCAGCACCCCGTCCATCTCCAGCCGCAGGTCGTAGTGCAGACGGCGCGCCCGGTGGCGCTGCACCACGAACCGGCGTGACTCGGCGCCCGGGTTCCCGCCGGCCGGCTCGGCGGTCACCGAGAAGTCGCGTTTGGCCCGGTAGGTCGCCAGACGCTCGCCCGACTCCTTCGACTGGCTCATCGGGTGCCCCCGCTGATCACTCTGAGCGACTACCCCCATGGCCCGGCGCTAACCCAAAAGGAGGCGCATCAAATCGGGCCGGAATGGGTACTTAGCGATGCAAAGTTGCAAGGAGGATCCAATGATTCGCATTCCGGACCCAACGACGTCGCCATGCCGAACCTGCGGCCACCCCACCGTTATAGCCGAATTCGCCACCGGACCACACCGCGTGCACTGCGGAACCTACCGAGCCACTTGCCACACAACCCGCCCCACGACGCTCCGCTCCAGCAAGCGCCCGAAACGCCGTCCGCTGCGCGTCCCCGACGTCGCCGCCTGACCCCCGCGGCCCGACCGCTCCCGCCCCCGCCGTTCCCTGGTATCGGCCGCGCAGACCTAGTAGCGCCCGCGCAGGCCTGGTAGCGCCCGCGCAGACCGTGCAGAGTCTGCGCGAGCGTCAGTGGTCCGCCTCGGCGTGGCTGTCTCGGGTGCCCCAGCAGCGTTATTTCTCCTCGAGCCGGGCGCGCTGGGCGAGCGTGTAGAGCAGCAGGAAGGACGGCACCACGAGCACGGCGGCGGCGCCGAAGATCACGGTGAGCGCGACCAGGGTCTGCCGGGGGGCGGCCGCCGCGCTGACTGCCGCGTGGGTGCCGAGCAGGTACGGATACTGCGCCACGCCCCAGCCGAGCACCAGCGCCGCGGCGGCCAGCGCGGCCAGGCCGCGGACCAGCCGAGGGTCCATTCGGTGCAACAGCACCAGCGCGGCGGCCCCGGCCAGCACCGAGAGCATCACCACCGGCAGCGCGGGGCCGACCAGGCGACTGAACAGCCGGGGTGCGTCCGCGTAGGCGATGAACAGCCCGGCCACGGCGAGCGCGCCGGCGACCACCGCCATGGCCCAGGCCCGGAGTTGGAAGTACCGGACCAGCTCGCTGTCGCCGTCGCTGTGTGCGTCCGCGCTGAGGAACACCGCGGCCAGGTAGGCGCAGATAGCGACGGCGAGCACACCGGTGAACAGCGAGCTGGGGTTCACCCAGGCGCCCACCGGGTCACCGTATCCAGCCTCCGGGACGCGGCCCGAGGCGACGGCCCCGGCCACCGTGCCGAGGAAGAACGGGGTGATCACCGAGGAGGTGGCGAACGCGGCGCCCCACAGCCGCTGGTTCTCGGTGCGGTGCACCGCCTTGCGGAACGCGAAACCGCTGCCGCGCAGCACGATGCCCAGCGCGGCCAGGCCCAGTGGCAGGTAGAGCGTGGTGGTGACGGCGGCGAACACGGCGGGGAAGCCGGTCCAGGTAACCACCAGGCAGAAGATCAGCCAGGTGTGGTTGCCTTCCCACACCGGGCCGAGCGACCGATCGATCCGTGCCCTCGGACGCCGCCCGCGCTCCGCCCCGCCGGCGGTGAGGTCCCAGAAGCCGGCGCCGAAGTCGGCCCCGCCGAACACGGCGTAGGCGATCAGTCCGAACAGCAGTGTGCTGGCGACGACGTCCGTCATAGCCGCTCCCCGCCGAGCTGGGCGTCGTCGCGCCCGGGCGGCCCGTACGGCACGTCCCGGTCGTCCTCCGCCCCGGCCGCCCAGCGCCGGCGCATCCCACGCAGCACCAGGATCGCGGCTGCCCCAACCACGGTATAGATCACCAGCGCGCCGGCGAAGAAGTACCAGACGTTGCCCGACCTGGTCACCGCATCCCTGGTGAGCAACAGCCCGACCACGGTCCAGGGTTGCCGGCCGACTTCTGTCACGATCCAGCCACACTCCAGGCAGATGATCGCGACCACCCCGGAGATGGCCGTGCAGCGCAGGAACCATGTACTCCTGGGCAGGTCGCGCCGGCGCCACCAGGCCCAGCCGAACCAGGCGGCCAAGCCCAGCAGGGCGAACCCGGTGCCGACCATCACGTCGAACGCCAGGTGCACGGTGTTGACCAGGCGCGGCGCCGGCCGGTACTCAGCCGGGATCGCGTCCAGCCCGGCGATCTTGGTGTCTGGGCGGTAGCCGGCCAGGATCGAGGCGCCGTAGGGGATCTCGGTGCCGTAGCGCACCTCTCCGTCGATCAGCACGCCGCCGAGGACCTCCGGGACGTGCGTGGAGGTGCGTGGCAGCGCCTCGATGGCGGAGAACTTGGCCGGTTCGTTCTGGAACACCTCCCTGGCCGCGATGTCGCCCACGATGATCTGCACCGGCATGATCACCGCCGCGGTGGTGAAGCTGATCAGAAAGCCCAGTCGGTGGTAGTGGTCCCGGCGGCCCTTGAGCATTCCGGCGGCGTACACCCCGGCTACCACGAAGCCGGCGACGATGTAGGCGGCGAGGAACATGTGCAGCGCCTCGTACCAGAACGCCCTGTTGAACAGCACCCGCCAGGTGTCCACCGCGACCACCTGCCCGTCGCGCAAGGTGATGCCGCCGGGCTGGTTCATCCACGCGTTGGCCGACACGACCGACGCGGTGCCGCCGAGGCCGGACAGGGTGACCGGGATCCCCGACCAGAAGTGCGGCCATGGACGCATCCGCTGCCACCCGTACAGGTAGATCGCCACGAAGATCGCTTCGAGGAAGAAGAAGATCCCCTCGATCGCGAACGGGATGCCGTACGCCGCGCCGAATCGCCCCATCAGGCCGGGCCACAGCAGGCCGAGCTCGAAGGACAGCACGGTGCCCGATACCGCCCCGACCGCGAACAGCACGGCGGCGACCTTCGACCAGCGCCGGGCGAGCAGCAGCGCGGTCGAGTCGCCGCGCCGGAGGCCCCGGTAGTTGGCGACCAGCATCAGGAAGGTGAAGGCCACGCCGAAGGGCACCAGGATGATATGGAACGCGAGGGTGAACGCCATCTGTTGGCGCGCGGGCAGCAGCTGCGGCGGGTCGACTGCCGCGATGAGCCCAGCGGCGAGATCCAGTGGCGCCATGCACCACTGTGCCCGGTTCTGACCGGTTTAAGCCTCCGGTTCACACGCTTGGGGCGCCCCGGTAGTTTCGGATTTGGCAACAGGCACAGGGAGGTCAGTGTGGCCGGAAATGACGTTCCGCGCCCGGGGAGACCGGTCCGGGGCTCGGCCACCGGGCGGCCGATCATGGCGGCCCTGGACCTGCTCGGGCGTCGCTGGACGCTGCGGCTGCTGTGGGAGTTGCGGGACGGTCCGCACGGGCCCCGCGCGGTGCTGGCCCGCTGCGACGGCCTGTCCTCCTCGGTGCTCTACCGCAGGCTCCGGGACCTCGAGGAGGCCGGCCTGGTGACCAGGGAGCCCGAGGGCAGCTACACGCTCACCCAGCTGGGCGCCGAGTTGCGTGACGCGATCGCCCCACTGGGTTCCTGGTCGGAGCGCTGGGCGAAGCGGTGACGCTCAGCCGCGATTGAGGCGCTCGCGTTGCGGGATCACCACGTAGCGGGGGTCCTTGGTGGACTCGACGCCGGCGTGGAACACCCCGAACCTCTGCAGTGCGCTGCCGGCCAGCAGGGCCAGCCCGGAGGCAGCCGCCCCGGCGCGGCTCCGGTGCGCGAGCAGCGCCGTCCCGGCCAGCCCGGCGGCGGTCAGCAGCTCGGATGCGCGTCGCAGCCGAGCCGGGTGTCCTTGCTGGTACACCTCGCGGACCAGGCCCATCCGGTGCTCCATCACCCGCGAGGCCAGCAGCTCACCGGCCGCCCCAACCGCCGCGAAGGCACGCGCCGGGCCGGCCTCCTCGAGCGGCGCGCAGAGCATGCCGAAGCCGCCGCCGCTGGCCGCCGCCGACCCGACGAAGACGAACGGCAGCTCGCCGCGGGCCTCGTTCCAGCCGGGCACCGCCGTGTGCGACAACAGCACCGCGGTGTAGGAGGCGACGCCCGGCGCGGTGGCCGCGGAGAACAGCCCGGCGGGGCGGGACAGTGTGCGCAGCAGCCGGGCCGGCCAGCTGCGCCGCCACCGGGGCGGGATCAGCTCGGCGGCCGCGGCGGCGCCGACCCCGGGGCCGAACGCGGTCAGGATCCAGGTGCCCACGCTCATCGGCGAGGTCGGCTTGGCCACCCGCAGCATGTGGTGGAAGCGCTCCGGGCGGCCCAGGTCGGAAACCAGGAACCACATGCTGGCCAGCAGCGCGGCGAAGGAGCCCAGCCAGCTGGCCCGCCGCAGCTGGGGGCGCCCGGTGAGGTCGGCGCCGGCGCCGACCACGGCCGTGCCGGCGGCCAGCCCACCGGCGAACAGGTACGCGGCGATCTTCCACTCCCAGACCGGCGCTTTGAGCACCGGGCGGCCGTAGTAGGAGCGGAACTCCGCGTCCGGCACCACCGTCGGCTCGCCACCGCCCGGCCGACGCCCGGCCTGGAACATCTGGGCCCGCCGGTCGCCGCCGTGACCGTTGGCCGACCCGGCGGCTGGCTCCCCTTGGTGCTGCCCGGTCACCGGCGCGCTCCGATCGCAGAGCCAATCGCAGAGCCAATCGCCGCGGCCACGAACGCGCCCACCCCGGCCAGTGCGAACGCGGCGGCCGCCGCGCCGGCTCGCCGCCACATGGCTGGCGCGTCCCTGGTCGGCACCACCGGATCCGGCGGCAGCCCGTAGACCTCCGGCTCGTCGAGCAGCAGGAAGAAAGCGCCGTCGCCGCCCACCCCGTCGTTGGGGTCCCGGCCGTAGAGCCGTGCCTCGGACAGGCCGAGCTCGTGCAACCGGGCCAGCCGGGTGTCGGCCCGCTCGCGCAGCTCGTCGAGCCTGCCGAACTGGATGGACTCGGTGGGACAGGCCTTCGCGCAGGCCGGTTCCATGCCGTCGCCGAGTCGGTCGTAGCAGAGCGTGCACTTCTGTGCGCGGCCGTCGTGCTGGCGCCGATCGATCACCCCGTACGGGCAGCCGGAGACGCAGTAGCCGCAGCCGTTGCAGATGTCCTGCTGCACCACCACGGTGCCGAACTCGGTGCGGAACAGCGCCCCGGTGGGACACACATCCAGGCAGCCGGCATGGGTGCAGTGCTTGCACACGTCCGAGGCCATCAGCCAGCGGAAGTCGGTGCGCGTCTCGGCACCGGTGCCGTCGCCGGGCCGGGCGAACGAGGGCATCCCCAGGTCCTCCGGACCGGCCCCGGTGCCGAGCGGGCGGGCTTGCTCCACGAACGCCACGTGCCGCCAGGAGTCCGCGCCCAGCATCCCGGTGTTGTCGAAGGACATGCCGAGCAGGTCGAGGCCGTCCTCGGGCACCGCGTTCCACTCCTTGCAGGCCACCTCGCAGGCCTTGCAGCCGATGCACACCGAGGTGTCGGTGAAGAAGCCGACCCGGTCCGGGTGGTGCTGGTGGCCGGCGTCGGCGGCGACGTCGTCGAGCGGCCCGGACAGCCGGTTGCGGCTGGTCATGGCGCCTCCATCGGTGCGTCGTGGGTGTGCGCCGGCGCGGAGTGCCGTACCCCGCCGGCGGTGGCGATCCTGGTGCCGGTCTCCGGGGTGATGCCCGCCTCGGAGCGCAGCCGCTCCAACATCGCCAGCAGGGCCGGCCCGCGCGGCCGCGATCCGGGCCGCACGTCGCAGGTGGCGACCTTGCTCTCCTGGATGAATACGTTGGGGTCGACAAACACGCCGAACAGGTCGTTGACCACGTCTCCGGTGACCAGCCCGCTGTGCCCCCAGTGGTAGGGCAGCCAGACCTGGTGCACCAACCGCCCGTCCACCCGCAGCGGGACCAACCGGTCGGTGACCATCACCCGCGCGTCCACCGCCGCCCGGCTGGTCACCACGTGCGCCTGGCCCAGGTGGGTCAGCCGCCGCTCACGGGCCAGCTCGGGGGAGACCTCGACGAACAGCTCGGGCTGCAGCTCGGACAGGTAGGGCAACTGGCGGCTCATCCCACCGGCGGTGTGGTGCTCGGTGAGCCGGGCCGCGGTGAGCACAAACGGGAACACCTCGGTGTGCGCCTCCGGCGGAGCCGGGTTGGACGGGTTGTCCGGCCGCCCGTAGACCTTCCGGGTCGGGTTGCCCTGCTGGCCGTAGAGCGCGTTGCGGGCCGGTGACTCGTGCGGCTCGTAGTGCGTGGGCATCGGGCCGTCGATCAGCCCGTGCGGCGCGTAGAGCCAGCCCTTCCCGTCCGCCTGCATGATGAACGGGTCGTCGCCGCGCAGCCCGTCCGCGCCGCACGCGCCCTCCGGTGGCACGTGGCCCGGGGGCGTGGTCTTGGGGAAGTCCGGGACGTCGTCGCCGGTCCACTCGCCGTTCTCGGCGTCCCACCAGATGAGCTTCTTGCGCTCGCTCCACGGCCTGCCCTCGAGGTCGGCCGAGGCCCGGTTGTAGAGCACCCGACGGTTCATCGGCCAGGTCCAACCCCACTCCTTCTCGTACTGTGGCTGCTGGTCGTGCGGCTTGCGCCGGGCGGCCTGGTTGACTTCGTCGGCGTAGACCCCGCTGTAGATCCAGCAGCCGCACGCCGTGCTGCCGTCCGCCTTCAGCTCGGTGTAGCCGGACACCGCGCGGTCCGGGCCCAGCTCCACGCCGCTGATCCGGCGCAGCACGTCCTCGGCCGAGGGCTCGGCCCATTCGTCGGCCCCGTTGTCGGCGCCGAGCATCCGGTAGTCCCAGGCCAGCGCGTGCACCGGCGCGTCCCGGGGATCTGTCGAGTCGGCCAGCTTCTGCCGGACCAGCCGTCCCAGGTGGTAGAAGAACCACAGCTCGGAGCGCTGGTCACCGTTGGGCTCGACGGCCTTCTCCCGCCACTGCAGCATGCGCTGGGTCTGGGTGAAGGTGCCCTCCTTCTCCACGTGCGAGGCCGCCGGGAAGAAGAACACCTCGGTCCGGCACCGCTCCGTCACGATCTCACCGGTCTCGATCTCCGGGGAGTCCTTCCAGAAGGTGGCGCTCTCGATCATGGCCAGGTCGCGGACCACCAGCCAGTCCAGATTGGCCATGCCCAGGCGCTGCAGTTTGCCGTGCGCCGAGCCCACCGCCGGGTTCTGGCCGAGCAGGAAGTAGCCGAACACCGAGCCGTCGATCATGTCCATGACCGTCCGGTAGGTGCCGTGGTCCCCGTTGATCCGGGGCAGCCACTCGAACCCGTAGTCGTTGTCCGGCGTGGCGGCGTCCCCGAAGTACTCCTTGAGCATGGACACCAGGTAGGCGTCGGCGCCGAACCAGTAGCCCTTCTGGCAGTCGGCGCGCAGCTCGTGCATGTAGCCGGCCAGGTCCGAATGGGTCGGCGCGGGCATCGGCAGATACCCGGGCAGCAGGTTGAACAGGGTGGGGATGTCGGTGGAGCCCTGGATGCTGGCGTGCCCGCGCAACGCGAACACCCCACCGCCGGGGCGGCCGATGTTGCCCAGCAGCAACTGCAGGATCGCGCCGGCCCGGATGTACTGCGTCCCGACGCTGTGTTGGGTCCACCCCACGCTGTAGACCAGCGCGGTGGTGCGGTCCCGATTGGAATTGGCCGTCCACGCCTCGCACACCTCGCGGAAGCGCTCCGGCGGCGTCCCGCACACCCGCTCGACCAGCTCCGGGGTGTAGCGGGCGAAGTGCCGCTTGAGGATCTGGAACACGCACCGTGGGTGCTCCAAGCTGGGGTCCCGAACGATGTTTTCGACGCCCTCGAGCGCCGCGCCGCCGGAGCCGTGCTGCAGCGGGGCCGAGGACTCCTTGTCCGGCACCGAGCCGCGGTCCGCGTCCGACTCAGGGGGCTCGGTGTTCTGGTAACGCCAACTGGACCGGTCGTAGCTGGCCGTCTCCGGGTCGTAGCCGCTGAACAGCCCGTCCAGGTCCTCGGTGTCCGCGAAGTCCTCCCGGACCAGGAAGGAGGCGTTGGTGTACGCGCGCACGTACTCGCGGAAATCCAGGTCGTTGCGCAGCACGTGGTTGATCACGCCGCCCAGGAAGGCGATGTCGGTACCGGCGCGGATCGGCACGTAGGCATCAGCCACCGCGCTGGTGCGGGTGAACCGGGGGTCGATGTGGATCACCTTTGCGCCCCTGGCCTTCGCCTCCATCACCCACTGGAAGCCGACCGGATGGGCCTCGGCCATGTTCGAGCCCATGATGATGATGCAGTCGGAATTGGCCAGGTCCTGCTGGTAATCCGTGGCGCCGCCGCGCCCGAAGCTAGCCCCCAGACCGGGGACGGTGGCGGAGTGTCAAATCCGCGCCTGATTCTCGATCTGGATCGCGCCCAGCGCGGTGAACAGCTTCTTGATCAGATAGTTCTCTTCGTTGTCCAGGGTGGCGCCGCCCAGGCTGGCCAGGCCCATGGTCCGGTTCAGCGGACGACCCTGCCGATCGGTGTCCTGCCAGCCGCGCCGGCGGGCGTCCAGCACCCGCTCGGCGACCATGTCCATCGCGGTGTCCAGGTCCAGGTCGGTCCACTCGGTGGCGTACGGCGCCCGGTAGCGGACCTTCTCCTCCCGGTGCGCCCCGGTGACCAGCTGCAGGCTGGCCGACCCCTTCGGGCACAGCCGGCCCCGGGAGATCGGCGAGTCCGGATCACCCTCGATCTGGATGACCTGCTCGTCCCGCACGTACACCCGCTGCCCGCAGCCGACCGCGCAGTACGGGCACACCGACTTGGCCACCCGGTCGGCGTCGGCGGTCCTCGGGCGCAGGGCGGCGGAGCGGGGGGATTCGGCCGCCGCCCCCCGCCCCAGCGGGTCCGACCCGGTCAGCTGCCGGTACACCGGCCACGACTCCAGCCACCGCTGCAAACCCATGCCCGTTCTCCTCATCCCTTGTTCGGGCGATCTACCCATACTCCGCAACCTCACACCTCGATGTGCCCGAAGGCTGAGGGTGGTGCCAGAAGCGTTGGCCGTGACCGTCTGTCCGATACGTTGTTGCCAGTGGTTCGAGGGGAGGCGGCCGCGGATGCTGTCGCGCGAGGACAACGAGCTGATCACCCGGACCGGGCCCCGCACGCCCTGCGGCGGTCTGCTCCGGGCGTACTGGCAACCGGTCGCGCTGGTCACCGAGATGCCCGAGGAGCGGCCGGTCAAGGCGGTCCGGCTGCTCGGGGAGGACCTCGTCCTGTTCCGCGCGCCCGACGGTGGCTACGGACTGATCGGCCGGTTCTGCGCGCACCGAGGCGTCGACCTCTCGTTCGGCCGGCTCGAGCAGGGCGGCCTGCGTTGCCTCTATCACGGCTGGCTCTACGACCGGGACGGGCAGTGCCTGGAGCAGCCGGCCGAGCCCGAGCAGAGCCGGTTCCACACGAAGATCAAGCACGCCGGTTATCCGTGCGCGGTGCGCAACGGAATTGTCTTCGCCTATCTCGGTGGTGGCGATCCGCCGCCTTTCCCGCACTACGACTGCTTCACCGCGCCGGACGAATACACATTCGCGTTCAAAGGCCTGTGGGAGTGCAACTGGCTGCAGGGTGTGGAAGGCGGAATCGACCCCAGCCACGTCTCCTTCCTGCACCGGTTCCTCCAGGACGACCCCAGGGACACCTACGGGCAGCAGTTTCGGGAGGAGGTCGAGGGCACCGGCCGGTCGCTGTCCAGCCTGGTCGCGGAGAACTTCCGGCCGGACATCGACGTCGAGCCCACCGAATACGGACTCCGGGTCTTCGCCATCCGCGAACTCGACGAGGTTCGGCGGCACGTCCGGGTCACCAATCTGTTGTTCCCGAATGCCTTTGTGGTCCCGTTCGGCAACAACAAGGTCTTCACCCAGTGGCATGTGCCGATCGACGACTACAGCCACTACTGGTACATGATTCTCTACGACTTCGAGGAGCACACCGACAAGAAGCAGCTGCTCACCCAGCGGTTGGACGGGTGCACCCTGCCGGACTACCGCCCGCTGCGTAACCGGCACAACAACTGGGGGTTCGACGCCGCCGAGCAGGCCTCGCTGACCTACACCGGCATGGGTCTGGACATCAACGTGCACGACCAGTGGGCGGTGGAGAGCATGGGCCCGGTGCAGGATCGGACCGTGGAGCATCTGGGTGTCTCCGACCGGGCGGTGACCGCGAACCGGCGCCTGCTGCTGCGGGCGATCACCGACCACGCCGCCGGCAAGGACACCGTGGGCACCGCGCCCGGCGAGGCCGCCGCCCGCGGGCTGACCGGCCCGGAGGCGGTCGACATGATCGCGGGTGTGGACGAGTGGCCACGGCGCTGGCGGGAGCACGAGGCGGCCCGGCGGGCCCGCTCGCCCTGGGCGGCGGCACCCCGATGAAGCCCGTCGACCTGCTCGGCACCGGGGCGGGCCGCGGCGGGTTCATCGAGCACCACAGGCTGTGGGACGACGCGGAGTACGCCGCCGCGGCGCAGCTGGTCCGGGTGATCGACGAACGCGGCATCGAGCTGGTCCGGGTGGTCTTCCCCAACCAGCACGGGGTGACCGTCGGCAAGACCCTGACCAGGGAGGCGTTCAGCGCCGCGCTGCGCGACGGGGTCACCGCGCCGAGCACCCTGGTCTTCAAGGACACCTCCGGGCGCACCATCTACCCGGTGTTCGACCCGGCCGGCGCGCCCCCGGTGGCCATGGC
>Ga0137412_10002420_pt1 | contig 14803 bp, 23 predicted proteins | sample CZODoug2_1_16fun_FD_122160 | JGI IMG/M metagenome (GOLD analysis project Ga0137412, IMG submission 122160) | Vadose zone soil fungal communities from Angelo Coast Range Reserve, California, USA - CZODoug2_1_16fungal (Hybrid Assembly) | ecosystem: Environmental > Terrestrial > Soil > Vadose zone... | reverse complement strand
ATTGCGGAAAAATATGGAATGGTTTTCAAAGGATGACCGGATGGTAAAAGACGGAACAGCATTGTGGAGAGAAACTGTTCCTACCTTTAAGTAACAACGATCGCTCCCGCCATGAAAAAAAATTACAATTACAAAAAAAATATTCCGCGCAAAGCATTCCTGAAGAATGCAGCGCTGGCAACTGCCGGCATCTGGATCCTTCCCCGCCACGTACTGGGTGGAAAAGGATTTGTCGCACCCAGTGATAAATTATTAATCGCGGCCATCGGTACCGGCGGCGAAGCGTCCAACGATATTGATCATTATGCCACGGCGCCAAAAAAAAATGCCGAGATCGCTTTTATCAGCAAATATGTAAGCCGGCAATACCTGGATAATACTTCAACCAAAAGCCGGTCACTGGATGGGTATATGGTTAATGATGTGCGGCTGAATTACAACTTCAGTATAAAAGGTATTAAAAATGTTGGACTTGGACTGCTGATTAATAATGTATTCAGCAAAAAATACCAGTCGGACGGCGCTACTTATCCGGATATAGAAGGTGGCAAAGTGGTTAACTACAACTATTTTTTCCCGCAGGCGCCTACAAACTTTTTGTTAGGGGTGAACGTAAAATTTTGACCGCTGATTGACGTTGATTTTTATGATTTCGTTGATCTTTTCTGTTGAAATCAGCGAAATCTATTAATCATTGAAATCAGCGGTTCAGACAATGTTAACAGAAATATCACATTGAATTTTAACTGCTTTGTTGATATTTGCCGTGCTTATTTTTTTAATATGAAAATCAAAAACCTGCTATTTATACTATTTGCCTTTTTTGCCATTTCAGCATCCGCACAAACAAAAAAGAAAAAAGCAAAATTCTGTCCAGTAAGAACGACGGAAATTAAATTTTCCGTCGTTCTTAGTGGACAGAATTTTGATTGATGTCCACCAGAGTATGGCAGAGTGATACATAAACTACGACAGTTATCATACATGCCTTATTAATAATTGACGACAATTGTGTAGCGATTAATATTATACATCCCTCCTTGTAGAGACCTGGTTCTGTATACATTAGCAGCCCCACCATCTATAATTGTCTCCCAATTATGAATGGCCCTACTCCTTTGTCCGAATTGTCCCATTCATAAATCCCCCTCAATTATGGATGGCGCTTCCCATCAATAATTCTCCCTCAATTATAAATCGCGCCTCCCATACATAAATCTCTTTTCCTATTATGAATCGCGCCTCTCATCTATAATTCCCCTGCCATTATGAATGGTGCGTCCCCACCTATAAATCCTCCTCAATTATGAATTGCGCCTCCCATTCATAAATCCTCCTCAATTATCAATCGCGCTTCCCATCCATGAATCCCATTCAATAATAAATCAGGCCTCCCATCTATAAATCTCCCTCGATTATAAATCACGCTTCCCATACATAATTCCCCTTCAATTATAAATTGCGCCCCATCCATAAATCCTATTCAATAATAAATCAATAATAAATCCCCCATAATAATAAATCCCCCTCAATTATGAATCACGCCTCCCATCCATAAATCCTATTCAATAATAAATCAATAATAAATCCCCCTCAATTATGAATCACGCTTCCCATACATAATTCCCTTTCAATTATAAATCGTGCCCCATTCAATAATAAATCACGCCTCCCATCTATAATTCCTTCTCAATTATGAATGGCGCTTCCCATCCATAAATCCCATTCAATAATAAATCCCCCTCAATTATGAATCGCGCCTCCCATCCATAAATCTTTTCTAATAACAAATCAGGCCTCCCATCTATAAATCCCCCTCACTTATGAATCACACTTTCCATACATAATTCATTCAATAATAAATTATGCCTCCCATCAATAATCTCTTGGCTATTATGAATCGTGCCTCCCATCCATAAATCCCATTCAATTATGAATCGCGCCTCCCATCTATAATTCCCTTGCTATTATCAATGTTGCGTCCTCATCTATAATTTCCCGTTCAATTATGAATGGCACTTACCATTGATAAATTTCCTCCCCTCATCCCGCCTATGCCCCTCAATAATGGCTTGTGCCACCAATCAGTGAATCAGTGAATTCACGTAGAATAATGATATCCCAATACTTTGTAAAGATGCGTGCCCATTTTCCCTCAGACTGCCTATTTTTAGTGTCCGTAGGTTCTATACTCTGTTCAATTTATGGACCTTCTATAATTTTCCGTCTACAATGTCCTTGATCTTATATATCACACAGTCATTTTCATATTATATATCATCCTAATCAATCCTCCTCAACCCAAGAATAATTTCAATAAATTTGCCAACTAGGTGGACATCATATATACACGCAATAAATAGGTACGACTCAGACCGTGACAATAACAATTGGAACAATCAACCGCTCTTTCTCTTCTTCCTTGCTGGCCCATCCTCTGACTGTCCTCCCTTTCGCTTGTTCCCTGCCATAATATTGTCCAAACAAGCACAGACATCCTCAACTGCTGCTTCCCACCTCTTATCCTGATGCCGAATTGGAGCCCACCATTTCAATGCAATCAGTACTGTTACGATTCCAGCAGGCCCGCCCTTCTTGAGACAAGCAAGGTCGTTCTTGGCACCTGCGACGGAAAGAGACAAGGGGAGTGACCCCGCAGCCGATGTTTGCCTCCATTTGGGCTGATTATCGTTCCACCAAGCCAGCCACTCATCTGAAAAACTCATCAAATCATCAATGTCGGGAGTTGCATGATATCTTCGAGTTAGAATCCATTTTGAGAAGGCAGGCGGGCGCAATTGAGCACAATTTAGGCGATGCTAGATAGTACGTCGATCAGTTCAGGCCTATTCTAGCAACAGGACTCCTTAACCCACCGAACCAACTTCAGATAACCCAATTCCCTTCTCAAAGTTTATCCATGACTCCAAACACCTCTTCCAACCCTCGACCTCGAGGTTGCCCAGATAGTTTTGGGCGGCAGTGAACCATTCAGGTAAGCCTGATGACGTGTCCTTTGATGTTAATGGTACAACTTCCCCCCTTGCCACAGTGGGCTTGCGGCTGCGTTTTTCGGGAATCGTTGCTGCCTCCTGCTCCTCGTTTCCATCAGCAGGTACCGTGGGCGCAACCTCGGCGTTCACGGGCGTATTGGCAGCATTGGGAGAGGCGGCACTAACTGGGTTTGTAATACCTGCCAACGAGAAAAGGCCGGCGTTCACGGGCGTATTGGCAGCATCGGGAGAGGCGGCACCAACTGGGTTTGTAATACCTGCCAACAAGAAAAGGCCGGCATTCGCGGGCGCATTGGCAGCATCGGGAGAGGCGGCACCAACTGGGTTTGTATTACCTGCCAACGAGAAAAGGCCAGCGTTCACGGGCATATTGGCAGCATTGGGAGAGGCGGCACCAACTGGGTTTGTATTACCTGCCAACGAGAAAAGGCTGGCATTTATGGGCGTATTGGCAGCATTGGGAGAGGCGGCACCAACTGAGTTTGTATCACCTGCCGACGAGAAAAGGCCGACATCCAAATACCCAAGACCATTCCAGTCAATATCTCTGGTGTTTGGCTGAATCGGTGGATCGATCCATAGAACTTTATTTGCGTTTGAGTTTACACTGTTGTCGAAAGTTAGACTGAGCGGATTATTTTCGTTCAGGAGTTCATCGCTGAAACCTTGACCAAGTGGATTATTCGCATTTGAGGAGTTTACATTGTTGTCGAAATTTAGACTGAGCGGATAATTGGGGTTCAGGAGTTCATGGCCGAAACCTGGACCAAGTGGATTATTCAAGAAGCTCATCATCGACCCAGAGGAGTCTCCAAACCCAGATAAGCCGATTGAGGAATTTACTGAGGTAGGCAGTTCTACACGCTCATTTGTAAATGGATTGACAATACCTGGATCTTGAGGGATGTCTGCAATCTGACTACCCACCGCTACATCAGTGCCTCGGAGATCTTTGGAGATCTCGACCAAGCCACTTCCACTCGACGATCCAGATAAAGGAGGAGCACTGGTAGAACTTGAAGATGAATCTGATAACCCAGATTCAGTAGGAACTGTTCCCATTCCCGAGCCTGGTACGTTATTGCCACTCTTTGCATTTTCCAATAACTGAGAAATCTTCTCATCAACGTCCTCAGGTTTTAATTTGAATAACTTGCGAATGGATTCCGCTAACACCATTAATCGTTAGTTTCAAATTTAACGAAAACACAGAGTACTTACGGTACACTGAATGCAAAAATTTTGAATAAGGTTGAATGATTGTCTCTCGGTACTTTGGGAGGGCCTTGCTGAATGTAAGTCCGTACAAATCCAATCCCTTGTGCACAGAGACCGTTCTGATTCTACCATCAAGCGCAGGATCGGGTCCTCCACCGATCACTGTAAATGACCATCCAGTACGTTTTGTCATGGCATCCAAAAAATCACCGATCATATCGAGAACGCCAGCCTGCGCACTACAACAGAATATAAGTAATTGATTTGACATTCACCACAGTATGCCGGTGACATTCAATTCGCTCACATCAAATATTGCGAAGGGCCCAATTCCTCGTCTACCTTGACCACCGTCATCGCCTCTGCCTTTTCCTCATCTCTGACTTTCCTCTGATTCTCGAGCTCCAGGCGTATTTCCTCCTTTGTTTCGTCGGATTCTCCCGCATAAATTGCATCCAGATGCTTGTTCATGATTTTGAAGATCGCCTTCTGATTGAGTTTCTGATCGCCAATCTCCAAGTCAACAAATTGTTTAACGCGTGTGGAGTAGTATTTTGTAGAATACAAGTTGCGCTCAGATAGCAGTCTTGTGGATGCCGGTTGGAGTGAGACCGTTATGCTCTGTGTCTTCCCAGTTCTACGCTTTCCTTTGTTGATTCCATTGTTATTGTACCAATTACGGATCATCTAAATAAAAGCATGGTCATGATCCAATATAAAAAAGAACATTTTTCGGACAGACCTCTTTTCGTGCGCCTACCCAAACATCTAGACCAATATCTACAACTACATCATTGCTAGAATTTCCCGCCTTTTTTTTTTTCTTTGAAGCTGGACGCGAACCATCCCAAGCAGGGTCTAGCCCATTTTGAACGCGCTCCGACTCTGGGGTAGGCCAGTGCACAAAAAAGTCCCGGTTTACCTCAACCCAGAATTGGGTAAGGGTCTTTTCATTTTGGGCCTTCGCGAACGCGACAGCTCGGCTTTCCAGGAACACCTTCTGGTCAGGGTTTGCCCAAGATAAGGCCGGCATCTCTGTGGGATCCGGTCAATCAGCTTGCACACGATCTATAAATGGCCATACTCACAGTCAATTCTTGATTTTTTAAACACAAGGTTTAGGTCTACACCGTTATGTAAATAAAAAGTTTCTTTCGATTCAGCTGTACAGTTATAATCCCAGAATTCCCACCCTCCCGAAACGCGACCATAAACCCAGAACAACTCCACAAGAACACACCAATCAATCATGGAAGCCGCCAACCTCACGCAAGCTGAAATAATCGTAGCCATTGTACTGGCCCTTCGTCAGCTTGACCTCACCCCTATTCTTGCACAAGAGTTGCAAACTGCGGAAGGTAAGTCAAATTTTCTCTGTTCAACTTTTTTGTTTACAGAAGCATACACTAAATAAATAGTACCGGAAGTCTTTGCACATATTCAAGACAAGCTTGATCGGTCTCTGGCAGGCCAAATTCGCATCACAGAAGAGTCGGCGACGGTGATTCTTGCTTGTGCTGGGACACGTGCTCACGCCGAAGCAGAACGTGCTCAGGCTGAAGCAGATGGGAATAATGCATCCAATGTTGCGTCCAAGGAGGATACCAAGGAAGATGGCAATTCTACCGCCGGGGACGGTACGTTTATTACCCCATATAGCAGTTATTCGTACTCAGATATCCCAAAGCCGAAGAGGAGGTTTTTGAGCAACTTGAGGAACTCGATCTCTATACAGTGCATGCTGAGTGCAACTGTGAGTCCGGTTACGGTTATGACTCGGATGGGGACATCCGTCATGAATCGTGTGGGTGTGATTCTGATGAAGAACGTCATGCGCTTTATAATGGGTCTCAATTTGTCAAATATGTCTACAAGAAGATTGGCCGTAGGTATTACTAGTAAGCGTTGTAGCTTTGGCCTCAATAGTGAGTTTGTTCAACTGGTGAATTTTACCCTTCTTGCATGTCAACAATGTAATCTAACTCTATTCTATCGCCTACTCAGTTTGATATGTGAAGATCCCAGTTGTTCGGCCATTATCAACCTCTTCAACGTTAATTAGAGCTGCCGATAAAATTTCCTCAAGCCACCCAACCACCTTCTTGATCTTCTTGACAATAATATCTATCTTTTTGTAGTCCGTTCCGATTCCCATCAATGATAACACCTCGTTCTGATAGCGATATATTGACCTCAGAAGCTCGTCGAGCTTTGAAGTGTGTGATTCAATAATATCTGTGTTGTTTTCAGCAATGAATTTCTTGCATATTTCATCTACGAATTTGATCTCATTTTGTCCACATATTTTCTTGAAGCGGTATTCAACACGGTCGATGTGTTCCATCCATGTTGCAAGATTGCGTTCAAGTGGGGATCTCTCGTCTTGATTTGCCTTCATCGGGGGGACAGTTTTATTTCTACATTAGAAATTAATGAGACTTGGAGTTTAATCAAGCAGGTGCTCATACACTTTGTGATGTTGACGCAGTGCCTTTTTACGATTTTTGGCACGGCGCCGCTCGTTAATGCGGTCTCGATTCCTACAACAGAACAGATCGTTCGATTTTTGCCCACATTGGTCCCCAAAAAATCAAAGAGGACTTACTTTTCATAGCTCCGTTTGTGCTTTGCCCTGTTGGCAGCGAGTTTCTCCTCGGGTGTGTTGTAGAGACGCTTTCGACCCATGATGCTGAAGGCAGGTTGAGTTTCGGTTATGAAACTCTGTTGGGACTTTGTCCTTTTTTGGCAACGGTCCGACCTTTTTTTTAGTGGTTTTAATGTTTCGTCAAATATATCTGTATTGAAAGCTAGAATTTCTGCGAGTTTATTGGTGCAAGATTTGGAAATTTTGGGGTTGGTGTTGAATTGCTGGTGCATTATTTCTATGTCATGAATTTCATTTATTTGGAGATTGAACGTGCGACTTTGTATAGACTTTATTCATAAGCATATTAGCTTTGACCGCTAGCAAGTCTTCTTTTTTTTCAACCACCAGCACCTCCCCAGCCTTTGCTGTAGTAAACTTGATTCCTCATTGACCATGTCTTTAACGGTGTGGTGCCAGATTCTTGGGCTGATCACACCATCAATCTTACGGAAGTTTTTATAGATGTTTGGAGATATCAAGATCTTATTAAACACATATGATCCCGATGTGGTTGAGGCCCAAAAGGCCTTCATTAGCGCATTGGGTCCCTATCGTATTCTTGCCACGGCCGAGGAAAAGGAAGCCTTTTGGAAACGAGTTGAGAACTATTGGTTTGTAAGGTGGCCGCTGAAATCAAGCAACTTCGTCGATACAAACTTCATGGCCCATCGTCAGGGCCAAATCATCAAGGTATTTTCTCCTCCATCTCGACAAGGACAGATTACTAATCCCTGATTGAAGAAAATCAGAGAGCTCGTACTCTGGTCCGCCACCTTTGCTGGCACAGCTTCCCCGGGTGAGAAAGAAACTGGCTGGAGAGGCTATCTCGCCATTTGTGAGGCTAAGCAAGGAATAGCCCGAGTACGTCTTGGAGGCTAATACTCCGTTTGATAATCATTTACCTCGAAGATTGCAGGCCGCGGATTATGTGGACAAATACGACCAATTAGATCAGGTAATTTTGTGTTTAAATAAACCTTTGCAGTGATAACTGAAATCAAAATCAGGTTAAGACGCCTGATGAGCACGAGTTAGGCCCGCAAAATAAACCAGAAACTCAGAACGGTCCTCGCCCTCGCCCTCGCCCTCGTGCATCTCACAAAAAAAGTTGTATGAAATCTGAAGATGTGTCCTAGGGTGGGAGCGTTGTAAATGGCACGATGGAGAATGCCTCGATTTGAATTTCATATAACCTAAGTTACCTAACACAACTTCTTTTCGTCCTGTGGTCCTGTGGATGTAAACAGGAATTATGTCGCAACCACCTTATAAAAGACGTGAAATCTTGAGTTCCAACCTCAGCATTCTGGCCATGGTCAAGCGCACCCGCAAGCAACACGAAACAGATGAATATGTCGAACCTGTCAACGCACCATCTATCAGTCAACATTTGGAAGAGAAGCATACGCAATACGACATCGGCGATCCATCAGCCAAGGATTCCCGGTTAAAGACCACCGAGACCATCTACCATGATGCCGGGTCATTGATGGACGTTGACATCCCTACCTTGCTGCCTCAGGCTGTTGATGAATACAGTGCCTGTGACAATGATGAGATACTACTAGATGACCCAGATGATGACCTAGAGCGTGAATTTGAGGCTGCTGGTTTACTAGGCAGTGTTCACGCAGATTTGGAAGAACAACCGCTGGACGCTGGAGAACCCAGGCAGCCACGAAAACACACGGTATGTTATATATTGAATCCGCCATTTTTTGTATTGAATCAAGCCAGGACAACCCTTTGGCCGACTGGACTCCATACATCGATGAATATGTCAATGAGCTTCTGAGGCTTGAGGGTAATGCACAGACGGATTGCGCAGGAATTGGCTGTGAAAACCCCATCATCTCGTCATTCAATGGTTTCAGATGCCTTGAATGTCATGACTCACGTCTTTTCTGTAACGAATGCATTGTTCATATTCACTCTTCTTCCAGTCTTCCTCTGCACCGTGTGCAGGTAAGCTACTTGTCTTTGTTGTTTATCTCTGCCGAGCGCATTTTTTTAAAAATTATAGGTATGGAATGGGACTTATTTCACTCCAACATCCTTCAAAGCACTGGGTCTCCGCATACAGCTTGGACATACTGACTCCAGTCCCTGCGCAAACCCTGAAACCGCCTTCAATAATGATTTCACAATCATCGACTCTGACGGGATACATCAAGTATCACTTGACTATTGTGGATGCCAGAAGGCAACTGAAAAGCGGGTCCAACTCCTCCGTGCACGTCTATTCCCTTCGACTGTTGTGGACCCAAAAACCGCAGCGACCTTCTGTGTGCTCGAAACATTTCAAATGCTTAGTTTTACCTCCAAGGTTTCGGCCTTTGAATATTACCGTTCCTTGGCACGACGAACTGACAACACTGGCACTTCTCCTCCTCCGGTAAGTATCCACCCTAACTACCTTACTAAAATGATCATTCTGATGTCTTGTAGGATCGTTACCATGCCCTTCTCCGAATCATGCGAGAATGGCGCCACGTTCGACTCCTTAAACGAATGGGACGTGGACACTCAGCCTCTGGTGTGAAGGGCACCGCAGAGGGTGAACTTGCAGTTCAGTGTCCAGCCTGTCCGATTCCACAAATCAACCTTCCTCCAGATTGGGCGCAGAGGCCAGAATCGGAACAGTTCGTCGTCACATTATGGTTTCCCTTCAGACACTTGACCGAATTACAGATGGATTTATGCACTCTTTATCGGGATTGACGCCAACTTCAGGCTCAAGCGTGTCAACGTGTCAACAGACGCACGTGATCCAGGCCTAAACCATGGCTATGCGTACGTGGTTGAAGAGAGGAAATACAAGAAGTATCTTGAAGAATATGATTCAAAGATCTCTACCAATGAGAAAAGCACTTGTCACAACCACGATGCAATCAAGTCAGCAAGCATGCGAGGAGGAAAGGGTAAGGCAGCTACTGGCCTTGTGACTGCGGAATGTAGTCGCCATGATATGAAGCGTCCCACTGCTGTTGGCGATCTCCAGAAAGGCGAACGGTAAGTATTGTCTCTCATTCTAGTCTGAGGCTGAAAATCAATTTTCCAGTTATGTTAACGTTGATTATGTCTTTTTATCAAGCCTTGAACGACACCCGGTCCAAACACTCGTATTGTCATATGATATTGCTTGCCAGTGGTCCATCAAGCTTAATGAACGCTGCTGTGTTTACCCGTCCAATTTTCTGTCATCGTCATTCCCAACTCTCAAAATCATGTTCCTGGTGCCAAAGTTCCACCTCAATGCTCATATCAAGAAGTGTCGGCTTGAATATTCGTTCAACTTGGTCCCAGGTGTTGGAAGAACTGATGGTGAGGCACCTGAACGTGGATGGTCGGAGTCAAACGCAATGGCTGCGAGCACCAAGGAAATGGGCCCTGGATCTCGTCGAGACACTCTGGATGACCACTTTGGTGACCGTAACTGGGCAAAAACTGTGCAGATGGGTACATATACTAGATTGTTTTTGTTTTTGATTGTACATGAATCCAAGATATTTCTCAGCCGAAACCTTTGTGCGAAAATGTGAAGAAGCCATCAAACGCCGTCAAGAACATGTAGACGCCTTCATTGAATTCAATGCAGCTTTACCTGTCGAATCGACTTCAACCTGGACAAAACTTTGCCAGGTTTGGGAAGCCGATCGTAGTCAGACAAATCCATTCAAGAGGACCGGCACTGGTGCGTGTTTAATCCTTGGCTGGTGCTTTACTTGATTTGCCTCCCAGTTGTATCTGAGGCCAATGTTCGCCTCCGGTTGGCGGAGGAAGATGCCAAGGCCATTGAATTGGGCTCTCGGGAAGTCATTCACGAGAATGTCTTGCCCAGTATGCTTATTTACCAAGGCCTCGAGTTTGAGGATCTGCAGTGAGTCTTTCTCCATAGAGTTAAAAATATATGTTAACATAATTCAGACAGCGCATGGCGCTGGACGTGGCAAGCCTAAGTGCACACTCAACAAGCCTTCAGCAAGCAAAGGTATTGGAACGCTCAAATTCTCTCCGGAGAAAAATTGAGGCCTGGATAGATATCCAGCATCTCTATATTCCATCTATTGCAGTTCTCCGGGCTCGTGCTGATCAACAGGGGGGTGGAAAACCTGTTGCTGTTCAGGATATTGAGCTCTTATTACCTTCGGCACTCATGGGACGACATATTGTCCCCATTGACTTTCTCCGATATGAATGGCGACTGCGTCTCACACATGGCGAGGAAACACTGGCAGACTTACGTAGCCTGCTTCTCATGAGTTCAATGATGTATAAATCGAAGAAGCATCACATGCGCGGTCAGAAGCAGCAAACTCGCAGCCAGAAACTCATTACTGGGGTTCAGGAACGGATCACAACAGCGGCAGGAAAATATCGACGCATTCGCGAGGCGTTAATCAAACTTTCAACGGCACTTCTGGAGTCTTCTGCTTGGGAAAAGACACTACAGGCCCTCCATGACGATGACCTGGTGGGCTTGACATCAATGGATGATGATGGTCCTGAGGGCAGGAAGAAGCTATCGTGGATATGGAAGGTACAAGGGATGCAGCTCGAGGATGACAAGAACACGCAAGCAGGTGAGTAGTGATCCCTGATGCCTCTTACTCGCTGTCCTGAATATCCTTAGCTCTACAAATCGAGTGGTGCAGAGCACGGGCACGTGCGCATAGATGGCAAGAGGAATGCATTCTTCTCTGTGAGGAAATGCGACGCGTTGTGGCATTCTTTGATTGGAAGGCCGACGACTGGCGCAAAAAAGCAATGAACCTGGAGAATTCAACATTGACAAGCGTGATTCCGGAACCACGCCTCGCGGAAGCAGATATACGTTCTCAGCAGCTGATCAAGGATGGTAAAATTGCATATGCTTATCGACAAGCTGGCATACGTCAACGAATGAAAAGTCGCTTTTCCAACGAGTGGAAGGACCTCCCCATGAGACTTCTTCAAATGGAGAACGGAGACGCACGGGTTAGGATTGAATGTCATTAGTGATGAAAATTGGTACATGTAAGTATGATGTAACAGACGTGTTCTACAATGAGAATTATTATTGGGGATGCATAAAGGAAAGGGATTATAAATGCGACACGGCGGACACGCCATTCATATTTGAGGGGCAATTATAGATGGGAAGCATGATTATAATTGAATAGAATTTATGGATGGGGCGCGAAAAATAATAGCAAGAGATTATTGATAGGAAGCACCATTCATAATTGAGGGGGATTTATTGATGGGGATTTATAGATGATTTATTATTAAAAAGGATTTATAAATGGGAGGCGCGATTCATAATAGCAAGAGATTATTGATGGGAGGCACGATTCATAATTGAGGGGGATTTATTGATGGGAAGCGCCATTCATAATTGAGGAGGAATTATAGATGGGAGGCCTGATTTATTATTGAATGGGATTTATGGATGGGATTTATGGATAATGTATTATTAAAAAGGATTTATGGATGGGAGGCGCGATTCATAATAGCAAGAGATTATTAATGGGAAGCGTGATTCATAATTGAGGGGGATTTATTATTGAATGGGATTTATGGATGGGAAGCGCCATTCATAATTGAGGCGGAATTATAGATGGAGGCCTGATTTATTATTGAATGGGGCGCGATTTATAATTGAAGGGAAAATGGATGGGAGGCGCGATTCATAATTGAGGGGGATTTATTGATGGGAATTTATAGATGATTTATTATTAAAAGGATTTATGGATGGGAGGCGCGATTCATAATTGAGGGGGATTTATTGATGGGAATTTATAGATGATTTATTATTAAAAAGGATTTATGGATGGGAGGCGCGATTCATAATTGAGGGGGATTTATTGATGGGAATTTATAGATGATTTATTATTAAAAAGGATTTATGGATGGGAGGCGCGATTCATAATTGAGGGGGATTTATTGATGGGAATTTATAGATGATTTATTATTAAAAAGGATTTATGGATGGGAGGCGCGATTCATAATAGCAAGAGATTATTAATGGGAAGCGCGATTCATAATTGAGGAGGAATTATAGATGGGAGGCCTAATTTATTATTGAATGGGAAATTATAGATGGGGCATGTCATTCATAATTGCAGGGGAATTATAGATGACCATTCATAATTGGGAGGCAATTATGGATGGCATGTATAAAGGCTCGGATGTCTACACGAGGGCGATGTATAATATTGATCGCTACACAACTGTCGTCAATTATTAATAAGGCATCTATGACAACTGTCGGTAGTTTATACATCAAAACGATATCCTGGCCTCCAACTTGAGACCATCCCTTCAAAGCGACCTTGAGTGATGAAAACTACATGATCCTCATGAATGTTCGGTTGAGAAGAAAAGAAATATTTGTGGTATGGGGGTCACGGTTGAACGTTGAAACGTTGAAGCTTTGAAGGATGAGTGAATGAATGTTCGTTTGCGTTCTTACCGTGACCATCTTCTAGATATAGGTTTGATTGCACAGTGCTTACTAGGATTTTCTCTCTGACAAAAAATCGTAGTTTGACTTGTAAATGATATTTAGTGAAAGCGATTCATTCGAACTTTTGTGGCATGATTTTATGATTTATTAAAGTAGTATGCCAGTGGAGAGAATGATTTGAATTGACGACACTGATCCAGCAGTTCATACTAGTGATCAAGTAAGTCTTTGGTTTTGTTCCCCATTCGCGCAATTCACTTTTGATATACATTCCTTCGGAGACCCGCCAGAATTCAGGAAAAACTCTTAGATCACTTTCCGAATTTTTGCATTGGCGTAGAAGGTACTATTCATTCGCCTTTCGCATTTCCTAACTAATCTCACATGACAATTCCAGCATAATCCCCACAAGCAATACAATACCTCATCAGTTTTCTGCAGACATGGTCCACCGCCGAGCCAGATAAACCCCTACGCATTCTTCTCAAAACCGACGCACCTGACACGGTTCCTGCTAATCGATACGAGACGCTCCCTGAAAGGGGCTTCTCATACAGCGATGGTTCCCTAGACAGTAGCGTTTGAAACGGATATAGCTGGCGAGAGGTGGGATGGTAATGACCTTGTGCTTGATGCTAAAAAGATTCCAAAAAAAAGGTGTATGGTACATAGATGAGTTCGTCCAATTAAACGTGTTATAACAGAAATTGATGTAACTAGTCCAATCCCTCTAGATGAGGTTTCAAATAGTGGCATGAAAGCGGCAAGAGTTGGTTGTGGGTGTAGCGCAGCCTGCCATGGTGGTCAAGTCAATGAAGTTGCGGCCTTCCATCTGCTATATCTCTAGAAAATCTCAGCACTTTCATCTTTGCTTTCATTTGGTATTCGTTTTTGAGTCTAATTATCGTAGAACATGCGATGGTTAAGAGAACTACAACACTGATCAATGTGTTCCTGCCAGTGTACCAGAGTCATTTCTTTGTCTTGTTCATCAGATGTCGCATCGTGTTTCTCAGATTTTGACAACCGATTGCCTAACGTATAGTTGAAAAATGATCACAAACTCTCTGAGATTATTTTGCTTCACATACCAGTCGTAATTAGAGATTGTCGTATGGCAGATATTATCCTCCAGTTCGAGCAGACAGATGCACGCTATAGTTGAGTTGTGAACAATGCAACACCGATCTTATAAATGGACTTACACTGAGGAATGCAAGAATATGCGCATCTAGCTGCGATACACGACTGATAGGAAGAATGTTTCGAACTTCCCAGCCGATGTCGTGATTACTCATATATTCCACCAGGTCTGATGAAGTGTTCGCTTGTGGTAGGAGCCCACAAAGAACGTCAAGAGCCATGTCACAGGTTTCCTTCCATTCCAAATATGTGAGGCACATCTCGGGACTATGATTGCTCTCAGAATATTTCCTATGAATTTATCTGCTTAATTCTGGTATTGAAGTAACAGAA
>Ga0137412_10002419_pt1 | contig 14804 bp, 14 predicted proteins | sample CZODoug2_1_16fun_FD_122160 | JGI IMG/M metagenome (GOLD analysis project Ga0137412, IMG submission 122160) | Vadose zone soil fungal communities from Angelo Coast Range Reserve, California, USA - CZODoug2_1_16fungal (Hybrid Assembly) | ecosystem: Environmental > Terrestrial > Soil > Vadose zone... | reverse complement strand
CCAGTTGACAACTTTACCTAGATCCCGCAAATTCTCCCCATTGGCCCCCTCTGCTGTTGCTAACAGACCTTTATTCTCAGGCTTTGCTCACAATGGGAGATGATGAATTCTTTGCATCCAGCACGTCAACGAGCGTGGGCCGTGATGCTCCCAGGAATCCGTTGAATTTAGACGACTTGACCTCTTTCTCGAGGAAGCTGTTAAACATCGCTTTCACCTTGTACTGGAGGGAAGACCAGACAAATGTATCCGAAGCGAAGGTTCCCGGTTCTTGTAACTTAGTATCCGTTACGCAACCAATGTTGCAGCCGCCGGCTCGATAGCCGGAACGCGCGTCCGGCGAGCAGCAGCCCGCCGAACACGACCACGCGCGTTTCTCCCGCGCGACTAAAACTCAGAATGGCAGCCATCCTCCTGGTCATGTAGAGTCCCCATTACCCTCTTCGGGCCCTCACCACCATAAGAAGTTCAGACAAGCATCCTCTGAATTTTCCTCATCTACACCGCCTCCATGGGTAGACTCTTATCCTCTCGACGACAACTGTGCACGCTATATCTTATGTGTCATGGTTCTTTACCTCCGTCAAACAGCAGCACCATAAGCTCATCCTCAAACCTCGCTCCTGACGCGTCCTTGCACGATTTTGAATCAGTCGATCTACTGACAGAGTCCGCGACATTGATGATTACTTGGGAAAGAATGGTCCGTTACTACCTCCTCACATATCCCAGGGACCGAAACCCGTCCTCAAGTTGAAGACCTCAGCTGCCTCATTTAACTCAGCCGGCAGCACTACTTCATCGCACTGGCAGCTAGGCCGTACCTTCCAGTTCGAAAAGACTCATATGGCTCTCGTCATTTCCACTCTTGCGCTCAATCTCCTTATCAGCAAGTTCGCAGGACGCATCGTTTACCACCTCTCAGCATCAAACTGGCTCGTTGTCTTCCACCGTATACGCCAGAAAATACACTTTCTCGCCAGTACGACAGAGGATAACCCTGATATGATTGATTTGCAGCTGATGACCCACAGCGAAATGGACAGATCCCGGTTTGTGCAAGTCCTGCATGAGCTTCCTTCACTGCTTGTGAATATAAAGCGGCAAGCACAGGCAGCGGTTGCTATCCCATTACACATGGCAATTTGGAACTGGATCGAGATGTGTCCGCAGAAATTCAACGAGGCAGTGGGATCAGGAGGGAAACTCGAGGGCGCACCGGAGCATGTGTTCGACCTGCTGCACTCCGCAATTGAGCCCGGTCTGCTGCTGAACGTCTGTCGCCCGATTATCAAATCGATGTCGAGACTCGTTCCGTAACCTTGACCACTCCGAAAACCAGTCACAGGAAGGTGAGTCCAATAAGAAGTCATGTGTATCTTGACCTCATCTTTTTCGCAAAGGACATTCGATTTACCCAGGAGCTGATGTTTCTTTCGTGTGCGCAATTGACATGTGTAGAGCGGGATTCCGGATAGTGCCGGAGGGTGAAATGCTCCTCAGACAGAATTCTTGCCTGACATCAAGGTAGTAGCAAACACTCAAATCTAAGCTCTAGCATACTAACTGCCTCCAGCTTAACCTACTGAAGTCGTTTGGACAGAGGCCATTCTGGGACTCGTTTGAGGAAATTGACGTCGCTGCGTATGCTGAGGCGCTTGCTACTATATTCCGTTTCCTGTCGGAAGAGGATTCAATACCTACCTCTGTTCTTGGATTGCCTGGAACCTGAACGATCCGACGCGGTAAAGATTTGTGCAATCAAAGCTGCTACAACCCTGTCGAGTGAGGTCTGTGTTTGATGTTTAGCGATTCCTTTGCTTTGGCTTACCTTGTTTGTAGGCTCCCCGCCTCCCTTGGCAGCAATCTTTGGAGAACCTCCAGACGGCCATTGCACCACGCTTGAGAGACACCTTCCAGGTAAATGCGTACTCGGGATATTACATTCCATGCACCTTGGCTAATCGACCCGACATACAGATGTTGTCCATTCGCCGAAGTGAATATGAGAGTGACGGAAATATTCGCCGTGCAGCAACCAAGGTCAAGCGGTTCACATCTGAGACGTTGGCCGACAGGGACCTCATGCTCATAGCCATCCTTGCTCTGGCGGGCAGCACCAGATTATTACGTCACTAGTGTAGAAAGCATGTCACAGTCGCAACCAGAAAGCTGGAAAGCTATGTCCGTTCGGATCCGGGACTCAGATACAGATACTGTCGTCAAGATCTCGGCCACGTCGTCGTTCCAGCACTTCATCGACATCTTTTTCAGGATGCACCCCAATGGCCCCTACTATGCAATGTTCGAAGCGTGGATGAAAGAGTCTCTGTTAGTATGATGTCTACTCAATCTCATGGTTAGCTGATCTGTATACACAGGCCGATATCGTTGATTTGCATCTCAAAGAGGTTGCTGCAGACTAGGCTCGACCCTGACTTCAGCGTTGAAGGGAAGCGGACGACATGATCTTTTCTAACGGCAGGCACTTAGCTAAAATGCTAATTGGACGATTTGGAAATAAGTCATGACCTAGTATATTGCCGTTCGGGTCAGCGTACTTGCATACTGCGGTGTGTTCAGCGACGACCGCGATAGTGATCATTATCTGACCTTCATCTTGGAGGATTGCATGTTCCCCTTGCCTAACATTTTCTGTCCTCATCCGAGAACTTCACAACGGCAACCCTACCACGACCCAGCCTCTCAGATACCACGCAAACCTCTTGAGACCAGCTCTGTCCCCTAGGAGAGCATACGCAGAGGATAAGTGGAGCTCTGTACCCATTCCAAGGCGTGAACCAGAGCTCAACAGTGAACAGACAAATCATCAGCTGGTCGTTTGTTGGGTGACTGAGAGTAATCGACTTGAGCTGTGCCAGAAATCTCGACTCGGTTCTCCGAGAGCGCGAAGGAAAAATTGCCGATATCATGCTCTTCATTTTCATCGCCTGGATGGAAAAGCTCAAGGTGACATAGATGAAAGGCAAAAATGCTCACCAGTATGCTGTGGAACTGTTCCAAGGTTTCGGTTTTGAGGATGACTGTGCGCAGAGTTGGAATCTCCACAATTCCAAATCTGGGGTTGCCGATAACGATATCAAGATGTGCCTCATCAAATTCTAAATTCTACAACATCTCCTTCGAGCTGGAGATATTCCAATTTCCGTAAAGACGTGAGTAATCGTTTGAATATTCTCCAGTCAGCTAGACGACCATGAGTGGGGCGCAATGTGAGGTGTGTCAGTGAAAGGACTTGTGTAATCCCTTCATTCTCGCGATGGATATGTCCAACTCTGTCAGGGCAGGAGTGGAGATTGCAACGATGAATGGGAAGCAACGCCGAAATTCCTCGATAGCTACGCTTTTGTGCACTGTCAAGTGCGTAAGCTGGGGAAAGTAACCAAGGTTGTTGACTCTGGATAGAACGGAATGTATATTTCTTGCATTCATCTTCGTCAACGAGAGCCGGCGCCACCTTCGAGAATAGCTCATGAGGACAGTCAGTCGCTGCCTAAGCGGCCCTTTCCATATCCCTTCATCTATCCACCATTCGAAATGAAGATCGAGCGGTTGGTTACAAGACCTGCCGAGATAGGTCTTGGTCAGTTGGATAAGTTGGTTTGACACCACAGAAATTGCAGGGACGTGCATGGCAACAGAACGCCACCTGCTGCACACCATGGTCCATGGTGAGAACCCTCCGGGGTGTGGTGGCCACCTTCCGGTGTCAAGTTCCTCGAAAGATCGTGGCAAGGAGTTCATTTGGAAGGTCGCTTATTCCAACTGCAACTTGTACTGCCAGTGGCTCTGCAAGAAGGGTAGAGCCTACGGTATCACCAAGCACGGCGTTCACAACAGAAGATTGTTCATATTGAACACACGAAGTTCTGATGAATATGTCAGGCCAACATAAGAATCTTAGGTCTGCATAGGTTGAAACACACGTCCGAGCATGAGCCTGAGTGAGCCGCTGGACGATATCCATGTATTAATGGCAAGAAGTAGGAATCTTGCGCTGCCAACCTATCAGTTGCTCAGATCTCAGATCTTTTAGTAAACAGAACAATGAGCTGTTTAATCTTGAATGCCAGCCTGCTCGTTACACGCATGCATCTCGAGCTCTGAAAGTCAGATTGCGCAAAGTAAGTAATGCTGGAAGATATATCCCTGGCTATAACTGTAACCTGCTCCTGGAAATCAGGATGCAGATCCAGGTGATCATGTTTTGGATATTGCACCTTCATAATCCTGGGCAATTAATATTTACGGGACGTGGGCGGGAGCGATAATTTGCTGAGCACGGGATATTACGCGTCAATTATGCTTCACCGCCGGTGAGCTGCGATTGAGGAGTGGAAGGGAGACGCGAAATAGTTTAGGTGACTGCCTGTTGAGTGAATCTCATCACAGCTAGCATTGTATCAGGCAATAAAGGCTCATGACGAGACAGATGATAGTATTGCACTAACGCCTATCTCCAATGTGGGCAGTTGAGTTCTAACACGTTAAATGCTGTTCTGCAAGTAGTGCGTGATCAAGCATACCGTACATCCATTATGAGCGTACCCAGGGCACAATCATAAACTTGGAGATTATCATAATATCTATGAACATGATGCAGCCTCCCAGTGCTGACATTCGCGCCACGAAGTACCATGTGCGAAATGGCTCAAGTCAAGCTGCAAGGCATTGGCATCACGGGGTATCACTAGTGTGTTTCCCATTCCATACCTGACCGGATACAAAGCGATTGGAATCCAGAGGAGAAGCCTTCCATCAGGACCCACAATCCATCCCTCTTCTGTTTGAACTGGAGAGTCTGAGGTATGGAGAAAGGAGGAGGGAGAACAAAGAGCATGAGTGATACTGGATGAGAGACATATTGGAGGTACATGGAGGAGCTGGTCATCCAGAAATTCAAGATTCCACACCCGGATTGTCCCGTCATGTGAACCTGAGACAATGCGAGTTCCATTCGGCGAGATTGCAACAGAGCGAACATAGTGAGTGTGCCCTTGCAGAGGTGCACCCAAGGGCTTGCCAGTATGTGCATCCCACACCCGGATTGTCCTGTCATTCGATCCTGAGACAATGCGAGTTCCATCCAGCGATATTGCAACAGAGTTTACAGAGCCAGTGTGCCCTTGCAGAGGCGCACCCAATGCCTCGCCAGTTTCCATATCCCACACCATAATCATTCCTTCCGCTGACCCACACACTATGTGTCTTCCATCTTGTGAAATTGTAATGGCATAAGGCCTGACACCTGCGCGGAGTATCTTTTCTACTGGAGGCCACTGTTTGGCATGGCCAGCAACAACCTGAGGGACACGAGGAAACTTCTCTGCGAATCTTCTGATCCTGGACTGTGTAGGAGCAAATGGCAGGGCGGACAGGTATAAATGCGGAGTGCTGTGGATAATGGTAGGTGCGAATGTTCGGATGAAGCGTTGGGTATCCTTGACAGCGTCATCGATATCCTTATACTCGGCATGACGCTACAACCGCGCAAAAATTAGTGAGCATCCATCGTGCCTAACAGTGAGGTTAAGCCACGCACATTCAACCAATCTGCAACACACGAGAGGGTCGCCGTAGAACCGCCAAGGACCTTCATCAGAGCCAAAGCTTCCAACCAGAAAAGCAGGCGCTCTCCATCGAAAAACCTTTGCACTTCCTCAGCGAGTGATGACTCGAATGCCGTAGCTTTCAAATGCGCTCCCCATAATCGACACGAGTATGATAGCTCAGGAGAAATAGACTCCTTCACTCGTTTCTCCAAATCGGAGACGGCGGAATTTGGTAGGTAAGAACTCTCCAATGAGCAAATATTGAAGCGAAGCCCGCGTTCCATGACCCGAAGGGAGGCAAAGGTAACGTCGCGCTGTATCGATGACAGATTGACGAAGAACTTGTTGCTGCGTGATTCGTCTGTAAGAAAGTCGTAGAAGGATGCGTGGAGGGGACGTATAGGAATCTGAGAATCTGCAGTGCCAGTGATGAGTGAACCCATTGACCCAATGACATCATCAATTTTATAACGGCGGTCATCCATGGAAAAATGCAGTCGCATTGCGGTTAAGGTAACCCTTGAAAGTGGTTCCAATGATGCAAGAATTTGTCCCATCACAGAGCGAAATGCAGGGATCACTTCCTCGTACTCGTCCTCTGCTATGATGTCTCCCAAGATCTGTCCATACACACCATCCAAGAGGCGTGTTCCTTTTGAGGCTGTTCCAGCAACCGCTGCTTTGGCGACCACTGTTTCGAAACGGCTCATCGGATCGACGCGCACTCTGTTCGTACCCTTGATGTACTCGCAGGCGAGACGAGCCCATTCAAATAGACCGTCAGACTTCTCAGCAAGCCTCTGAAAGTCGGCGTCTTTGAAGGTATCCTGCAGGTCCACCAGCCTGGTAGAGACGTAATGCTGTATGTCACGTCCGGCGGACTCGGGCGAGATATCATCCATGCTAAGACGACGAATATGTGATGCGGCGAGGGACTTCTGAATGTCTTCGAGTGGACGGGAAGTGACGACGACGCGAACGTTTGCTGGGAGTTCATTCAGCTGTGATGCTAGCAGACGAAGAATCTGTGCTCGGGAATCCTCTTCGCCACTCTCATCAAGCGCATCAATAATAATCAAAACGGGTGTAGAGATGGCTTCCAACAACTTGTTGGTTGGTCCTAAGATTAATCCCTGGAATTGCTTTGAGAGGTCTGCAGTGCGCTTGAGTCCATTGTCATCATGAACCGCCTTTGCCAAGGCTCGTCGTACGATAGGGTTGCGGTCCGCCAAGTCGCTTGCGATATTGGTGAATATTTTGCCTTGGAGGCGATCGGCTTTCCGGGTGCGATCGAAGCAAAAGCAAGAGGCAAGACCGCCACGCTCAATGTACCGGTTGGCTATCGTATGGGCAACAGCTGATTTACCCCTACCCGCCGCGCCAGACAGCCATAAAACGCGTGGCGTCCCTTCCTCGGTGCTGCTAATCCAGTCCTCAATCTCCGCCAGCAAGTCTTGCCGAGTTCCTGGCAGACAGCACTTGGACGGATTCAATCCAGCACCGGCTGCATGCTCGATACCAATGAGGTCCAGGCTCTCAGCTATGTCGCAGATTTAGAAAAGGCTCAGAGAAACACCAAAGCAAATTTCTTACCCATATGGTGAACGATTACAACGGTGTCACGGGCCGCTCGATCTCGAAATTGCTGCATAAGAGAGTCGAGAGCATTATTGTAGCTCTCAATCATGACATCAGTTTCTCCGAGCACGTTCTTGGCAAGTCTTTCCCCTGTGCAAAGATGTAACATTGAGTGTGAGGTGGGCGATGATGCAGTGGACTTAACTCACAGGCATTCTTTGTCTCAGCATAATGAGCGATGAAATCGGCGCATACCAGTGTCTGTTGCGATATCTTGACGTAGGTTGCTTGCATGGATTTAATTTCGGCCAGTGTTCCGCCTTCCGTGATGAAATCGTAGACTTCTGAGACCTTCGTAAGCAGAGTGGAAACAGCATCGTCCCGGGCTGCCTGATCGAGAATCATCTGCCACCAAGAAATTCCTAGTGACATGCAAGTCGAGGCTATAGAAACAAGCGCACCTTAGACGCACAAGTGAAGATGCTCAATGCTACCTTCGCATAGGGGTGGATCTAGACATGAAGGTGAGTCAGAGACAAAGCAGAGACAAATGTATCTACATCTGCGAGCTCATTAGCAATGGAATTGAACATTTTCAGGGGTTTAAGTGCGGCGGAGACCGTGTCGATTGCATCGGGAACAGATTGTAGGTTGTCTTTTGCTGAGGCGATTTTGTGTGTGCCCGAGAGATGGCTGATGCCTGCAAAACGTTGTGCGCCGTCGTCGATTCTTTTCCTTATCAACTGCTCGTCAAGTTGTTGGGCCTAAAGAACATTAGTACTGTATAATAATCACGCTCCGAACCACTCCACTCCAACCTACATCTGCAGTGTTTGAAGTCATCGGAGTGGGGCCCGGAGACCGTCCAGCGCTTCGAGTAAAAGGTTTTTTGACTTTGCGCCATAAATCGCAAACCGGACGAGGACGATGAGGTCCTGATCCAGTCTGCGAAGGTGGGAGAGAGGACAGCCGCAAATATATCAAACAATCAACAATTGCAAGGGCGACTTTCCATACCTCGCTTTCATTGGCCTCTCTCCTGCCACTCGAGTCAAACTCGTCTGATAAATGGCGGTCTGAGTGTCTTCGTTTCAATGGCCACCAGGACTTCTTCCGAGAAGTGTTGTCTTCGGTCATCGAATAAGTGTAAAATCAAGGTTGAATGTCAGTCCGAGGTGTTTCTGGGTGCAAAAGACAAGAACCACGAGGCGAGTAGCAGGAAGCACTCAGCCTGCACTTGGCCTGCAGGCCTTGGGTTAGACAGCCTAGCCCGGCTGTTATAAATAACGCGGCATCCGCAAGCGCTCGTCATGATCATTGTGATGACGACTGGCAGACTCAGACTTTAGTAAGCTCATTGAATATTGAATATTTGAGTCGATCAGAATCGATAAAACCAACGATGGTGTGCATTCAGAAACACACTGTTTCTTGTAAACCTGGAACTCCAACAAAACCGAGTGCCTGAAAGTGAACGTCACTTCCTAAACATATTGTAATGCCGTTACAGCCATTTTCAGAACACTATTGCCAGCCCTTGTTTGTATACCCACCTCAGTCTCTGGCATATATCTGTCAATACTCATTCATTCAGAATCGGTTCTTCACAGTTGTTTTTTCCCTCATGCCGCTCACCATTCATAGGCGTCTCTCGGGTCAGGATAAGGACCTACGTCTAGGTGTGGCTCTCCCGCCGCCATGAGCACAGAGTGTTCCGTACCAGCCACACCTCTATCTATGGCGCATGGTAGCAGTGGGAATCTTTTGCAAATTCCGAGTACTCCTCTTACTCCTGACTCTCAGGTGCTGAGCCGCCTCCAGATACTACCTTTTTACTCCCTAATCCTGGCTGTCTCCGAAGTCAAAAGTTGCATTCTGGCCTCAAACACCCCACAATTCAATAATGGCTGACTAGCGTTCTGTAAGTAAGACGCCCATCTCCTTCAACACTCATTCGTCAAACTCACCGCATCATTCCCAAAATGACTCATCAGCCTCTACATGTCCCTATGCACGGGTCACGTCCCGCTCAACGAGTACTTGCACCGCATAGGGAAAATAGAGAGTCCGTATTGCCCGTACTGCCAACGAGTCGAGAAAACATCTAATCTCCTGTCCATTGCGAACGTCATACCCTCATCAACGCAAAGCTTCCTCCATCTCATATCTCCCCAACGCCACCCCACACCTTGTATGATGCATTAATGCCAGCACTAGAATGAAACGACATTCAGTGAAGTACCATTACCTCGCAAACCGCCAGATTGATGATATCCCGTTGATTACGCAGAAGCTCGACTCCAAATGAATAACGCCAAGCCTACTGCCATGCCTGCTATCTCAACATTCCCATCTCCATCCCTGTACCACCATCCGCACCACCTTCACCGTCCCTCTCATCAACATCATGTACCATCACCCTCACCCACCTACACGGAATCCACAACATCCCCATTAGACTAAGTCAGCAGGGCAAGGAAGACCGCATTCGCCGACCCTCGGCCCTTTCCACTACCATACCTGCTGTATCCAATCTGATTCTTATTTCACTTTCAAAAAAGCAGCGAAAGCGGCACACTGCGTGTTCGTGTTTTGGATTTTTTTTGCTAACATTGGCTTTGGTGCATCTGCACTAGCGGCTATGAATGCTTACCTTCCTTCGTCTCTACCTATCTACTACTTACCTCGCCAGCTTCGCAGCTGACCGAAGATTCTCAGCCCCCCCGACTTGCCTAGTTCATGTGATGCTGCTCTGACTACCAGTGCTGGTGGTGAATTAGAGCCCTGAGGAAGTGTCATCTCCGTTTCTGGGATTTCCGATTCATCTGGGTACTCCGTAGTCACATTATAATCTGCATTACCAAGGGCCACCTTTGCGAATCTCGTCCTCGGTGCACAGATCGTCGATTACTTGCATGTCATTGCAACCATCCAGTAATTAGGCGTCGGTGAAATCGCCTGATCTTTCCGGATTCGTACAAATACTAATACTCCTAGAAATGATAGATTCCCCGGATTCAATGAAGTCTATATTGAGATTATTGAAACCCGATTCTTGATCTGTTGTGTCATAAACTCAAAAGACTAGTCTATCATGGCGCTCAAGCTCTCCATTTCTTCTAGTACGGTCTGTAGCAATTCCATCCTCTTTTGACCACGTGCCGTAGGCCCGTCCATGCATTCATGTGAGAAGTCACTGGACGACTGTACTCGACTTATTTCCAGTGCAACGGTGATACAGATCACGTGAAGGCTGGGGTCTGCCATGAAAAAGGCTGCTTACTTCAAGTTGCAGACCGCCGAGTGAGATTTTTTTGGGTGGATAATTTTGGACTTGTTCTCTACCATCGCAACCAGCGTTTGACTTGTGAAGACAGCGTTCTCATTTTGAAGTCCAAGGTCTGAACAAACTCGGGGATAACCCAGGTCTTTTTTAACTTGCCTGCGAGTCGGTTTTGTACCTGCTGCTCTATCGCGTATCGCCGCGCAAGGTTGCACTACCACTGTGACCATGTTCAAATCAGGGGAACATCGCGGAGCAAGACCTCGGTCACAATAGATGCCCCATTTTGTGATTATTCCTACAATTGAACTAGGGACGCTGTGAGTTATGGATGATCTGACATTAACCATTGATCCGAGGATCGTCCATGGATATGTGGCTGTTGCGATCACATTTAAGCTTGACTTGTTTCTCTGCACAAGTCCTGCACCTTCCAAATCACTTTGAAGCTATCCAAATCGATGTCGATGTCGAAACCGTGCCCCCTTTCAAATTCATTTGAAGCTCTACAGGTAGATCTCTTCGCGTAGCAGCAATGGTCTTTCTAACGACTTTAAGGTTACAACCGAGCAGGACACCGAGGATTTTGTTAGATGACCATTCGAACTCGTCCGTCCGAAAAAACAGCCTCATAACCAATACTACGGGTACGCAACTTCTACTGATTGGCTTATCCAACTTATGGAGAGATACTGGCCGGAAGCCTTGCGTGATCGAAATGCCAAACACTACGAGGAGACAGCCATGACGCGATCATATGAGCTCCTTCGGTATTGGTCAAATATCTTCACTTTAGACACCAAAGATTGTTTCAATCCCCCCAATGGATGTTCGGTGCCTCCAGAGTGGATTGCTCTGTTTGATGAAGACGATGAAGACGATGAGTTCGAAGACATAGACATCCCAACCGTTTACGTGGTTTCTTTGTGCTCAGACCTAGACGACTCCTTTGAAGAACGACCGACGCAGGAAGTGGACTACACGACAAAATTGTTCGGCCAAGCGCCGCAGTGGTGGGTGGATTGCGGGATTGGAGATCGAGTATGATGTGGCATGCTGTAGGCTCCGGTCCCAAATGCATTGTGTATGGTCAGATAATTACTCCAGTATCAGTGTTGGTATGCGTGACGATCAAACGGGTGATCAGCACGTTATTCGATGCTAAAGTTGATCTTGACAATTCCGATGAGCGTCATTTCTGGAAAGTCATTTGTACGCTCGCACTTCGACAAGCGCAGAGGCTTGGAACCCTGGTGGTGGTCAAGGCAGGGTGTCCTTGTGACGCAATCAATCATATGAATCAATGTAGAAGATCATGGTTTGGTTCTTTATGATGTTCTCCGAGAAATAGCCAGTGTCCGCCATTTAAAAATCCTCTGGGATGCTGCCATAGAGTATTCGCAACGTATATATATATATACATATGGAGGTAAGGTTCGTCTGGTCACTGGGGAATGGTGTTCAGCCGATGACGACCGTCGAAATAAGAGGGTGAGGGATGGAGACATACGTGAGCAGGTGATCTGCTGGATGATAGGCTTCCAAGGTATACCTGTAAAGCCATAATATTTTTCCCTGCTCCTAACACAGATAATTGTTACCCCCCTGGCAGCGATCATTGGCATTGTACTGAATTTCCTTTCGCGCCAATTCGAGTGGAGGGTTGGCCGTTTCGCGTGCGAGATGTAAGACCGGCTGTCGGCCCCAGGGGTGAATGATGTGGGCGAGAGGTTTGGACGAACATTGATGTTAAGAATCTGAGCACCGTATAGGTTGATTGGCTATGAGTCGTGTTTATTGTTCCGCTTTCGATGCGATGTGCTGATCATGATTGGTTCTTAACATAGATACTACCGCTCTCACCCTACGTTGACAGTTCAGGTATTCCAAGCTAAAAAGGAGGGTGCGGAAAAGAAAGAGCTGTGGGAGACGTCCGATTAAGTACTGTAGAGATCTATCAAGTAAACCACGTATTGCATACGAAGTGACAAACACAGCTCTCAATGTCCACAAGGATTAATCAAGTAGCATTTGTATGAACTGGACAGCATCATTCTTCGACTAGGGCTCTCCGAGAAACATAATCTCTTGCATCTTGCCGCCCCTTGTCAACATTTACGCTGAGGAGCACAGGCACTGCCGCCCACACCATGAACACAAGGAAAAAGAATGCATAGCGAATGTTCCCCGTGCTGTCTGCGATAAGGCCGACAATAAGTGGACCGACGAAAGAGCTTGACTGTATGAGGACACGTGCAGTCAGTATGAGCAAATACGAAGATAATCGGCTAACCTTGTCGGTGATCGAGAAAAGACCATACCTAGAACAGTGCGTTAGTTCCTGCCTGACGTGGTGTGGAACGACAACATACCATCGAGCTTCTTCCCCAGGAGGTAATAGTTCAGCATAGAAAGCCCTGGCGTGGCTCTGGAATGCGCCGTAGGCAAAACCTATGATAGCGACACCGCTCAGTCAAAGCTCGCGAATTATATGTGGAGGTACAAACCGAAGTACACTGCAAGAGCAAACATTTCACCCTGTGTTGTCAGTCCGCCAAACCGCCCATCTCCCTTGAATATGGACAGGAATCCCAAGCACCCGTAAGCCGGAATCAACGAGACCATTATCACGAGAAGGACAATGACGCGGAGGTTCGACCACATGAATCTACGTTGAAGGCTGGGGAACACCAGAGAGCCAATGATTCCTGAAGTTGGTGTGATAGCGCCAACGAGGACAAGGGACGAAGGTTGCATGTGCAGTGTTGTTTTCCCGAACAAGATTGCGGTCGAGGTTATAGTGGTGAAACCTGTTGGATATCCAAATTAGGATGAGTCTTCAATCATAGAATAACCGACGGACCATCGGAGAGAAGAAACCAAGCCGCGAGGTATCTGAAGGTATGTTGAAGTCGCTTGATCTCCCGCCAGCGAAGCATAACTCCCAGACGTCTCCATGCAGCCGCTATCTCTGAACTGAAAGTCCAGTCGTTATCTCTATTAACAGTACCATACTCTACAGGTGATTCTTCGATATTGGTTGCGTTTGGCAGCCAAATAGCAGCGGGTATGGAAAATAGTGCCCACCATATGCCGCTGAGGCCGATGGCAAGACGGAGTGAGAAGGTAGATCCATGCAGTCGAGTTACGGGTACGAGCGCGACCAAGAGTAGGATGATTCCTGCACCGTAGCCTGAAGTAATTCCCAAGGATGAGATTCGCGAGGTCGCCCTCGATAGTGCAGCATCGTAATTTGACTGAGAAGTGCCTGAATGGATCGAATACCCAAGAAGCGGGGAGGACACTTCTTCAAGAGAGTGCCCCAGTTCATCATCGGCACTGGCAGCCAGAGTAGCGTCCTCGTTTTGGCTTTCACAGGAACTTGGCAAGTCGAACTTGGCCTGAGCTACTTCTGGGGAATCTTTGGCCAATGAAAGAAGGTACGCGTTCATAGCTACTACCGAGGCACCAAAGCCATCGTTGGCGAAAATCGCCAGTAGCGCGGACACTGGCCATAAAGGAGATGCTGATGACAGGGGGAGAAAGAGTATCGCCGAGAATGCGCCAATCGCAGCAAAAGTGAGGAGAAGGGGCTTTCTATATAGCGCTGCCACCAAGATTGAAGACAGGTTCCAAAACGAAATTGTGGAACGCACGACGGTCAGCTATGCTCCCCATTGAAATGACCGTAAGCGCCTGCAAAGCGACGGATATCGAGTAGACATAGAGACTGAGTGGATTAGGACATCCGCACTAGTGCTACGAACACATTAGACGCACCTGAAACTGGCGGTATCTATCCACAGCCAACCAATCTTCACAGCACATCTAACATCTGCACTTGCTGGGGCAGTTCCAGAGAGCGAAGAGCAAGGTTCACTCTTCTCTGGTTGCAAGTACCCATTGTCACGGGCAAACTGCTCCAGACAAATGGGTAGGAAGAGTGTTAGAGAAACCACCACAAACACCTCACTTGCCATAGCGTGATTATCATGTGGGAGAGGACAGTATGAGCACCACTCACCTAGCGAAGGCATAGCTGAGCCATCCTCTCAGCCTTTGCTTGTACGTAGTGGTTGACGTTATCGTCATGTTCAGTTTCACTGAGCAATGAGCATTCTGTGCCGAGAAGGCATAACCTTGCAAATAGCGGAGCGTCAGTTGCAAAGAGTGGAGCAAAATTCAAATAGTTGCGGCGTGGGAAAATGATGTGCCCCTGTGTAGTTTACTGCCAACACACAAAAAATGACCCAGGGACCGAAACCCGTCCTCAAGTTGAAGAATTCAGTTGCCTCATTTAACTCAGCTGGCAGCACAACCTCGTCGCACTGGCAGCTAGGTTGTACATTCCAGTTCGAAAATACTCATAT
>Ga0137412_10002418_pt1 | contig 14805 bp, 11 predicted proteins | sample CZODoug2_1_16fun_FD_122160 | JGI IMG/M metagenome (GOLD analysis project Ga0137412, IMG submission 122160) | Vadose zone soil fungal communities from Angelo Coast Range Reserve, California, USA - CZODoug2_1_16fungal (Hybrid Assembly) | ecosystem: Environmental > Terrestrial > Soil > Vadose zone... | reverse complement strand
TTTACAACCAACCAACCCAAATATGTTGTCGGTGTCAACTGTATGATCGCCCTGCCCACCACGATCCTCGCCTTCCGTGGCCATGTGCAGCAGGGGCTTGGCAATTTGCAGTGGACGACGACCGACGAGGTGGAAAATCTTGCTTATTCCGTGATGCGGAGTGATGATGGCGTACACTTTACGTCGATCAGCACCATCGCGGCGACGGGTGGGAATGGCGGTGGGGCGGCCTACCAGCTTACCGACCCCAACCCTGTCGGGCTGCAAACGTATTACCGGATAGACATGATCATCTCGTCTGCCCGGCGCAATAGTGGTCTTGTACTCCTTAGCAACAGCAACCTGCAATTCGAGGTTCGATCGGTGCAGAACCCATTCACCGATCACCTCAATCTTGAGCTTACCGCACCGGGCGATTGCGTCGCAACCATCTGCCTGGTGGACATGTACGGTCGGTATCTTCGCCGCGTCAGGCAGTCGCTGACACAGGGTCTCAACAGCTTTACGCTTTATGATCTTGGAACGCTTCCGCCCGGCACCTATGCCCTGCAGATCCAATGCAACGATCAGTTGGTGAGTAAGAAACTGGTGAAAGTTGCCACTGGGGTCAGCACATATAATTAACCAGTAAACCGCGCAGTGATCATCCTATGTATGGGGCCGTCTTCGGACGGCCTTTTTTTATGCCTGCACAGCATCGACCTTGGCCTGCCCGTCAAGCGAATGACTTTCGGCGCCCGGACGTTTGTGAAAGAATTTTTTCTGGAAAAGAAGGATGGCGATGACGCCCACGGAGATGGAAGCGTCGGCCAGGTTGAAGACGGGGCTGAAGAATTCGAATTCATCGCCGCCGACAAAGGGGAACCAGCTTGGGTAATGGGTCTTTATAATCGGGAAGTAGAGCATATCCACCACCCTTCCATGCAGAAAGGTAGTATAGCCATGCGGGGGAAAGAGCTTTGCCACATGGTCATAGGTACTGTGTTCGAAGATGAGCCCATAGAACATACTATCCAGCAGATTGCCAAGCGCGCCCGCGAAGATGAGTCCCGCGCAGATGATAAATCCCCGGTGATATTTCTTTTTGATGATCGTCTGGATATAGTAGACGCCAAAGACGACGGCGACCAATCGGAATCGACATCGCATCTTCACCCTGGCCAACCAGTTCCTCGCAACCGACGTCGCCTCGCTGGCGGTGCGTCCGATCGGTGGCCCCGGCAACTTCATCGTGCCGACGGTCGAGAACCCAGGTTGCGCGGCGTGCCATGACACGATCGACCCGATGGCTGCCGGATTCCAGAACTGGGCCGCGAACAACCGCTTCCTGCCCTTCAAGTCAGCGGCCGGCAAGGCAATCGCGCTGCCGACGAGCTACACGTCGTCCAGCTATCCGAAGAACGCCGCCGGCATGGCGTTCTACATGGAAGGCGACGCCTGGTTCCGCGACGAGAAAGCGCCTGGATACGCCAATTCACCGATGCCCGGCGGCGTGACCGGCAACAACACCGCACTGCAGTGGCTCGGCCAGCAGGTCGCGGCGGATCCGCGGTTCGCGCTTGGCGCAGTCCAGTTCTGGTACGAGGCCTTGTTCGGCCGTGCGCCGCTGAGGGCGCCGCTGGATTCAACCGGCGCCAGCGGGGCATCGCAGCTCGCCGCCTACAACGCGCAACAGCTGGAGTTCGACTCGATCGCGTCGAGCTTCGCGGCAGGCGGCTACAAGGTCAAGGACCTGCTGACCGGCCTCGTGCTCAGCCAATGGTTCCGGGCCAGCGCAGCCACCGGGATGACAGCCAGCCGTGCGCAAGACCTGGCCGACGTCGGCAGCTACAACCTGCTGCTTCCGACGCAGTTAAACCTGAAGCTTGGCGGCCTCGTGGGCCAGAGCTGGACCGAATTCGCGGCCCCGTATGCCGGCCTCGCGTTGACTTACGGCGCTTTCGATGGCAATACCCGCACGACGCGCGCCAAGGACTACACGATGATGCAGGCCCTGACGATCGATCGGCTGGTCGCGACGCGCAGCTGCACGATTGCGAAGGCCGACTTCGACAAGCTGGCCGCCGATCGGCTGCTGTTTCCGGGTGTCACGCTGGCCAACACGCCGGCAACTGCTCCGGATGCGATCGCCGGGAACGTGCGCTACCTGCACAAGTGGCTGTGGAAGCAGGACCTGCCCGCGACCGATCCGGAAGTGCAGCGTACGGTCAAGCTGTTCACGGACGTCTGGAGTGACCGCGCAAGCGCCTCGACGACGTCCGTCGCCTGCGTCTACAACGACACCAATGACGCGAACTACACCGGCCGCGCCTGGGCCGCGGTCCTCGCGTACATGCTTGGCGACCCGCAGTTCCTGTACGAATGATCGGCCCCAGGAATCGAGGACAGACCCCATGAAACGCAGAAGCTTCCTGTTGGCCAGTGCTGGCGGCTTGGTCATTCCCTGGTGGAGCGTGATCCCGGAAGCGCGCGCGCAGAGCGCGGGCCTGTACTCCGGGCGCATCCTGGTCAACATCCACGCCGCAGGTGGCATCGACCAGAGCTCCTGGACCGATCCGCGCGAAAAGGACAAGACGCTGAACCACTACGCCGGCGTGACGCCAGCGAACGTGTCGGGCAGCATCCGCTCGGCGCCCATGGGCAGCAACAAGGCGTTTTTCGACAGCTACTTCAAGCAGACGCTCGTGCTGAACGGCGTGGACAGCGAGACCAACAGCCACGAGGACGGCACGCGCACGCATGCGACCGGTCGCCTCGATCTCGGCTATCCAAACCTGTCGGAGCTGTTCGCGAGCGTCGTCGGCAAAAGCTTGCCGATGCCATGGCTCAACGCTGGGGGTTTCTCAACGAGCGCCGGCCTGGTGGCGCCGACGCCGATGCCGTCCCTCGACGCGCTGCGCGGGCTGGTGTCGCCGAACGCGCAGTCGGCGAGCTCCGACTACATGAAACAGTCGGATCTCGACAGGGTCCTTGCGGCGCGCGCCGCACGGATGGATGCGCTGCAGGCGCGCGCCGATACGCTGCCGCGGGCGCAGACCGTCGCGCAGCAGTTCCTTGCGGCGTCCGACTCGCGTGCGTTGCTGCAGCGCGTCGCGCAGTTCCTGCCGGCCCAGCTCGACGCGGCCGCCGATGCTCACCTCGGGCTGATCGCGGCGCAGGCCGGCATCACGTCGACAATCCAGCTCGCTCGCGGCGGCTTCGACGCGCACAGCAACATCGTCAGCAACTATGCCAATGCGCTGCCGCAATTGACCAACCTGGTCGATTACATCTGGCAGAAGTCCGCCACGCTGGGCATCAGCAGCCGGATTCTGATCAGGATCTACTCCGAGTTCGGGCGCACGCCGCTCAATTCCGGCGACGGCAAAGACCATTGGTCGATCGGCTCCCAGGTGCTGATGGAGGCCAACCCGGCCTGGGGCAACCGCGTCTTTGGCGCCAGCGGCCCCCGACACGAGCCACTGAAGGTCAACACCGGAACCGGCGCCGTGGACCCCGTCAACGGCGTCGTGATCACGCCGCGCCACATCCACGCCGTGCTGCGCAACTATCTCGGCACCCAGACGTCGGACCCGCGTTTCGACCTGAAGGTGCCCGCCAGCGAGATGTTCGACTTCCTGAATCCGGGCACGGGCACGGGGTACCCGAACACCTGACGCGATGCGTCGACGCGAGCGCCACCTTGACCCCTTTTTTGGCGAGTACCTTGAGCAGTATGCTCACGGCAAGCCATTATCACGTCCGATACCCGGATCTCAATTGCCACTGATATCCAGTTCCACGAAATCGAACTGATCCTCGACATACTCACTCACCTTGTCCACAGCGCCATTCTTTGGTGGGAAAAAGTAACTCGTAACGTTGGGCTCCTTATCGAGCTGAAGCTTGTAGGCTGCGCCAATCGCGCTCGCGAACAATCCGAGAGATTCGATGAAGTAGTCGTTTTTTATCAATTCAACCTTAGTGACGGTGGAATCCTTGCCCGTCACTGCGATTGATTGCCTGCATTCCACCTTGTATGCATCGCCCGCCAATTGCGGGTGCAGCGAAGCGGGAGAATCTTCTCACCTCCTCTGCAAGAGACGGCAACCTTCGTGGACCCGTTGTCCGCCTCATACTTGATCAGTAAAGTCGCCCCCGAGCCAAGCGGAAAGAGCGTCCCATTCCAGGGCAGTCAGCCCGTTTGGCGTTGCGGCCGAAACGTCCGCACCGCTGTCGAGCAGCAATTTCGCAATCGTCACGTTCCCCGATGCAACCGATGCCATCAAGGGTGTAAATCCTTGTTTCGATCTGGCATTGACCTTGGCACCAGCCTTGAGCAGAGCCCTAACGGCTTCCAGCTTTCCACCGCTTGCGGCCTTCATCAGCGCGGTGCAGCCGGCCGGGTCGGCCGCGTTCACGTCAACCCCGGCGGCAATCGCCGCCTGAATCGACTTGATGTCGCCCTTCTCGGCTGCCGAATAAAGTTGGTCGATATTTCCTTGGCCAAGGGCGTGGGCGCTAAAAACCCGAGAGCGATCCAAATAGCGAGGCGAACTCTTGGTGTCATGTCGATGCACCGCGACGCGAGAGTTGTAATCTGCTTTTCTAGACTTTTGGACGGAGCGGTGAAGGAGCCTACCTGCCCCCGGACGAACATGCCCGCATCCCGTTGATCGTGCTTTCTACAGTCCCGGGCGGGCAGGCTTTCTGACAAAATCCATTGAGCAGGTTCGATCCTGCCGGACAATCCAAGCCTCCCGTACCGGGGCCCACGGGAATATTGCTGAGCGAGGATCTGCCGTGGCTTAGCCCGTTCATCAACGCACCGCCAAGTGCATTCAAAAGGCCCGAGCTCTCTTCATCGGCGTTCTCCGCCTCCGCATCAGCCTGGCGTTGAGCGGGTGCACGCGCCGCCGCTTGCTGCGCTGCCATCTGTTGCTGATGCAACTGCTCCTGACGAAACTCCTCCTGCTGCTGAAACTCCTCCTGCTGCTGCCTTTGCAATTCGAGGCGCTGAGTCTCAGCGGCCTTCTCTCTTGCAACCTGATCTCCCATCAGCTGCTGCAGCGAGCCGCTTCCGCTCCCGGTGGGGCTGGGCGAGCCGTTCAGCATGTCTTGCAGCGTTCGATCTCCCTCATTCGGCTGGGACGAGGGCGCTGCCAACCCAGCATTGCCAGCACTTGTTCGCTGCTCTGATGAATTCGCTGAGTCGTCGCCCCTGGCGGCGGCGCCGTGCGGAGAGCCGCTCGGGCCGTTCGGCATGTCTTGCAGGTCCTGATCTCCCTGATTCATGGGCGCAGGAGACGCTCCCGAGCCAGCGTTGTTTGTATCTGTGCTCTGGTCAAGAGTATCGACACAGGGGCCCCCTGCGCATCCTTGATTGGTGTCAGCGGGCGTGGCAGTTCCAAAAATGCTTTTGAGAGAACCCGTCTGCGACTGCGCAGATGGACAAAGGACCATCAGCATTACGAAGCTGGCGACGCCGGCCGATGTGCGCATAGGTGTCCTCGATAGACCACAGACATTCACGGCACGATCCTGGCGAGACGGAACCCCACGGTGGCTTCCCTGCGCTCGGGCGAAAGCGAGAAGAAGCGCCAGGCCGACCGCTTATCCTTTGGACCGCCGGCCCACGATCCACCGCGAAACATTGGATATTTACATTCCCCCTCATTCCAAGCACGGCCATCGCCTGGCGCCCCGTCGTAGTCGACGTGCCAGCAATCCTCCACCCATTCTTCTGCGTTTCCGCTCATGTCGTACAGATTCCAGGCATTGGCCTGCTTGAGTGCCACTGGATGCGTCCCGTTGCCGTTGTACCAAGCCACGGCGTCCAAATTGTCGCTGCCGCAGTATTCTTCTTCCTTACCACCGCGACAGGCTGCTTCCCATTCGGCCTCAGAGGGTAGCCGGTAGCGTTTGCCCGTCTTGGCATTGAGCTTCTGAATGAACTCATGCGCATCGTTCCAGCTCACATTTTCTACAGGGCAGTTATCTCCACATTGCGAAAAGTAACTGGGATTGTTTGGCGAACTAGAGTTTGACGCGGTTGGCATGGGTACCAATATTTTGCCCGCGGGAGGTTTTGCAGCTGCGGGCGCTATCGTTCGAACGGAAGAAGACATCACCGCCTTCCACTGTCCCTGCGTGACTTCGGTCTTGCCAATGGCAAACGGATCCTTGAAAGTCACGGTATGTTTGGCATTAGTCTCGCCCATCTCAAAGCTGCCCTCCGAAATCACTACCATCTCCGGACAATCCGGACAGTCGCGGATGATTTCACCGGTTGCCGCCACCCCTTCCGGAATTGCTGACAGCGGCTCATGCTGTTTTGCTTGCATCAGGGCCGCGACCATCTTTTTCCGACTTGGATCCTTGCCTGGCGTGGCTTTCAACCAAGCGGCATAGTCCGCTTCGGCACAGGCAAAGTCCTGGACCAGATGACAGGCCTTGGCTTCAAGACGCAACAAGGTAAGGCTCTTCGGTGCGTCCTCCCGCAGCTGGTGAATCTGAGGGAGCGCAGTCTTGGCGCTTTCCGCATCGGAGAACTTGATTCCAGAAACAGCGCTTTGCACGCGCTGTTCCTGCTCTGCCTGGATTTTCAATTGAAGCTTCGCTTGCAGTGCCAGCAATTGCGGCACCGGCCCGAACTGATCTAGATAGTGCTGAATCTGCCCCAGCACCAGTTCCTGCTTGCCTTTCGCGGCTTGTTGCTCTGCCACCGGAAGCCAGTCACCCAGGGTAATTCCGTCGTCCAGCTTCAGCGTGAACAGGTCGGGCTCGGGCAGCTTTGCCAGCATCTCGCGGGTACGGTCCGCGAGCTGTCCGTCGGGTTCGATTTCGAGCGCCTTGCCGAACGCCCGGCGCGCGCCCATCACATCGTTCGTCCTGGCAAGGGCCTGCCCGAGGAAGTGCCAGACCAAGGCATCCTGAGGATTCAGTGCGGCCACCTCCTGGAATAGAGCGGTCGCCCTCGCATATTCCCCCGCCTTGAACGCCTGCGCCGCCTGCTCCGTCTTCGCGTCGATGACCTGTTTGGATACAGCAGCCTTTACAGGCGGGGGTGGCGCAGCGGAAGGGGCAAATGGTGTCTGTTGCGTGACCTTCGATAACAGCCGCATCAGCGGCTCGTTGGCGGTGCGCCTGGCCCCGTCCAGGGCAGTCATCCCGTTTGGCGTTGCGGCCGATACGTCCGCGCCGCTGTCGAGCAACAATCTTGCAATCGTCACGTTCCCCGATGCAACCGATGCCATCAAAGGTGTAAATCCTTGTTTCGATCTGGCATTGACCTTGGCACCGGCTTTGAGGAGGGCTCTGACGGCTTCCAGCCTTCCACCGCTTGCGGCCTTCATCAGCGCGGTGTAGCCGGCCGGGTCGGCCGCATTCACGTCAACCCCGGCGGCAATCGCCGCCTGAATCGACTTGACGTCGCCCTTGTCGGCTGCAGACAAGAGTTGCTCGACACCTGCCTGACCGATCGCACCTGCGCAAGCAAGTCCAAGAAGTAGCGTCGGGCCGAATCGGAACCAGGCGTTCATCTCGGGACTATGGCATGCAGTTGTAGAGTAGCTACTTCGGGCACGTGACGACGCCGTCGTAGGGTCCGCACGGGCGTAGTGAGTGTGGCAGCAGGGTGGGACTTTTCAGAACAGGGTTATTGCCGACGGAAGGCACGCTGCTGCGCCCCATGCCCTGAATGGCCGCACCCATCAGCGTATTGAATGCGTCAGGTTGGGTCTCGCCCGAGTTCTGCTCTTCTGCGTTTGCTTGAAGGCGGGCAGCTTCTTGTTGCTGTGCGTCCATTTGCTGCTGCCATGCAGCCTGCTGCTCCCGTTGTTGCAGCAACTGCGCCTGTCGTTGCGCCTCGGCCAGATCTCGCGCCTGGCGCTGCGCTGCAGCTTGCTCCTGCGCGGCTTGATCTTGCGTCAATTGCTGCAGAGAAGCGGTGCCGTTCGTGCTTGCTGCGCTTGGCACACTTGCAGGGTCGGCAAAAATCGACTGAAGAGATTGCTTGTCTGAATTCGGTGCGCTTGTCACGCCGGCAGGGTCGGCAAAAATGGACTGAAGAGACCGATCGCCCTGATTTGGAGAACTATTGGCATTCGGCGTCGCTGCCGGTGACGAGCTATCGGAGTTGCCGCCATCACGCGAATAGTCGCATGTCCAAATCGCGTCCCCGCCCGTCGGATTAAAGCCTGGCTGCATTTTCCCGCCTTTGTCAGCGCAATCGACCCATGGCTGCGTTTTGGCGCCTAGACAGTCCTGTCCGGTCGCGAGGGAACAGAGTCCGTCCGCCCCTTTTTTTATTACCGCAATCTCAGGTTGAGTCACGTCCAAAACGGCGTCGACTGACTTTGAGATTCCCTCAATCGTTGCGGTATCTGCTGCTCTTTGATTGCCTTTGCCTGCAGCGTCCTGAGCCTTCTTAAATTTTGCCGCAGCGCCTAGGCCGTCCCCAAGTGCGCCAGCTGCGCCCGCGCCCGGGATTTCTGCGCCCGACCCGGTCAATACGCCCGTGGCCTTAACGCCGTCCCCGATACCGCCGTAAAGATTGGCCGCAGCGCTACCCGCCTTCAGACAATTTGTGGTCTCTTGGCCTTGTACGCATTCCACGCCAGAGGTACCCAGCTCACTGGCGTTCTTTGGCACCGAAAGAGCGTTCCCACCTACATTTAGGCCAGGCGATTTGAGCAACGATCCGACGGAATTAACGACACTGCCCGCACTATCAAGGGCATTGGGGACTGCCGGACTATCCGAAGTCTGGGCAATTGCAGCCTGGCCGACAGCGAGCAGCAGTAGGATGGCCGGCGTGAGCAATTTCGAATACACGCAAGTCAGCAATTCCCAGGTATATGAATTTCGTAGTTGCGACAGCCGCGGTGCGCAATAGCCAGCGTCGTTTCCGCCTTGACGGCAAGCGCACGCCCGCATGGCTAGCCAATTGGGCCGTACAGATTCCCCGCCAAAGCCACACCCAGACGCTGGGCCCTTGTTAGCGAAACTCCGAAGCAGAAGCTGGGTTCCTCGTTCGACATAGCGTCTCCCCAATTCGAATTTGTGCAAGAAGACCGACTGCCAATACGGAGCGCTCTCCTTTGGCGAGGTTAAGGAATACCGACACGATGTAAATGGGTATCGCTCCTCGAGCGAACGCGACCCGCATCCCGCAATCGGGCTAGCTATATATAGGGGCGCGTCGGCGCGCAGCTCGCTAGGTGAGCTTCGTGGCCGACCGCCCTCCAATTTGCGGGCGCATCAGCTGTTCTACGCACCGCACGCTCGACGGCAACGCATCGAAGTGACGTCGAAAGGCGCTGGTCATGTGGCTGTGGCTGGCAAAGCCGGTTCTCGCCGCAACGTCGACCAGCGACGCGGCGCCGTCCTGGATCAAGTTCAGCGCGTGGTGCAGGCGTATCGCTTGCCGATACGCGTGCAGCGTCGAGCCGGTGTGGCGCCGGAACACGCGCGACAGGTGCGCCACCGAACAGTGCACCTGCGATGCCACGTGCGCGAGCGACAGCTCCAGGGCCGGATCCAGCGCCAGGACCGCCTTGGCCTGCTCGGCAATGTGCCTGCGCCGCCGCACCGACGCGGCCCTGGCCACGCGGGCCCGGTGCGCGCCGCCCTGCCACGCGGCGGCAGCTTCCTCCAGGCTGCGGGAAACGAGCTCGAGCACGGCTTCTTCCAGGCCGAGCGAGTCGGCGCCACCGGCCTGCCCCACCCGGGCAAACACTCGGCGCTGCGCCAGACACAGCCGCGCGCTCACAGTTGCACTGTGCGCGGCAAACCGTTCCGGCGTCCGCGCGAACGCGGCCGGTACCTCGCGCCTCAGGTCCTCGAGCACCTGCGGGGCGATTGCGATCCAGTCGCTTTCGTCGGCCTGGGCGCCCAGCGCAAAGCGCCGGTAACGGTCGCCGATGTTGTAGAAGCGCAGCAGGCCCGGCGCGGCGACCTCGGACTCGCCGTCTTCGACCTGGATGCGTACCGGTCTGCGCGGAAACACGACGTATTGGCACAGCTGCGGACCGCCTCCGGCGAACTGGGCGTGCGTCACTGGGCAGCGGTACTGACCGATGGCGACCATGTTCGTTCGCCCCAGCACCCGCTCCACCGCGGTCAGGTTGATCTGGAACGGGGCCCCGGCCCCGTGTGTGGGCTGATTCATCGATGCCAATTGATCCGGATTCTGGTAGCGGCACGGCGCTCCGCGCGCAATACTCGCTGATCGCACGCCGCGTCTTGCATCCCTGCTGCCGGAGAATAGATGAATCCACGCCCGCCGGGTCCAACCGCCGCCTGCGCCCGCGTCGTCCTGCTCGCGCTCCTGTCGATGCTGGTGCTGCCGCCTGCCGCCGGGACCTCGGGACCACGCGCACCCGGCGCCGCGCGAGCTCAGTGGGCGCTGCAACAGGCGGCGAGCGCCGTGCAACAGGGTGATTTTGCAGGTGCTGCCAGGCTGCTCGAGCCGGCGATGCCGGCCATGGCGGCGGACGCGCGCGCCTGGCGACTGCTGGGCCTGATACGGCTGAAGCTGCACCTGAGCGCGCAAGCCATTGAGGCCTACCGCAAGTCGCTGGCCCTGCAGGCTGACAACGCGCAGGCGATGTACTACCTGGGCGTCGCCGAGGCCCAGCGAGGCGACGTCGAGCGGGCGTTTGCCTGGCTGCAGAAGGCCCGCGCCTCGCGCCAATACGACATGACGCAAATCCAGGTTGACAAGGACCTGGAATCGTTGCGCGCGGACGCGCGCTTTGCCGAGCTGCTGCCGACCGCGCGGGACTTCGAGCATCCGTTCGTCGAAAACGTCGGCGTGGTCCGCGAGTGGGACGGCGAGGCCGCCGGCGACCAGTTCGGCTGGATCGCGCGCGTGATCGGCGACGCCGACGGCGACGGCTTCAACGACTTCGTAACCTCCGCGCCCACCAAGAATATCGGCGGGGACAACGCCGGGCGCGTGTACGTCTACTCCGGGCGTAACGGTGCGCTGCTGTGGCGCGCCGACGGCGCGCCGGGCGACCAGTTGGGCACGGGTTTGGAGGCGGCCGGCGACACCGACGGCGACGGCGTGCCGGACGTCATCGCCAGCGCACCGGAAATCGACACCGCTTATGTGTACTCGGGCCGAGACGGCCGGGTTCTGCTCACGCTGCGCGGCGAGGCCAAGGGCGACCACTTCGGCCAGCACGTGGCCTCGGCCGGCGACATCGACGGCGACGGCGGTGCCGACCTGATCATCGGCGCGCCGAACAGCGCCGCCCGGGGCAAGGACAGCGGGCGAGCCTACGTCTACTCGGGCAAGGACGGGCGCCGGCTGCTGACGCTCACGGGCGAGCGTGCCGGCGACCAGTTCGGCAGTACCGTGGCCGGGTACGCCGACGGCAAGCACCGCTTCCTGCTGGTTGGCGCTCCGACTGCCCGACCGCACAAGACCGGCCGCGTGTACGTGTACCGAGGGTTGACCACGAAGCCTGCCTTCGTGATCGATGCCGACGCGACCGGGGTGGCCCTGGGCTACATGTTCGTCTCGGTGCTGGGCGACGTCGACGGCGATGGCGTGCCCGACATTTTCGCCTCGGACTGGTCCAATGCGGCGCGGGGCCCGGGCACCGGGCGGGTGTACGTGCATTCGGGCCGCACCGGACGGCGCATCTACCGCTTCACCGGCGAGACCGCCGGCGAGGGCTTCGGCACCACGCATTCGACCGCCGGGGACGTCGACGGCGACGGGCGCGCCGACCTGATCGTCGGTGCCTGGCAATACAGCGGCGCGGCGCAAAGCGGCGGGCGCGCCTACCTGTACGAGGGGCGCACCGGCGCGCTTCTGCGCACCTACACCTGCCGCACCCCGGGAGACACTTTCGGCTTCGACGCGGTGGGCATGGGAGAGGTCGACGAGCGAGGCCAGGCGCTGCTGCTGATTACCTCCGGTTGGAGCGCAGTCCACGGCAATCACAGCGGCCGCGTGTTCCTGATTTCCAGCGGGGTGCCGCGCCATCAAGGCGGCCGCTCTCCGCCTTGACGCCGCCCACCGAGACCTGCGACGCGGCCAGTCAACTGGTCCGGCGCCTGGCCCCGGCACGCCTCGACCAGCGCCTTTTGACGGGATCTGTGCTTGCGCCGATGTCGGGAATCGAGCTTCGATGACGTCTTGATAAATGGGCGCATCAATCGCCCAGGCATCAGGCGTCGATCCTTCGCCTGCGGCGGTTACCCGGTTCAGGTCGGACCGGGACGATCGAGGCGTCTTGAGGAGGCACACTGCGATGAAGCACATCACGCTGGATGGCGGAATCAGGACCGGGATCTTCAAGCTGCCGCCACTGGGCTTCGATCCGTTCAAGGCCAGCGCGGCCGATCTGAAGATGTACGGACTGCCGCAGTTGCCCACCGACCCCGGGCTTCTCGCGCGCTACCGACGCGTGTTCCATCGGCCCTCCAGCCCAATCAAATGGATCGAGCCGCAGTTCACGCTTGCGCGCGGATGGGCGCGCCGACCCCGCCCGAAGCGCGTGGCCCTGGCGACCGAGGAGGGCACGAGCTGGTCGGGCGGGATCGTGGCCGGCGCGTTCCGCTGGATGATGGGCGACTGGATCGTTCCGAACGTCGGTGCGGTGGTCGATGGCCGATCGATGTGCGGGGTCTGGATTGGCCTGGACGGCGACGGACAGATGCAGGATGGCCAGCAGGTCTTCCAGGCCGGCGTCATCATCACCGCCAACCGGAGCGGCAACTCGGTGCAGACCAGCTTCCAGGCCTTCTGGGAATGGTTTCCGGACGATGCGGTGATCATCAGCAACTTCGAGGTCAATCCGGGAGACCTGCTCACGCTGGTGCTTTGCTCGGCGCAGGGAACGGGCTCGACCGAGGGCACGGCGTTCTTCGCCAATCGCACGACCGGCTTCGGATTGGCGGTGCCGATGTTCGCGCCGGCGGGCACCGCGCTGCGCGGCGCCACGGCCGAATGGATCGTCGAGATGCTGACCGACCCGAAGACCAACCAACTCATTGCGCTGCCCGACTATGGGGAGGTTTTCTTCAGCGAATGCATTGCGGTGTCGACCGACGGAAGTATCGTCGGCGGCGGCACGGGCAACAACTACGTCGCCTTTGACACACAGGGCAATCTGGTCTCACAGGGCCAATTGATCGCGCCGACCGTGGTGCAGTGCCTCTACACCGGCGATCCGCCGGCCTGAAGGCGGCGCCGGCACCGTCCCGCACCTATCGACCGAACTGGAAGGGGAAAGCCAGGATGAAACAGATCACCCTCGATGGCGGCATCAAGGTCGGCGTGTTCAGGAAGACGCCGGCGGACTTCGATCCATTCACGGCCAGCCCGGCCGAAGTGCGCGCGTATGGCCTGCCAGCGCTGCCGGACCATACGCGTCATCGCGAACGCTACCGGCGCCTGGTGACACGGATGTTGCGGCGCTCCAACTTCGTGGAGCCGCAGTTCCGCATCCATCCGGGCCTGCCGACGGTCCCCGCAGGCGGGGTCGTCCTCGCAGGTCCGCCGACCTGGGCCTCGCCCAACACCTCGGGCGCTTTCATCACGGCGCCGGCCGGCAGCTCGTTCCGCTGGATGGAGTCTGACTGGGTCGTGCCGAGCGTCTCGCTGCCGGCCGGCAGGTCCGAAAGCTTCTTTGCTACCTGGATCGGCATTGGCGGCGGCGACTCGGCCTTGCAGGCCGGCTTTCACGCGAGCGTCTCGAGCGGTCAGACTCAGCTCTACGCGTTCTGGGAGTGGCTCTCGCCCCAGACCGGGCACATCCTCGACGTCACGAACCTCACGGTGCGGCCGGGCGACTTCCTGTCAGTGATCCTATGTACCTCCCAGGGCGCCGGGTCCACCGACGCCACGATCTATTTCATGAACTGGACCAACAGCAGCCACACCGCGGTGGCGGTGCAGGGACCGGTGCTGCTGGCCACCACCGCGCAATGGGGCGCCGGCTTTCCGTTCCTGTGGGGCGGCAATGCCGGTTTGCTCGCCGACTACGGTCAGGTGTTCTTCAGCGAGTGCGAGGCGGTCACGACGGCCCCGGAGCTGCTGAATCTGGGCTCTGCAGATCTCGTGAACCTGACCTCCGACGGCAGCGCCAACGGCGCCGTGGTGTCCGAGAGCCGCGTGATCAGCGACACAGTACTTCAGTGCCTGTACCTGGGGTGAAGCGCCGGAAATGCCGGGCAACGACGAGACAATTGATCAAGGCACTCGCGACGATTCCTTGCTTGAGTTCACCCGCTCCGCATCTCGCACTTTCTGAAGGTTCCGAAGTTCCCGCCACCGTTTGTATTGCTCGGCCTTGGCGGGATTCGGATCTTCGTAGTCCTGCAGCCAGTACCGGAACCAATCCACGCTCCCGCCTTGCGAGACCATTCTGCCCGCTGGATTGCTCTGGATGTGCTCTTCGGTGTTAAGCACCACGAATTCAACGGGCTTTTTCAAATAGCGCAGCGCGGCGTACGGCCCCCACATCGACAGCAGCGTCGGAGCGCCCTCGCCGGCAACAATAAGCAGCGGTGCGTTCACTTTGTCAATATTGAAAAGCGGCGAGCGCATTTGCCAAGACCTCAGACCATCTCCGAAGGGTGGCGAACCGAACATCTCATCGTATTCCTTGCTCACGCTGTTCCCGAAGGAGTCTACCGATAGTAGGTATTGCATGTAGTCCATCATGACGCCGTCCGTGACGGATGCCGCCTTGAAGTGCAGAGCACTCGTGGTCAAAGCTTCCATCACGTGAAAGCAGGTGCGACTGAAACCACTGATGCCGATCCGATCCGCGTCGACCAACCCTTCCATAACCAATTGGCTGA
>Ga0137412_10002416_pt1 | contig 14809 bp, 8 predicted proteins | sample CZODoug2_1_16fun_FD_122160 | JGI IMG/M metagenome (GOLD analysis project Ga0137412, IMG submission 122160) | Vadose zone soil fungal communities from Angelo Coast Range Reserve, California, USA - CZODoug2_1_16fungal (Hybrid Assembly) | ecosystem: Environmental > Terrestrial > Soil > Vadose zone... | reverse complement strand
CACCAGCGAGCTGACGACCACCACCCGTTCGGGCATGGGCCGCTTCACCTTCCCGCCGAGCACGGCGTCCAACCTGCTGTTCAAGCTGTCCGACAGCCAGGCCGGGACGGACTCGACCCACTTCCAGGTCATCAGCTCCACCGAGGTCGCCGGCTGGATCACCAGCGGGCACTTCTGCGGTGCCGAGGACAGCTACACGGTCTACTTCGACATGACCTTCGACCATCCGTTCACCTCGTCGGGCACTTGGCAGAACGACGCCGTCGCGGCCGGATCGAAGCAGGAGACCGTCAACGGCGAGCACGCGCCGAAGGCCAAGACGGTACAACCCAAGTCGTCCAACGGTGAGCGCCGCAGCACGCCCCACGTCCACAACGACTCGATCACGCCGAAGATCAGCCCGCCGATCGCCGACGCGAGCGGCGCGTACCTCACGTTCGACACGACGGCCAACGCCACGCTGCAGGCCAAGGTCGGCGTCTCCTACGTCAGCACGACCAACGCCAAGCAGAACCGCACCAAGGAGAACGCGAACTGGAACTTCGCCGGTGTGCAGCAGGCGGCGCACAAGGCGTGGAACGCCAAGCTGGGCAAGCTCCAGATCGGTGGTGGTCTGACGAGTGAGCAGACCACGTTCTACACCGCGCTCTACCACGCGTTGCTGCATCCGAACGTGTTCAGCGACAGCAACGGCGAGTACATGGGCTTCGACAACCAGATCCATCGTGTGGACAAGGGACATGTCGAGTACGCCACCTACTCCGGCTGGGACATCTACCGCAGCCAGGCCCAGCTCGAGGCACTGGTCGCGCCGCAGGAGGCCAGTGACTCGGCAAGGTCGATGCTCAACGAGTACGACCAGACCGGCCAGCTGCCGAAGTGGGCGCTGAACAACGGCGAGTCCTACGTGATGGTGGGCGACCCGGCCGACGCGATCATCGCCGACTACTACGCGTTCGGGGCGCGCGACTTCGACACGGGGCACGCACTCGAGGCGATGCTCAACGAGGCCAACCAGCCCAACAACGTCCGGCCCGGATTGTCGCAATACCTCAACACGGGCTACCTGCCGATGGACGCCGACTACGGGTGCTGCAACTTCTACGGCCCCGTGTCGACGCAGCAGGAGTACAACGTCGCCGACCACGCCATCTCGACGTTCGCGGCGGCACTGGGTGACTCGTCGACGGCGTCCACGTTCGCGGCGCGGGCCAACAGCTGGCAGAACGTCTTCAACCCGGCGACGGGCTACCTGCAGCCGAAGTACGCGAGCGGGCAGTTCACCCCGGGCTTCACGCCCGGATCCTCGAGCGGCTTCGTCGAGGGCAACAGCTACCAGTACACGCCGATGGAGCCGCAGGACCTCAAGGGCGCCGTGGCCGCCGCCGGTGGCAACGCCGCGTGGATCACCAAGCTCGACGGCCTGACGTCCAAGATCAAGAACCCGGCCTCGTCGAACGCCGACCTGGGTAACGAGCCGAGCATCGAGATCCCGTGGGAGTACGACTACGTCGGCGCTCCGTACAAGACGCAGGCGCTCGTGCGTGGCATCCAGCAGCAGATCTTCACCACCGCGCCCGCGGGTATCGCCGGCAACGACGATCTCGGCACGATGAGCGCCTGGTACGTGTTCTCCGCGCTGGGCTTCTACCCGGAGACGCCGGGCACGGCCGATCTCGCCCTGGGCAGCCCGGTGTTCCCCAGCGCGGCTGTACACCTGCCGAGCGGCAAGACGCTCACCATCACCGGCGACGGGGCTTCGGTAGGCAATCCGTACGTGCAGCACCTGACGCTGAACGGTTCGTCGTGGTCGCACGCGTACCTCAAGCCGTCCGTCGTCCGCAACGGCGGCCAGCTGGCCTTCACCCTGGGCAGCACGCCGAACACGTCGTGGGCCAGCGCTGCAGGCGATGCGCCGCCGTCGGACACCACCGGGTTGCTGCCCGCGCTCGGCTACAGCGACCAGGCGAACCTGATCACCACGCCCGGCGGCTCGGTGTCGTTGACGATCGGCGCGCGGGCCCTGAACGGGGCGGCGCAGACCGTGAAGTGGACGGCGGCCACGTCCGACGGCGGGCCGAGCGTGGGCCCGAGCAACGGCACCCTTCAGGTCGGCCAGGCGAGCGACGGCAAGCAGCTGGTGTCGCTGACCGCGCCCCCGGCGGAGGGCCGCTACCTGGTCAAGTTCAACCTCGTGTCGCAGACCGGGGTGAACCTGCCGCAGGTGGTGGTCGAGATCGACGTCGCCAAGCCCGGCGAGCTCTGGCCGTACTACAACAACTCCGGTGTCACCAACGACGGGGCAGCCAATCAGGCCGACTTCGACGGTGACGGTTGGGCTTACTCGGCCCAGCAGCTGGCCGCGAACGGCTTGACGCCGGGCGCGACCAAGACGGTCGACGGGTTGACCTACACCTGGCCCGATGTGGCGCCGGGCAACCTCAACAACATCGAGGCCGGCGGGCAGACGATCCCGTTGCCGACCAACGCCGGCGGGGCCCGCATCGGCATCCTGGGCAGCGGCACGAACTGCTACCCGGGCTCGACCGGCACGTTCACGGTGACCTACACCGACGGCTCGACGCAGGCGGTGCAATTCGCCCTGTCGGACTGGACGCTCGGCGGCGGCGGGACGACAACGCCGTTCTTCGGCAACGTGATCGCGGCGTCGACCCCCTACCGCGACACGACGGGCGGAGGTCAACAGGCCATCACGACCTACGTGTTCGGGGCCAGCGCGGCATTGACACCGGGCAAGGCGGTGCAGAGCATCACGCTTCCGGCAAGTGTCGACCAGGGTCAGCTGCACGTGTTCGCGTTCAGCATCGGATAGGGCAATACTGCGCCGATGCATCGTGCCCGGCCGACCATGGCCGACGTGGCGGCGCGAGCCGGGGTCAGCCTGAAGACCGTCTCACGGGTGGTCAACGGCGAACCCCGGGTCGCGTCGCACACGGCCATGCTGGTGATGGACGCCGTACGGGAGCTGGGCTTTCGCAGCAACCACGCGGCGGCCACGCTCGCGCGCGGGCAGAGCCAGGCGAGCATCGGCCTGGTGATCGGCACGGTGGCCGACCCGTTCTACTCGCGGCTGACGAGCGGCGTCGAGCAGGTGGCCCGCGAGCGCGGTCACTTCGTCCTGGTCAGCTCGTCGGACGAGGATCCGGCGCTCGAACGCGACATCACGCTCGGCCTCGCCGCTCGGCAGGTGGCCGGGCTGATCGTCGTCCCGTGCGCGTCGGATCAGGGCTACCTCAGCTTCGAGCTGGCCGCTGGCCTCGCCATGGTGTTCGTCGACCGGCCACCCCGTGGACTTGCCGCCGACTGCGTGCTGACCGACAACGAGACCGGGGCGCGCGAGGGGGCCGAGCACTTGCTGCGGCTGGGCCACCGGCGTATCGCGTTCGTGGGCAACGACCCGGCCGTGTACACCAGCGCGCAGCGTCTCGCCGGCTTTCGAGCCGCGCACGCCGATGTGCACGCCGCCGTCGACGAGTCGCTGATCACGCTCGGGCCACGCGACACTGCCGAGGCGGAGCAGGCCGTGCAGGCCCTGCTCGCGCGTCCCGATCCGCCGACGGCGGTCTTCGCACAGAACAACCTGATCACCATGGGGGCCTGGCGCGCGCTGCACGCCCGGCGGGCCGCCGTCGACCTGGTCGGCTTCGACGACTTCGCCCTGGCCGACGTGTTGCAGCCACCGGTCACCGTCGTCGTCCAGGACCCGGTCGGCCTGGGCCGCCGCGCCGCCCAGCTCCTGTTCGACCGCCTAGATCATCCCGACGCCGACGTGCGCCTCGACGTCCTGCCGACGACGCTGCTCGCGCGCTGACTCGAAGCGCAGCCGATTGTGGTTCGCTTGCCCCGCTATTTGGAGCAAGCGAACCAGAATCGGCAGGGTGGGCCGGCTAGGTGGCGTGCCGGGGCGGGGTCGGGTTGACGGCCGCGGCTTCGGCGCTGGCTTGCTCGGCGCGCACCACGTCGGGCGAGACGCTGTCGGAGTAGTAGTCGTCGGGCTCGGTCTCGTCCGTACCGGCCGGCGCCTTGATCGCGCGCAGCACGACGGTGAGCAGCACGGCGATCACGATGTTGAGGAACAGCGCCGAGATGGCGATGTAGAGCGTCACGTGCGTGAACGGGAAGTTCGCCACGGACGAACCGAAATGCCGCTGCCCGTGGTTCTCGACCACGGGTTTGCCGTCGACCAGCTTGGTCTTGAGGTTCGGCACCTTCTGGTTGTAGGCGGTCACCGTGCCCCACACCATCGCCACGGCCCAGCCGATCAGCAGTGCCCAGCGATGGAACCACCGCGTGTACAGGCCGGCGACGATCGCCAGGAACGTCTGCAGGATCCAGACGCCGCCCAGCAGCTGGAAGTTGATCGCGTTCTGCTTGTCCATGCTCAGCACGAAGATGAGCGCGCCGAACTTCACGACCAGCGAGGCGATCTTCGAGACGCGTGCCTCTTCGTGCGGGGTGGCGTTCGGCCGGAAGAAGTCGCGATAGATGTTGCGGGTGAACAGGTTCGCCGCCGCGATCGACATGATGGCCGCTGGGACGAGCGCGCCTATCGCGATCGCCGCGAACGCCACGCCGGCGAACCACGACGGGAACACCTGCGCGAAGAAGTGCGGCACGGCCAGCTGCGTGTTGGCGTAACCGTCCGCCCCGAATATCGAGGTCTTCTTGGCGATCGCCGCGAAGCCCAGCAACGCGAGCAGGGCGAGCATCAGCGAATAGGTCGGCAGGATAGCTGCATTTCGGCGAATCACGTTGCGGCTCTTGCTCGACAGGGTCGCCGTCATCGCGTGCGGGTACATGAACAGCGCCATCGCCGACCCGAACGCGAGCGTGGCGTAGGCCCAGTACTGGTTGGCGTTGGCCGGGATGAAGCTGCCGGTCAACGTGCCGGCCTTGGTCTTCGTGTTCATCTTCGTCTCGGCGGCGTGGAACGTCGGCCCGAACCCGATCTTCCAGCCGACGTAGATGATCGCGGTGACGATCACGATGTAGACCAAGGTGTCCTTGACGAACGCGATCAATGCCGGCGCGCGCAGGCCGGACGAGTACGTGTACGCGGCGAGCACAGCGAAGGCGATGATCAGGGGCAGGTCCTTGACGAACCAGTTGCCCGAGCCGCCCAGTCCGATCGTGTCGATCACGGCCTGGATACCCACCAGCTGCAGGGCGATGTAGGGCATCGTGGCGAGGATGCCGGTCAGCGCCACCGCGAGTGACAGGCCGCGGCTGCCGTAGCGGCCCTTCACGAAGTCGGCCGGGGTCACGTAGCCCTTGGCGTGGGCCACCGACCACATCCGCGGCATGAACACGAAGATCAGCGGGTAGACGAGGATCGTGTACGGCACGGCGAACCAGCCGGCTACCGCACCGGTCGCATACATCGCCGCCGGCACCGCGACGAACGTGTACGCCGTATAGAGATCACCGCCCAGTAGGAACCAGGTGGTCATCGTTCCGAAGCCTCGACCGCCCAGGCCCCACTCCTCCAGGCTGTTCATCGACTCCGGGCGCTTCCACCGCGCCGCGATGAACCCGCCGGCCGTGACGACGACGAAGAAGAAGATCAGCACGCCCAGGGAGACGCCGTTCACGGCCGGGCCGGCCGCCTGCGGCGCCATCATCGGGAGCCCCCGTTTCGCCGTGCGCGCGTGACCAGCACGTACGCGGTCGACACCATCGCGGTCTCGATGAACATCCACAGCAGCGAGTACCAGTAGAAGAACGGGAAGCCCCACAGGTGCGGGCTGGCGTTGGAGTACGTAGGCACGGCCACCAACGCCACGATCGGCATGATCAACAGCGCGGCGACGACAATGCGCACCCACATCGGAAGGGGCGCCGGGCGAGAGTTCGACAACTGGGCCTCCGAGTAGCTCGCTATGGTGCAGCTCACAGTTGGGATGCGGCGGATCGACATTAGTCCCCGAAGCGGGTCTGAGGGGAGATACCTCGCGGAACTGCCTTCCGGGCTAACCGAGGTCTACGCCGGCGGGCGGTGCGTCCGCGGCGGCCGCGCCCCAGCTGTGGTCCGGCCGATCCGACAGGCGGAAATCGATGTGGGTGACTCCCCGCCCGGCGTCGATCACCTGGCTGCCGGACGCCTGCGCGATGGGCTCGAGCGTGAGCCACGGACGGTTGACCGGTCGGCCGTCGACGGACAGGCCTCGGATGTAGGGCCGGTCCGGGCCGGCACCCGCCGCGGTGATCTCCCATCGGGCGCCGCTGCCGAGGTGGACGGTGGCCCGGGGGAAGAGCGGCCCGGTGACCGCCAAGAGGGGAGTGCCGGGCGTCTGCGGGTACAGGCCGAGCGCTGCCCACACGTACCACGAACTGGTCGCGCCGAGGTCGTCGTTGCCCGGGATCCCGTCGACGGTCGGCAGGTAGAGGCTGGTCATGATTCGCCGGACGGTCTGCTGGGTGAACCACGGTGCGCCGGCGGAGTTGGCCACCCACGGAGCGAGGAAGCAGACCTCGTTGCCCTGCCACATGAACGGCGCGGCACCGCCGGCGTTGAGCTGGGTGAAGAAGGTCTGCAGCCGGGAGAGGGTCGCCGCGGGGCCGCCGATCACCTCGACGAGGCCGGGCAGGTCCTGCGGCACCAGCCAGTTGTACTGCGCGGCGTTGCCCTCCTGGAATCCGTCCTGGCCGTGGGCCGGATCCAGGCCGACGGTGAGCGGATCGCCGACGGGAAAGGCCCCTGTCGCGTCGCGAGGTTGCAGGTAGCGGGTCGCCGGGTTGAGCTGGGTGCGCCAGTTGCGACCTCGATCGCCGAGGCGTTTCGCGGTCGCGTCGTCGCCGACCATGCGGGCGAACCGCCCGGCCGCGAAGTCGGCGACCGCGTACTCGAGCGTGATCGAGGCGCCGTTGTTCACCGGCGAGATCGAGGTCTTGTCGACGTTCGGGGCCCAGCCGTTGGCCAGGTACTCGGCGAGGTGCGGCCGGGCGGCGTACCAGCCCTGGCCGAGCTCGGCGGCGGTCGGGACGTGCTCGGCGTTACGCACCATGGCGTCCAACGCCGCCCCGGTGTCGAAGTCGCGAGCCCCCTTGGCGTACGCCTCGGCGATTATCGGCAGGCAGGGATCGCCGTTCATGACGTCGGCGTACAGGTTCGCGAACGGCCACTTCGGCAACCAGCCACCGTCGGCGGCCATGTTGAGCAGCGACTGGACGATGTCGGACGCGTCCTTCGGCCGCAGCAGGGCCAGCAGCGAGATGTGCGAGCGGTAGACGTCCCACCCGGACACGTTGGTGTACTGCGCGCGCTGTCCCGCCTTGACCTGGTGCGGCTGCCCGTCGAAGCCGAGGTAGCGGCCGTCGGCGTCCGAGCAGATGCTCGGGTGCAGCAGCACGTGATAGAGCGCGGTGTAGAAGGTGGTCTGCTGGTCGGTGGTCCCGCCGTGCACCTCGATGGCGCCGAGGGCGTCTCGCCAGCTCCGCTGTACACGGGTGAGCACGTCCTCGAACGAGGTGCGGGCGGGCTGTTCCGCCGCGAGGTTGGCCCACGCGCCGTCGTAGCCGACGTAGCTGATCGCGACCTGCAGGCCCACGCGGCGCGGCTCGGATGTCACGAACGAGGCGAAGCCGCCGACCTGCTGCCCGGTCGCTTCGTTCGCGCCGGTGCTGATCTCGATGCGGGTCTCCCGGACGCTGAGGTCCCAGCCGCTGACGTCGAGGTGGCCGCCGGCGCCGTTGCGCAGGGTCACGTAGCAGGCGGTCTTCGCGCCGGCCGGTGGGGTCGAGGAGACGGTCAGCGTCTGCGGCTCGTTGCTCAGCACGATCTTGTTGCTGGCGGCCGTCACCGACCCGTTGTTGAACTGCAGGTACACGGTGCCGGTGCCGCTGACGGTCACGCGCGCCTGGTAGGACCGGCCCGCCACGATGCCGGTGCCGTCGGCCCTGATCCATTCCTGGTTGGCCGTGCTGTCGACGACGTAGTGGACGGCGCTCTGCCCGTTCGGCCCGGTCGTGGGCGAGACCCGGCCGGTGGGCTTGCCGCCGAGCGCGGCCGGTACCCACTTCAGGGCGCCGGCGTCGGCCGGCAGCAGGTTGTTACCGACGAGGGCGTGCTGCCAGGTCCCGTGAGCGTCCAGGTCGGCGTCGAATCGCGCCGCGAAGTAGACGCGATAGGAACCGTTGGTGCCGCAGAATCCGTTGCTGTCGGCGTAGCCCTGAAGTTCGCGGGCGTTGCGGAACTCCACGTGCGCGCCGATGTCGGGGCGCTGGCTGCCGGCCGCCTTGAACAGCACGTTGCCGCCGCCGTCGCTCGCCGGGAAGGCGAACTCCGCTCGTCCGGTTCGCTCGGTGGCCGTCAGCCGGACCGCCACCCCTTCGCCGGTCGTCATCGCGTAGTAGCCGGGGCTGGCTACCTCGGTGGCGACCGAGATGGCCGTCGTCGCCTGGTCGGGATCGCCGGCGACCGGTCCCACGGTCGGCAGGATCGGCACGTCGCCGAAACCGTCGCAGCCCGCGCCGCTGAGGTGGGTCAGCGAGAAACCCAGCAACGTCTCGTCGTTGAAGGCGAAGTCGCCGCCGTGCCAACGAGACACCGTGGTGGGGCTGAACGACAACATCCCGAACGGCGTGCTTGCGCCGGGAAACGCGTTGCCCTGCCCGAGGGAACCGTTGTTCGTGGCCGTGCCGATGAACGGGTCGACGAGGTCGAGGACGGAAGGCATGGTGGCGGATCTCCGATCAGTTCACGGGCCACTGCAGAAGGGCGTTGCCGGCGAGCAGTCGGCGGCGCAGGTCGTCGTAGTCGATGTCCTGGACGGCGACGCCGGCGTCGATCGCCGATGCGGCGGCCGATCCGGTCGCCTGGCCGATCATCATGAAAACCGGCTCCAGGCGCAGCGATCCGAACGCGACGTGCGACGCCGACAAGGCGCCGGCGACGAGCAGGTTGCGGCACTCGCCGGCCCTCGGCACGGTCGCCCGGTACGAGATCGGGAACGGCCCGGGGATGTGCACCTGCACGTTGCCTTCGTTGGTGGCGCGCCCGTCGACGACGATGCGGCGGGTGTTGTGCGAGTCCATGACGTAGGACGCGAGCGCGATGGAGTCCGGCGCCGCCGTCTGGCCGAGCGAGTTGTGCTCGGTCATGACGTAGTCGGCCACCATGCGCCGGCCTTCTCGCACGTACAGCTCGTGCGACCAGGCCGAGGTAGCGCCGAATTCGTCGTGGGTCATGCCGTACTGCCGCGTATAGTCGCGCACCGCCCTGGGTACAGCCGGGTCGGCGGCGAGGAAGTACAGCATGCCTGCCTGATAGCGCACGTGTTCCTGGAAGATGCGCTCGCGCACCAGATAGCCGCCCTCGGGCCAGGCCGCGTTGACGCCGAGGTCGTCGGTAGCGACCGCGCCGTTGTTGTTCATGTCGCGCTTGCCGTGCGAGACATCGACGGTGTTGCCGAAGACGTCGAAGACGCCGGCCTCGATGTAGCGCAGCAGCAGGGCGTACCGGCTCGGGTCGTAGTCACGGGGCTTCGGGTAGGGCTCGCGGTCCGCGGCGGCGCTCAGGCAGAGCCGGAAGTTGTACGCCTGCACCAGCCCGTCGCCGGATCCCGGCGTTCCGGGCGGGGCAGGCGAGATGCCGGGCAACAGGCCGCTCGAGGGACGGCCCGGGCGCACGTACGGGTCGACCGGGACGAGGAAGTGGTTGTCGCCGTTGCCGAACTGGATGCCGTTGTAGGTCTCGCCGTACACCGAGTTCGACTCGCGCCCCACCGTGAAGGTGACGCCGGCCTTGGCCACGAGGTCGCCCTCGTAACTGGCGTCGATGAACATCTTGGCGCGGTAACGCCGGCCGTCGTCCATGACCACTTCGGCCAACGCGCCGTCGCGCATCGTGACCGACGCCAGGTGCTGGTCACGGTAGAGCCGAACGTTGCTCTCGGCGGCGAGCGCGTCGAACACGTCGGCCGCCACGTGCGGTTCGAACTGCCAGACCATGCCGTCGACGCCGTCCAGACCGTACGCGGTGCCGATGCGTTGGTAGAACTCGCGGGCGAGCCCGCCGACGGAATCGACCGTGCCCATGTCGCTGTGTCCGAGGCCGGACGAGCTGAGCCCGCCGAGGTAGGAGTTGAAGCTGGCGAGGGCGACCGTCTTTCCTTCGCGATGGGCCTGAACCGCGGCGGTGACGCCGGCGGACGTGCCGCCATAGACGAACACATCGGTGCTGACCACCTCGTTCGTGGGCCGGCTCGGCGGGCTCCAGTAGCGCAGCCCGTCCAGTTCCGGGGCTGGGAGCTGGCCCGCGATCGGCTGGGCCGACGCCGGCCCGGCCGCGGTCAGGCCGAGCACGGCCGCCCCGGCGGTCAGTCCGCCGACGGCGAGGAAGGTGCGTCGGTCGATCTCGTGTCTCATAGCTCACCAGGCCTGCTGCGTCGGCGGGGGCGTGCGTCGAACCGAGAAATCTTGGGGTGGTGACAGCAAGCTAGGGCGGACGAAATAGATTCGTCAAGAGGCAGAAGCATCTACGAAATTCTTCGTTCAACGTCAAAACCTCGGTAGCATCCGCGCATGGCCGACGGTGGTGCGCTCATCTCGGCTCGGAGACGGCGAACGCGGGATCTGCTGATCGAGGCCTTGAGCCGCACCGACGCCGCCACCCGAGCCGACCTCAGCCGGCTCACCGGCTTGTCGGCCAGCGCGGTGAGCGACGGGATCGCCATGCTGCACGCCGACGGGTTGATCGACAGCGACCAGCCGGCTCGCTCGGCCGCCCGTGGTCGCGGCCGCCGGCCGGAGTCGCTTCGGCTGCGCGGCCCGGCCGGCATCGTCGTCGGCCTGGACATCGGGCACGCGCACGTCACCGCCGCGGTCGCGACCACGTCCGGGGAGGTGCTCGCCGAACACACGAAAACGCTGGACGTGGACACCGACCCGGGCCGGGCCTTCGACGCCGCGGTCACGCTCACCCGGCGGTCGCTGCGCACCGCGGGAGTGTCCATGACGCAGGTCGTCGGTATCGCGGCCGGGATGCCGAGACCCGTCGATCGGCGCACCCAGCCGATTGCGCCGGCCGGTCGGTCCGACTGGAGCGGGATCGACCCGGCCGCCGAGCTCCGCCACCGGTTCGACCACCCGGTGGTGATCGGCAACGACGCGGACATGGGGGCCCGCGGCGAGCGCGCACAGGGCGCCGCCCGCGGACTGGACGACTTCGTCTACATCAAGGCGTCACACGGCATCGGCGCCGGCCTCGTCCTCGCCGGGCAGACCTACCGGGGATCGATCGGCATCGCCGGCGAGATCGGTCACACCCAGGTGCCCGGCGCGACCGAGTGGTGCCGGTGCGGCAGCCGTGGCTGCCTCGAGGCGGTCGTCTCGATCAGCACGGTTCGTCGCCAGCTCGCCCACGTCCTCAACGAGACCGAGCTCCCCCCGCTGGCCGAGGTGTCGACCGACAAGGCCGCGGCGCGCGTCATCACCGACGCCGGACGAACCCTCGGGCGCGTGCTCGCGGATCTGGTCAACTGCCTCAATCCGGCCGCGGTCATTCTCGGGGGCGAGTTGGGCGTCGCCGGGACGCCTCTGGTCGCCGGTGTTCGCGAGTCGATCGATCGTTACGCGGAACCCGCGAGCGCGCGCGCGGTTACCGTGAGTGCTGCTGAACTCGGCTTGCGGGCCGAGCTCACCGGCGCGGTGGTGACCGCCGTCACCGCACCGACGCACGGGGCGACGACGGCCGAGATGCCGCAGGTGCACCTAGGCTGAACGGTGATGTCAGCGCTCTCCGATCTGCTCACTGCCCGCACGTCGCTCGACGACGCGCAGGTCGATCACGTCCAACGTCTGGTGGGGGAGTGGCAGCTGCTCGCTGACCTGTCCTTCTCCGATCTGCTGCTCTGGGTACCCATCCCGGACGGCGCGTTCCTGTGTGTCGCGCAGTGCCGCCCGACGACCGGGCCGACCGCGTACCTGCACGATCAGGTGGGTTCCACGATCCTGGGCGGGCGGGCCACACCGATGCGGATCGCGTTCTCCGAGGGGCGCATCTACCGCGAGGCCGACCCGGACTGGGACGGCGACCTGCCGATCCGGCGCGAGGCGATCCCGATCCGAATAGGCGGCGGTGCTGACAACACCGTGCTGGGCGTGCTCGGACGGGACAGCAACCTGGCGAGCGTGCGCAGCCCCAGCCAGCTCGAACTGGTCTACCTGCAAAGCGCCGCCGACCTGGCCGCGATGGTCGCCGACGGCACGTTTCCGGGGCCCGAGGGCGAATTTGAGGAGGGCGCCGGCCCACGGGTAGGCGACGGGCTGCTGCGGGTCGAGCCGGACGGGACGATCCTCTACGCCAGCCCCAACGCGCTGTCGGCGTTCCGGCGGCTGGGGGTCACCGGCAACGTGCTCGGCGAACCGATCGACACGCTCACCAGCACGATCGCCGATGACCCGTTCGACGCCAGCGATCTGGCCGCGGCCGTGCGGGATGCCGTCGACGGCGGTAACCCGACCGGTCTGGAGGTGGACGGTGGCGGCGCGACCGTCGCGTTCCGGGCGTTGCCACTGCATCCGCGCGGTGAGGTGCTGGGTGCGCTGATCCTCATGCACGACGTGACCGATGTCCGCCGGCGCGACCGGCAGATCATGAGCAAGGACGCGACGATCCGCGAGATCCACCACCGCGTCAAGAACAACTTGCAGACCGTCGCCGCGCTGCTGCGGCTGCAGGCCCGCCGGGTGGCTCAGCCCGAGGCGCGGTCAGCGCTCGAGGAGTCGATGCAGCGGATCAGCTCGATCGCGCTCGTCCACGACACGCTGTCGGTCTCGGTGGACGAGGCGGTGCCCTTCGATGAGATCGTCGATCGCCTGCTGGCCATGCTCGCTGACGTGACCGGCTCCGCGGGACGGCTGCGGCTGCGACGCGACGGCACCTTCGGTGAGGTTCCGGCCGAGATCGCGACAGCGCTCGTGCTGGTGCTGACCGAGCTGGTGCAAAATGCCGTCGAGCACGCCTTCCCGGCGCGCGACGGCGGGCGCGAGGGCGGCACGGTGGAGGTGAGTGCGTGGCGGGCACGGGGCCGGATGACCGTGCGAGTCAGTGACGACGGGGTGGGATTGCCGCCTGGGTTCGCCGCTGACAAGAGCGATCGGCTCGGCCTGCAGATCGTGCGCACGCTGGTGTCCGCGGAACTGCGCGGTTCGCTCGAGCTGCGTTCCCGCGAGGACGGCCACAGTGGTGCGCAGGCCGAAGTCACGCTGTCGCTGGCCCGCCCGGTGGCTAGTGCCGGGTGAGCAGCGCGGGCCGTGGCCCCGAGCGTTGAACGTCCGGAGGCACGGCCCAGCTGGTCGATCGAAGTGCGGGCGGGTCAGGCCGTCCGAGCACGGGCACGAGCACGACGCCGCTTGAGCGCCCTGCGTTCATCCTCGGAGAGACCACCCCAGACGCCCGCGTCCTGGCCGCTCTCCAGAGCCCAGGAGAGACAATCCTGGCTCACCGGACAGCGCCGGCACACGGTCTTGGCCTGCTCGATCTGAAGCAGTGCGGGACCCGTGTTGCCGATCGGAAAGAACAGCTCCGGGTCCTCGTCACGGCAGATCGCGCGGTGACGCCAATCCATGGTCTCTGTCTCCTCTACCTAATGCTGCGGCGGGGCCTCATCGCCATCGCCGCGCTTGTGAATTCTTTCACGAGCTCGGGCATTCTTCAAGGTCTGTCTGAACGGTGCGGGACAGGTCACGCCAGAGCGCGTATCCGTGCACGCCCCGCGCACGCAGCCACTGCTGGAATTCCCAGGCCTGGTTCAAGCCTTACCCAATAGTCGTCAGCCGGCAAGCGAAGACTCGCGGCAACTTTTGCGATCCATACAAACAGCCGGACATTTCCGCTCATACGGGACTAGATTACGACGCTCAGCGCCTTCGGGATAGACCAGAACTGCATCTTCTCGCGCGGTTCGAGCAGGTCACCGTCGACCTGAACCGGGATCGGCTCGTCTGCGTGCAGTACGAATCCGGGCAGGTCGTGCTCGAGCAGAGCTCCCCAACCGCCGTTGGATTTAGGCTTCTTGCGGGCCATCTGAGCGAGGCTGTATACCGCACTGACCGTGCCCATCCGCTTACGTGCATAGAGGTCCAGGCCGCCGTCGAACGTCGCTTCCGGGGTCGGACGCAGCGGTCGATTGCCGATGAACGTCCACGGGTCGCAGTTGGCCACGATCGCGTAGAAGAGGTTGTCGACGGTGCTGCCGTCGGGCAACTCGACGTGCAGCTTGGGATGCCGGCGATCAGACCGCAGGAACTCGCGCACCCCGACTCGCGCATAGAGCGCGTGTGTCGAGCGCTTGCCGCGAGCGCGGTATTTCTCCACGCCGGCGACGATCGCCGCATCGAAGCCGACGCCGGCGGTGAAGGTGAACCAGCGGTCCTCGAGGCGGCCGAGGCTGATCGGTCGCCGGCGCCCGTGGCGAAGTCCGTCGAGCAGCGCACCGGTCGCCTCGATCGGGTTGTTCGGCAACCCGATCGCCCGGGCGAACACGTTGGTGGATCCGGCGGGCACCACGCCGAGCGCGGGCACCTTGTCGTGGACGCCGTCGGTGAGCAGCCCGTTGGCCACCTCGTTCACCGTGCCGTCGCCGCCGAGCGCCACGACGACGTCGACCTGGTCGCGCATCGCCCGGCAGGCCAGCGCAGCTGCGTGCCCCCGATTCGCGGTCGGCTCGATCTGCAGGTCGGCGGAACTGCCCAGGGCATGGGCCAGGACATCGCGCTGCCGCTCGGACATCGCGGTCGCCCGCGGGTTCACGACAACGAGCACACGCATGTAGCGGAGCGTACCTAG
>Ga0137412_10002415_pt1 | contig 14809 bp, 11 predicted proteins | sample CZODoug2_1_16fun_FD_122160 | JGI IMG/M metagenome (GOLD analysis project Ga0137412, IMG submission 122160) | Vadose zone soil fungal communities from Angelo Coast Range Reserve, California, USA - CZODoug2_1_16fungal (Hybrid Assembly) | ecosystem: Environmental > Terrestrial > Soil > Vadose zone... | reverse complement strand
TGGTGCCCGACACGCTGGTGCGCCTCGGCGAGATCGAACGCGCCGAGCAGGCCATCGCCGAGTTCACCGAAGAAGAGCGCGACAGCGGGGAGATCCGCATCACCACCGCGATGCTGCGGCTTGCGCAGGCAAACCCACAAGCGGCGGTGGCGGCACTGTCCCCGGTTCTGGACGGCTCCGCGCGGCTGACCTGGCCGCACTGGCTGATTCAGGCATTCCTCTTGGAAGCTCTCGCCCGGGATGCGCTTGACGACAAGGATGCCGCCGCACAGGCACTGGAACGTGCGCTGGACCTGGCTGAGCCCGACCGCGTCCTGCTCCCGTTCCTGCTCCATCCGGTGTCGGATCTGCTCGAGCGGCACGTCCCGCACCGCACTGCGCACGCCGCCCTGATCGCGGAGATCCGGACCCTGCTTTCCGGCCGCAGTTCCGCCCCTGCTCCGGTCAGCGTGAGGCCCCTGCTCGAACCGCTGAGCGACGTCTCACCCGTGCGGCCGGAGGAGGCGCAATCCAGGGGAAATAGGGCGCAGGCGCCGAGCTTCACCGAACTCGTCTACGCCCATCACGACTGGTGGAAGTCACGCCAGGAGGGCACCCCCGACCCTGCCGCGGCCGCCGCCTACGACTCGGTGCTCACGGCGTTCCAAGCGCGCCACGGCCAGATCGTTCATGCCTACTGGTGCTCGAACATCGAGAGCGCCGTGAACGAGAGCCGCCGGACGCGGAGAAGCGGCGGAGCGGCGACGGCCGGGAGCTCCGGGAGAAGCGGAGCGGGCTTGACCGCGGGGCCTATGTCGTCGAGCGACGCGAACAACGCGAGCTGGCCCGCCTCCTGCTGGAACGCCCCGACGCACTGCCCCAGGATCTGGCCGGGCGCCGGGTCGTGGTGTCCGCCGGGGGAACCCGCGAGCCGCTGGACCCGGTCCGGTTCCTGGGCAACCGATCATCCGGCCGCCAGGGCTACGCGCTGGCCCGGGTCGCTGCCCAGCGCGGCGCCCAGGTCACCCTGGTCAGTGCGCACACCGCCGACCTGGTGCCCCCGGCCTCGGTGCGGATGGTCACCGTGGGCACCGCCGCGGAGCTGCGCGACGTGATGGTCGCCGAGTCCAAGCAGGCCGACGCCGTGGTGATGGCCGCCGCGGTGGCCGATTTCCGGCCCGAGTCGCTGGTCGTACACAAGATCAAGAAAACCGAGTCCGGCCCACCCACGATCACCCTGGCCACCAACCCGGACATCCTGGTCGAGCTGGTCGGGCTGCGCCCGGCCGGCCAGCTGGTGGTCGGGTTCGCGGCCGAGACCGGCGACGAGTCCGGCGACGTGCTGCACCACGGCCGGGCCAAGCTGGCCCGCAAGGGCTGCGACCTGCTGGTGGTCAACGCGGTGGGCGACGGCGTGGCGTTCGAGCAGCCGGACAACGGGGGCTGGCTGCTGGCCGCCGACGGCGGCGAGACCGAGCTGGCCAACGGGTCCAAGGCGCTCCTGGCCTCCCGGGTGTGGGACGCCGTCGCCGCCCGGCTGGGCTAACCGCCCGACTCGCGGTCGCCGTCCGGGGCCCCGCCTGTTGTTACCGAGCTGTACAGGAGGCAGGTCGCGCGCCGCCGCAACCTGCCTGGTGTGCAGCTCGGTAACAACCCGGCCCGTCTGGGTGATCAACGGGACAGGGTGACCGTATCGGTGCCGGGAGCAGCACTGGCGTCCCGCTGATCAGGAAAACACCGGGCCGGCCGCTACTCGCGTGATCGTCAGTGCCTGAGGGCGGCCAGAACATGCCTGGTGTTACCACTGCTGGTGTTACCACTGCTGGTTGGTGACCGGGGCGTCACCAGCACCGGCCGGTCAGCTGGACCGGCGTTGACCACTGCCGGGCTACCCGACCCGGGCCCCGCTGGTCATGAAGTACGGGTCCGGAATGCAGTCGGCCCCGCCGGCTGGGTGGGCCGGCGGGGCCGAGGAGCGCGCCCGGATGGGGAGAGAAGGACCTGCGGAGCGCTGAACCGTGGCCCGTACTCCTATCGAGGAGCACGGGCCACGGCCCAGGGGTTGGCTCAGAGACCGCCGAGCGAGCCGCCGCCGCTGCCGCTGTCGCTGTTGCCGTCGCTGCTGTCGCTGCTGTCGCTGTTGTCGTCGCCGTTGTCGCTGTTGTCGTCGCCGTTGTCGCTGGTGCCGGCATCGCCGTTGTCGTCGCCGTTGTCGTTGCGCGAGGACGCGGGGTGGTTCGAGCTGCTGCCGCTGCGCTTGTTCAGCGCGACGTAGTCCGCGGACGCCCAGCCCTGCTTGTTCACCAGGTGGGCGAATCCGTTGCGGGTCTCGTCGACGGTAACCTTCTCGCCGGCCTTGCAGCTGCCGATCACCGGCGCGCTGGTGCTCGGCTGGGACCGAACCCGCACCTGGTCGGTGCAGCTGGTCAGCTGGCTGCCGGCGGCCAGCGCGGGGCCGGCCATCGCCAGCACGAGCGCGGTTGCGGCGGCCACCACCAGGCCGACCAGGGCGGCTATCCGTCCACTAACTCGAACCTTCGGCATTTTGTCTACCTCTCTCGAAACGGTCGCGGGGTCCGCATTCATTCGGGGTCAACGACCGCACTGGCGTTCGGTAACGCCTCGGTCTCGTTCAGTGCTCAATTGGGGCTGGTATCGGCCGGCCTAGTTGTGATAGCGGCTTCTTCCGCATCGGGATCGTGGGAGTCGTCGTCTAGGCTCAAGTGGCAATCAGCGATCATCGATATCGATCTGCGACAGACTGAGGAGTGCGAGTGGCGAGCGGCAGCCGGCGGTTGTTCACCAGCGAGTCGGTGACCGAGGGTCACCCGGACAAGATGTGCGATGCGATCAGCGACTCGGTTCTTGACGCCTTGCTCGCGGCCGACCCGCGCAGTCGGGTCGCGGTCGAGACGATGGTCACCACGGGGCAGGTGCACGTCGCGGGCGAGGTGACCACCAGCGCGTACGTGGACATCCCGACGCTGGTCCGGGAGCGCATCCTGGAGATCGGCTACGACTCCTCGGCCAAGGGTTTCGACGGCAACTCCTGCGGCGTCAACATCGCGATCGGCGCGCAGTCGGCCGACATCGCCCAGGGTGTGGACACCGGCTACGAGACCCGGCTCGAGGCGGGCGACCTCGACGACCTGATCGCCCGCCAGGGCGCCGGTGACCAGGGCCTGATGTTCGGGTACGCCTGCACCGACACCCCCGAGCTGATGCCGCTGCCGATCGCGCTCGCGCACCGGTTGGCCCGGCGGCTGGCCGAGGTCCGCAAGTCCGGGCTGCTGCCGTACCTGCGCCCGGACGGCAAGACGCAGGTGACGGTGCGCTACCGCGGTGACGTGCCGGTCGGTGTCGAGCAGGTGCTGATCTCCACCCAGCACGCCGAGGAGGTCGACACCGCCCAGATCCGCGACGACCTGTGGCGGGACGTGGTGACGAGCGTGCTGCCGGCCGGCTTCTACGACCCGGTGGCACTGCGCGAGCAGCTGCTGGTGAACCCGACCGGGCGGTTCGTGATCGGCGGGCCGGTCGGCGACGCCGGGCTGACCGGCCGCAAGATCATCGTGGACACCTACGGCGGGTTCGCCCGCCACGGTGGCGGGGCGTTCTCCGGCAAGGACCCGTCGAAGGTCGACCGCTCCGGCGCCTACGCCGCCCGCTACGTGGCGAAGAACCTGGTCGCCGCCGGTCTCGCGCGCCGCGCCGAGGTCCAGGTGGCCTACGCGATCGGGGTGGCCCGCCCGGTGTCCCTGCTCGTGGACACCTTCGGCACCGAGCGGGTCGGCCGCGACCTGATCGACACGCTGGTGGCCGAGCACTTCGACCTGCGCCCGGCCGCCATCCGTGACCAGCTGGACCTGCACCGGCCGATCTACGCGCCGACCACCGCCTACGGGCACTTCGGCCGCACCGACGTCGACCTACCTTGGGAACGCACCGACCGCGTACCGGCGCTGCGCGCGGCTGCCGGCCTTGCCGGCCCGTCACCGGTCGCCGCGCCGATCTCGGTCTGAAAGGGAACCCGATGACCACCACCCAGGTGCCTTCGCATAGTGGGGGACCGGCTCGATCCGCCCCACATCGAACCTTAGAGCCAACCGGTCGCCGAGTGGTTCCATCTCGGTAGATCGAGCGAATGTGTACGTCAAGGAGGGCCTGGCATTCTGGGGCAGCGTGAGCCGGAGATATAGGGCACCGACATAGTGGCCGACATCGAGAAGGCGGTCGCTCAGGAGGCGCGCGGCCAAGGTTGGGAGGTCCGTTCTATTCAGAACGACTCGGAGGGCGAACTGATAGGCGCCATTCACAAGCATCGCCTTAGCACCGTCGGAGGCATCGTCAACCCAGGCGCGCTAATGATCGCTGGATGGAGTCTGCGGGACGCACTGGCAAGCTATCCGCAGCCCTGGATAGAGGTGCACCTGAGCAATGTGTGGGCGCGGGAGCAGTTCCGGCACGAGTCAGTGATTGCCCCGCTGGCCAGCGGAGTCGTGGTCGGTCTGGGCGCGTTTGGCTACCGTCTGGACGCCCAAGCCTTGCCGCCGAAAGAATTTTTCGGATTGAAATATCTGCGTTATGTTGGCAATGTTAGCCGATCGGGGAGCCCAAACCTATCGTATACATTTCGTTTACAGATGAACGGTAGTCTCAAGTGCGACAATGTTGATAGCGGCTAAGCATGGTCGCTCCGCTCTCCGGCTAGTGGGGTGACAACTTTGGACGGACACGCCTGTCTGTACTCGCAGTTGGAAATGATCGGGCGTGAGGGCGAGCTGGATATGGTTCGTGACCTCCTTGACAAGGTTGCGACAGGGTACGCGGCCTTGTTGTTTTCCGGCGAGGCTGGAATGGGTAAGACTGTGCTGCTGGATGCAGCTGCGGCGATGTCATTAGTGGCTGGCTTTCGTGTGCTGCGTGCTGTCGGGACTGAGTTCGAGACGAACCTCAGTTTCGCGGGACTTAACGAGGTTCTTTCGCCGCTGTGGTCGAGTATCGGCGAAGTGGAGTCCGAGTATCAGGACGCGCTTCGCGTCGCTCTGGGATTTGGGGCTGGACCGCGGCCGGACGAGTTGCTCATCTCGAACGCTGCGATGGCGTTGCTAGGGCAGGCGGCGTTGACGCGGCCGCTGCTTGTGATCATTGACGACGCACAGTGGATTGACCGGGCCAGCCTGGCCGTGTTGGCATTCGCCGCTCGACGTGGTGTGGCACGGGTTGGTTTCCTCTGTGCGACCCGGTCGGGATACGACTGCCCGATCGAGTTCGGTGGCAGATCGACACACGTCGTCCAGCCGATCAGCGACGACGCGGCCGCCGCGCTTCTGGATTCGTACTTCCCGACCCTTGCGCCCGAGGTCCGCCAACGGTTGATCGTCGAGGCGGCGGGAAATCCTCTCGCGTTGATGGAGCTGCCGATCGCGCTGAGCGCACCTCAACTGGCGGCGGTCGAGGCGCTGCCCAGCAGCCTCCCGCTCACCGCGCGCCTGCAAGCCTTGTTCGAGGCGCGCATCACGGGTTTGCCGGAGCGGACGCGGGCCGTGCTGTTGCTGGCCGCGCTGGACGGTGGCGGTGAGCTTCGCGTGCTGCAGGCCGCGGCGGGCACATCCCCGTTGCTCGATGATCTCGCTCCCGCGGAAAGGGCCCGCCTGATCGTCGTCGACGACGCCAACCACCGGGTGAACTTCCGACACCCACTGATCCGCTCCAGCGTTGTGCAGCTGTCCACCGGGGGCGAGCGGCGCCAGGCGCACCGCGCGCTAGCCAGCGCGCTGCGGCACCAGCCCGACCGGCACGCGTGGCATCTCGCCGAAGCGAGCTTCGATCCTGACGAACGGGTGGCGGCGATGCTGGATCAGGCCGCGTTCCGGGCGGTATGCCAAGGCGACCTCGTTGGCGCCGCGACCATGGCGACCCGCGCGGCGTCGCTCACCCTGGATCCCGCGGAGCGGGCGCGGCGGTTGGCTATCGCCGCCTACCAGACAGTCAGATCCGGAGCCGGACAGATCGGCTCGGGGCTACTTGCCGGCGCACGTCAGTCCCATCCCGAGTTCACGGGTTCGTTACGTGATGCTGTCGTCGCCGCCTACCTGCTCATCTGCGGTGACGGCCACGTCTCCACCGTGCACCGGTTGCTCGTTGACGCCATCCGATCCCACCCTGGCCCATGGGACGTTCAGCACACGATCGTCACCGAGGCGCTCCACACCCTCTCTATGGCATGTTGGCTTTCACAGAATGCTGAGCATTGGAAACCATACAGCGAGGCGGTCTCGCGACTGACTCCTCAGCCTCCAGCTGAGCTCCTGCTCAAACAAGAGGTGCTTGCGGACCCGGCTAGAGCCACGGCGACTTCTCTGACTCGGCTCGAGTGTGGTCTGGTCGGTCTCCGCAATGAGACCGAGCCGATGCGGATCATCCGGACCTCGTTTGCGGCCCGCTATGTGGACCGGATAAGTCTGTGCCGGGAACCCTTGCAGCGGATCGTCGAGGAATCTGCGGGTGGCGCCGATGCCCTTGAGCGACGCGCGCTATGCGAGCTGTCTCTCGATTGCTTCTTCATTGGTCAGTGGGACGAATCCGAGCGACTCGCCGATGAGGGCATCAAGCGCACGACCGGGCAGCAGTACGGGCTCGGTACCCGTGATTTCAAGTACGTATTCGCGCTCTTAGCGGCTGGTCGCGGAGACCACGACGCGAACCGAGCCCGCTGCGACGAGTTGAGCAGCTGGGCAGCCCCGCGTGGTGCGCTGGCCGTTGAGCACGCATCCGCTCATGCGCGTGCGCTCGCGGCGATCGGGCGGGGTGATTTCGAGGAGGCCTACCGGTTCGCGGCTGCGGTCAGCCCGCCGGGAACATTCCCGTCGAATGTCGGCGAAGCGCTGTTCGTCTGCATGGATCTCGTCGAAGCCGCGACACGCACTCACCGTCTCGACGAAGCCAACGCCCACGTCGCCGCCATGCGGGAGGGGGGCATCGCTGAATTGTCGCCGAGGTTGGCGCTGCTCGCGACTGGATCGGCAGCCCTAGCGGCCTCGGACCATGCTGCAATGGGGCTGTTCGAACAGGCACTCGCAATCCCCGGCACCGAGCGTTGGCCGTTTGATCGGGCGCGGGTGCAACTTGCCTACGGCGAACGCCTGCGCCGAACCCGCTCGTCAACGTCGCGCTCACGCGCACATTTGTCGGCCGCCTGGGAAGTCTTCGAGCGACTCGGTGCCCATCCCTGGGCGAGGCGGGCAGACAACGAGCTTCGGGCGACCGGCCAGGTGAGGTCGGGTCAGGCCGCCCCTCGTGTTACCGGGGGTGGTCGGCCCGAAACCAGCTGTCTCACAGTTACAGAATTCGCGGTGGCTAGGTTGGTAAGTAAAGGCCTCACGAACGTCCAAGTGGGCAAGCAACTCTTCATATCAGCTCACACGGTTGCATTCCATTTGAAGAAAATATTCCCCAAGTTGAATGTCGCCTCCCGCGTCGAACTGGCATCCGTCTGGAGTCAGATCGAGGCGAGCTCCTCGGCCTCATAATATTACTCCCCTTCCTATCGAATCGGGCCTTGGCCGGACCTTGGAGGGCGTGTCTCTTATTCATGCGGCGGCCGGAATGGGTTCTGTAGTTGCAGTTTCGGCTACGCTTCTACCGCTTCACCGTGGCGGCGCTGGTCACCGGCGCGTTCTGGCTCGGCTCGCCCTTCGACCACGACGTCTCGAACAAGTACATTCTGTTGGAGACCTTGCGGCTGCTGCCGCCGTCGTGGACATCCTGCGCCGGGCGTCTCCGGAGTTCCACGACTTGGACGGCAAGATCGGCCTGGCCGACGACGTGCTGTTGCTGCCGCTGGTCAGCCAGTGCGACGCAGCGTTGTGGGACGCGCCCGACGAGTTCCGCCGCGGTGGGACGAGCTTGACGCCGAAACCCACCCGGGCTACCAGCCCTTTGGGCATGCCAACGAGCGGTGCTGGGGACGGCATATAGTGATGCCACTGGCGGAACGGCTGCTCGACCTGTTCCGGGGCAACGGCTACGCGGTCAAACCGAAGCAGAATTCGGCTCGGGTGCCGCTCGCCGGCCTGCTGGAGGTCGTCGGTGTGCGGATAGGCCGGTCGTGGTCGTGGTCGTGGTCGTGGTCGTGGTCTAAGGAAGACGTGGGCCCTCACGTGCCAGCCATTTCCGCCGAGCGCCTTTGCAGTGGTAACACCTTGTTCGTTCTCTCGATAGTCGGGTGAGTGAGCCACGTCACTGCTAACGCTGCTCGGTGCCGGGGTCATGGCCAGCTGATTCATGTCGATCCAGATCGGGGTGCGCGAGCCAGGGGAGTGGCAGTGGGGCGATTCCTAGCGGAGCCGCAGCGAGAGAAGCAGCTCGCCAGCAAAGGCAACAGCAGCATGCACGCGTAGCAGCGGCCCGCCAGGCAGTTGCGGCACAACGGGAGGTAGAACGTCGCTACCGGGCCCGGCCTTGGCCATAGCCCCGGTGTTTCCCGAGTGGCCGGTGCACCCGGCGCAGACATATGTCGAGCGACGGGCCTCCCGCAACGGCCAGCGGTCAACGGCCAGTATTGACCCGGTGCGAACCAGGGGGGCCGGTACCTGATCGAGGCGTGGCGCAAACAACACCTCCCGCTCGATCCGCAAGTTCCGCGACGCCGCGGGCTTCGAGTACTGATCACCTGCGATCAGCAACGCTCGGCGAAATACTCGGAACGACACACTCCCATGGCAACGGACAGCCGTGATCTGCGCGCGCCGCCTTCGCTGACCTCGCTCTACCGCAAGATGCGGGAGTACCGGCTGAGCTGACGCCCAGAACCGGGGGAGCTCTAGATTGGAGCCGGGCGGAGGGGGATGGGATGCGCGCGTACGGATTTGTGGAGGTCGGGGGCCCGGAGCAGGAGGCATTCCTGGAGGTGCCCGTCCCGGTTCCGGGGCGGCAGGAGCTGCTCGTCCAGGTGCGGTCTGCCGGGGTGAACCCCGGTGACTGGAGGCTTCGGGAGGGCGCCTACGGCACGGCCGGCCCGGCGGTGCTGGGCCGCGAGGTCGCCGGGGTTGTGGAACGGATCGGACCGGAGGTGCAGGGCTTCTCCGCTGGTGACGAGGTGTTCGGCGGATGTCCCGGAATGGTGGGTGGTTGGGCCGGGTACGCGCTTGTCCAGGCACCGTTCGCGGCTCACCGTCCGGCGTCGGTGTCGCCCAGTAGCCGCGGGTGAACCTGGACGTCGTGACGAGGGTACCCAGTCCGGGCCCGCTTCTCGTCCGGTAGGACCGTCACCAGCGGCTGGCCGACGGCGGCCTCGGCGACATCGGGTACCTGCACCCCAGCACGACCACAAACATGGGCACTGGTACCGCCACCACCATCACGGCAGGCCCGGCGGAACACCCAGAGGCAACGCCGCTGGTGGCGGTGGCGGCAGCAACGGCCGACCGGCGCCGGGTTGTCCGGTCAGGGATGGGGATCGTCCCGCCGAGCATCACCACGGCGTATACCAGTGCCATAGCTACGAACGCGATCGGTCGCGGCAGCTCGAATCGGCGACTCATGGCACTCACTGCGCCGGGGTGCGGTGCTCGGTCAGGAACGGCAGGACCGCGGCGAGGAAGGCGTCGGGTCGTTCTTCGGCCGGGTAGTGACCGCAGCCTTGTAGGACGTGGCTCTCCACGTCGTCGGCAGCCGACGCCATGGTCTGGCCGACCAACTCGCCGATCGACTCGGCGCCGCCGATCGCGAGAACCGGCGCCGTCAGCCGCTTCTGTCGCCGCCGGTGGTTCTGTTCGATGGTCACCTCGAGTGCGCGATAAGGCTCGAAACTTGCCCGCAGAGCATCGGGCTTTCCGGCGAGCGAGGAGACGTATTCATCTACCGCGTGGGGTTCGATCACCGTGTCGTCGGCGGTTTTCGAGGCGAACTGGTGCCCGAGGTACAGCGCCTCGCGGCCCCGCACGAGCTCCTCGTTGATCCTGTCCAGCCGGTTGAAGCCGAAGTGGAACAACCGGGTGTTCATGGCGGCGGGGGCGAAGAAGGCCGGGTCGGGGGAAATCCCGGGGATTGTCGCCTCGGTCACCGCCAGCCGGGTCGCCCGGCCGGGATGGTCCGCGGCCATGGCGTACCCGATCCACATGCCGACGTCGTGACCGAGGACGGCGAACTTCTCGTGCCCCAGGATGTCCATCAGCGCGACCAGGTCTTCCGCCAAGGAGCCGGTGTCGTAGCCCTCGCGGGGTTTGCCGGACTTGCCGAACCCACGCGGCTCCGCCGCGACGACGGTGAAGTGCTTGGCCAGCGGCAGCATGATGTGGCGCCAGGCGTACCAGGTCTGTGGCCAGCCGTTGATCAGCAGCAGAGCGGGGCCGGTTCCGCCGACGACCACGTGGTGGCGCAGCCGCGGTGTCGTGACGAAAACGCTGTCGAAGGTCTCGGCGAACCCGGCGGGCAGACGGGGCACGTCCGGCGTGCCTAGGTGCTCGATCTGTGCCATGACTGTCATGCCTTCCTCTCCTTCCTGCCTGTCACATTAGCGATGTTGTACTGAATGGCACGAGATGATGTGGTGCCAATCATTCCACGGGAAGGCTTACGGCGATCAGCCCATCGTAATCCCGACCTGTTGAACGCGAGCGATCGGCCGTCGATTCGCGCCGGATTAGCCATTCCCGTGAATACGCTTACGCAGAACATGTTCCAACTAGGATAGTGCCGGTGTCCGTACAGGGTGGCGGTTGCCGACGCTGCGACCTCGTGACAGTTTCATCCGATAAGAGGGCGAGGCCCCAAATTTCGTAATCTCGCGCACCTCCGCTGAGACGGGAGCATACTGATGAACAGATCGCAACTCCGTGACAATCCCGGTGTGGGCTTTATGGGGTCGACGACCCGTCCGACATCGCTCACGCGGTGAAATCCTTTGGGCTGAGATCACCGCTGGCGCGTTCCTGTGGAATCGATCCGGTCGACTGGCCGATCAGAACGTCAGCACGAGGCGGCCGCGCACTCCGCCGGCTTCCATTCGTCGATGTGCCTGTTCGGCCTGCTCGGCCGGGTAGGTGCCGGCTACCCGTAGCGTCAGGGCTCCCGATTCGACCTGGCGGCGGAGCTGGTCGAGCCGGGCTCGGTCGCGCTGGTAATCCATGCCGAAGACCTGGCGCCAACTTATGCCCCGGTCGGTGGGGCCACTGTGGGGGCGAAGCGCCGCAACACTGCCCCGGTCGCGGACCGCGGCAGCGACCACGTCGCCCTGGAGCGCGCTGTCCACCAGCGCGTCCACCCCGTCGCTGATCAGCGCGCGGATGTGTTTCGCCACGTCATCTCCCCTGGGCACGACCCAGTCCGCTCCCAGCTCCTTGACTAGTGTCTCGTCGGCGGGCGCCGCGTCCCCGACGACGCGCAGGCCGTCCGCCTTGGCAAGCTGCATGACGTATCCGCCGATGATGCCGACCGCGCCGGTCACCGCGATCGTGGCGCCGGCGGGCAGGGCCAGCGTGTCCAAGGCCATCCGTGCCGTCAGCCCGCTCATCGGCAGTGTGCACGCCGTGACGTCATCGACGTTTTTCGGCGCGGGCACCACCGACTCGATCGGAGCCACGACGTATTCAGCGTAGCCAGCCCGTTCACTCATCGCTGGGGTGATCGCGATGGCGCGGTCGCCGATGGCCAGGTCAGTGTCGGTGCCCGGCCCGATCTCGTCCACGGTGCCGGCGATGTCCCAACCAATGATGTAAGGCGGTGGTGGTGGCTGGTACTCCGGGTCGTACTGCTGCCAGATCGCCAGACCGGCGCCCGAGCGACTCACCGAGTCCGTTGGGTTTACCGCTGCGGCGCGCACCCGAATGCGTACCTCACCTTCGCTGGCATGCGGTTCTTCTACCTCAAGTACCTTGAGTACTTCCGGACCGCCGAATTCCGTGAATCCAATCGCGCGCACCCGCGCCACCTCCATGACTTGATCTAGCAGTAGGTCAGTCCGCGTGATTCTCGCGGCTTCATCAATCGGTTCATGCGAATTGTGGTCTCGCTATGTCATCGGGTCGCATATCGCGGTAGCGGACAGCCGCTGCCAACCTTTCCCGTAGTGCGGCTGCCGGCAGTGGTTCTGGGGCTCCGACATCCGCCGCGCTACGGAGCCGATGCCATACCGTCGTGGGTGCGTATGCCCGAACGTAGGCGGCGGTGTTTGGCTGGAACCGCCAGCCTTCCGCCAGCGGCCCGGCGTCCACCACATCCCACCCGATCGACTCCAGAAACTCTGTTACGGTCGCTTTGGCCCTCGGGGAGTCGCCGGCGATTGGGAGGGCACTTCGATCGCGACTGTTCGGTCGCGTGAGCGCTGCGATGTGTTCGGCGGTGATGTTGTTGAAGGCCTTGACGACAAACGAGTCGGGCAGGTGTCTTTGCAGCAATTCGCTGGAGGACATCCGTTCGGTGTCGAGCTCGTCGATATGTCCGTCGCGGTCGGGGTAGTAGTTGTTGGCGTCGATCACAATCTTGCCGCGCAGCCTGTCGACCGGGACATTCTTGTATGCGCTGAGCGGAACAGCCACGACCACAATGTCGGCCGCGTCCGCCGCCTCGGCCGCAGTCGCCGCACGGGCGAACGGACCGAACGCCTGGACGAGCTCAACGAGGCTGTTCGGTCCGCGCCGGTTGCTCATCACCACGCTGTGACCTACTCGGATCGACAGCCGCGCGATAACGGTCCCAACGCTGCCGCTGCCTATCGTTCCGATCGTGTACATGGTTCTCTCCTACCTGTCGATACTGGGTCGTGTCGGCGTGCTCCCGGCCGATCTGGGCTAGTGCGATCGGGCGCGTCAGTGCATCGCCGCGGGTGTCGCGTCGCCGGTGTTGGCTGGTGGTCCGCTGGGCAGGAAGAACGTCAGCACCGCGCCGCCGGCGACCAGCATGGCCACGGCCAGGAACGCGTTGCTGTAGGTCTGAGCCTGTACCTGGTTGGTGACCTGCCCCCACAGTCCCAGCAGCCCAGCGGGGCCTTGCTCCTGCATGGCGAGGATGCGGGGGTCGGCATTCGCCCCGTCGGGGGCGATCAGCGCGGCCCGGTCGGCCATCAGCTGGGCCCGCTGGGCGGTGACCATCGCGGCCAGGCCGGCCAGGCCGAGGCCTTGGCTGACCTGCATGATCAATTGGTTGAGTCCGCTGGCGTGGGGGGCGAGCGTCGTGGGCACCGAGGCGAGCGCGCCTGTCATGATCGGCATCCAGCCGATGCCCAGTCCGGCGCACATCACCGAGGTGCCGAGGATGATCTCCGCGCGGCTGATGTCCACGTTGATCTGGGACAGGATCAGCAACCCGGTCGCGGTGGTCAGCAGTCCCGCCATGGCCAGCCAGCGGGGGCCGAGGCGGTCGTAGAGTCGGCCGATGATCGGATTGGTGATCATCAACATGGCGGCGAGTGGGGCCATCACCAGGCCGGCGTGGAAGGCGGTCAGCCCTTGCGCGCCCTGCAGGAACGACGGGATGTAGAACAGCGTGGAGAAGAACGCGATCGAGGTCGTGGTGATCAACACCATGGAGAGGTCGAACTGCCAGGACGTGAACACCCGCAGGTCCAGCAGCGGGTGCCCGACCTGCAGCTCGACGATCACGAACAGCGCCATCAGGTTCACCCCGAGGGTGAGCAGGATCAGCGTCGGGTAGCTGGTCCACCCCCATTTGGGTCCCTCCTCCAGCGCCAGTAGCAGGGAGAACAAGCTGCCTGCGATGGCGCCGAAGCCGAGGTAGTCGAAGCGCTCGGCACCGTCGGCCGGCAGCTTGGGGAGCGCGAGCACGGCGGCGATCAGGCCGAGGATGCCGATCGGCACGTTCAGGAAGAACACCAGCCGCCAGTCCACGTACTCCACCAGGTAGCCGCCCAGCATCGGCCCGGCACCGGGAGCCGCGGTGACGCCGAGCCCGTAGATGCCCATCGCGGCCCCGAGCTTCTCAGGCGGGACCAGGCGCATGACGATGGTGATGCAGACGACCGGCAACATTCCGCCCGGGATGCCCTGCACGATCCGGGCCATGATCAGCGGCTCGAGGCCGCCGGCGAACCCGCACATCGCCGAAGCCAGGGCAAACAGCACCAATGACCACAGGTAGACCCGCCGCAGGCCGAACCGCATGCCCAACCACGCGGCCGCCGGGACCACCACGCCCACCGTGAGGCTGTACCCGGTGTTGATCCACTGGATGCTGTCCATGCTGGCGCCGAACTCGGCGCGGATCGCCGGCACCGCCACGTTCACGATGCTGATGTCCAGCACCGCCATGAACATCCCCACCATGATCACGATCAGCGGGACGAGCCAGCCGCCCGAACCGCCCGTCGAGCCTCCGGGGCGACCTGTCGGCTGCTCGGCGGCGGGTGGTGAGCCGATGGCAGGGGCCGCCTGCTCAGGTGGCGCGGCTGGCTTGTGGACCTCGCGCACATCGGAGAGCTGAGTGCCGTCGCTTGCGGCGTGTGTGGACATGCCCGAACCTCATCTTCGGTGGGGCGACTCAGAAACCCCGTTCGCCTGGGCAGCGCCCAGGAGGCTGGGGCGGTCTTGTTGCTCGTGAGGGCTGAGTAGTGCCGCGGCGCTACGGCGTACTCACGAACGAGAGCACTATGCGGCCGCGGGTGCCGCCGGCTTCTAGGGTGCGGTGGGCTTCGGCGGCTTGTTCGGCGGGGAACACCCGATCCACCCGGGGGGTTAATGTGCCGCTCTCGGCGAGCTTGCGCAGCTGTTCGAGCTTGTCGTGGTCGCCGGCCTGGTCGGGCACCCACGCCTGCACTCGGGTGATGCCCCGGCCCGGGTCATGCCAGGCCTCGACGCCGGCATCCCCGTCCCGG
>Ga0137412_10002414_pt1 | contig 14810 bp, 10 predicted proteins | sample CZODoug2_1_16fun_FD_122160 | JGI IMG/M metagenome (GOLD analysis project Ga0137412, IMG submission 122160) | Vadose zone soil fungal communities from Angelo Coast Range Reserve, California, USA - CZODoug2_1_16fungal (Hybrid Assembly) | ecosystem: Environmental > Terrestrial > Soil > Vadose zone... | reverse complement strand
TGCGCGGGGCCACCGACAACCAGACTCTCGATTTTGGCGTAGCCATCTTCGGAGCGAAGCATGGCGCCGATGCCCACGAGTGAGAGGCCCATGTTAATGCTGAAATTTTTCATGTCGGCCTTGCTCAGATATTCCGAGTGCGGGTCGTAAGCTTGGGCGAGCGCATCGAGATAAAGTTTCATCTGCTCATCTTTATCCTGCTCGTGAACATTGCGGGCCAGACGTTCATAGCGGCGAGAGACGAGTTGCGGCGCGGGCTCGATCGGATGCTCGCTCAGATGCTCCTGGAGCAGTTCGTTTGCGATCCGGCCGCGCCAAAGCTGGTCGGCTTCAGCCTCATTTTTCGGCCACTGCGATTTTTGACGGCTCAATTCGACTGTCGCATTGCTTTTGAAATCGATTGGCTGTTTCAACAGCTCCTTTATTTTCGCCACGCGATTATCAACGCGCTTCGTGTATAGGGCGTAAATCTCGTAGGCGGGCTTAAGCGTTCCCATAAGAATGTCACCCGCCATGGCATTGCCATACTTCGCAGTGACGGCATCAACGTCTTCCTGCGTGAAAAAGAGATGGCTGAAATCGAGCATCTCCAGATACGTCTGCAGGAATTTCTTCGAGACCTCCTCGCTGAGCTTTTGCCGGGTGTAATGGCCTTCCTCGAGAAGCCGGCCGACGGACATCGCAACCGTTTCCCGCGAACTCGCAGGTGCCTGTGGAGCCGCGAGCGCGGCGGTAAAAAGGATGGTGCAAAGGGCAAGTGATCGTCGCAAAGATGATCTCATAGGTAAAAAAGAGGTTTAGGACACTCGCAGAATTCGGCTCGCAGCGCAAGACGACGAGACAAAATCGGCATTGTTGGGTAGAAGTAGACAACCGACAGCGCTGAACATTCAAAAACTTTGTTACAATGGCATCTGTGACTTACAAAGCGTTTTGCGGCGGGATCTTTGAAACCAATTGCTATCTGTTCGAAGCGCCGCAGGGATGGATCCTGTTCGACGCACCTGAGGGTGCGTGCGAATGGGTCAGCTCGCTCAATATCCATCCCAAACTTTTGCTGCTGACACACGGGCACGTCGATCACGTGCAAGACGTTGCCAGGGTTAAACGCCAGTTTAACTCCCAGATCGGATGCCATCCGCTCACCGCGCCTATGATTTCTGATCGCGATTTCTTTCGGAACTTCGGATTCGCGCTGGAAATCGAGCCAGTCGAACCAGATTTTCTCATCGAAGAAACACCAAACCGAAATTTTCTCGGTACCGACTTCCAAGTTCTGGAAGTACCTGGACATTGCCCCGGCAGCCTTTGTTTCCTTTCGCGCAAGGACCGGTTGCTCATTGGTGGCGACGTTCTTTTCGCCGGCAGCATTGGTCGCGGTGATTTGCCCGGCGGCGATATCGATCTGCTAATCAACGGGATCAGGGAAAAGCTATTTCCGCTGGGCGATGATGTGACTGTGCTCTCCGGCCATGGCCCGCCGACAACAATCGGCCAGGAACGCCTGATAAATCCATTTCTGCAATAGGAGAAATCACCACGGAATCTCTTTGCGATCACGCAGGAACCTACCGGTGAGATCCTGCGGCGCGTCGCTGGCGAGCCACACAATCGTGTCCGCGCCTTCCTCCACTGAGCGAGTCGCGCCCTGGCCGCCCATATCCGTGCGTACCCACCCGGGGCAAACTGCATTCACGGCAAATTTCGGCAACGCAGTGGCGAGCTGCGATGTCACACCGTTGAGTGCAGTTTTCGAAATGCAGTAAGCCGGCGCCCAACCATCCGCGCCGCCGGTCAGTTGACCGCCGCCGCTCGAGACATTGATCACGCGCGGCCCTTTGCTTTTCCGGAGCAACGGTGCGAACGCGCGAGTTACGCGCAGCACGCCAAGCGTATTTGTCTCCAGCGTGTTTCGAAACAGGTCGTCGCTGATTTCCAAAATTGCACTGTCTCCGTCGACAATGATCCCTGCGTTGTTCACGAGCACGTCCAAGTGATCGGCAGCTTTAGCAAACTCACGCGCTGCGGCGGTAACGCTTGCATTATCTGAGACATCGATCTCCAGAAAGGTCGCTTTCCCGCCGCCCTTCGCGATCTTATCCGCCGCTTTGCGACCGGCGTCCTGATTACGCGCGCCGATGAAGACGTGAAATCCCTTTCCCGCGAGGTGACGCGCGACTTCATAGCCAATCCCCTTATTCGCTCCCGTGATCAATACCGTCTTCATCCGCGGTGAATCAACATGCCTTCAATCGGCAACGCTGCCGTCATTCTCACCTTGCAGCAGATTCCTTAGCATTGGTTGCGGATTCGATGGCGATTCCTCTACGTCACGCAATTTTTTCGTGATAACGCGGGAGCGAACATCGACATCTTCCATCTTCCGCGAGGCCTGCTCGATTTTCTCTTTCACTGCCGATAATGCTTCACCAAATTTTCCGAACTCGGTTTTCACTTCCGCTAGTTTTTTCCAGACTTCACTTGAGCGCTTTTGGATCGCCAGCGTGCGAAAACCCATCTGCAAACTATTGAGTAACGCTGCGAGCGTCGTCGGCCCCACAAACGTGACGCGGCAATCGCGCTGAACGTTTTGAACCAGACCAACACGCCGGATCGCTTCCGCGTAAAGTCCTTCACTCGGCAGAAACAGCAGCGCAAAATCGGTCGTCTTCGGCGGATTAATGTACTTCTCGCAAATGTCCTTGGCGCAGCGCTTCAATTGGGACTCCAAAGTTTTGATCGCGGTTTCGACTGCTGCGGGATCGCCTTTCTCCTGCGCCGTTGCCAGCCGGTCGTAGTGTTCCATCGGAAATTTGGCATCGATCGGCAACCAGACCGGCGCGCCGTTCTCATCCCCAGGCAATTTGATCGCAAACTCAACCCGCTCGTCAGTGTCGTCGCGCATCTTTATGTTTTTAGCGAACTGCTCGGGAGTGAGCATTTCGTCCAGAAGAACGCCGAGTTGCCATTCGCTCCAGCCACCTCGCGTCTTCACGTTTGTGAGCACACGTTGTAATCCGCCCACGTCACTCGCCAATTGCTGCATCGCACCAAGGCCCTGATGCACTTGCTCCAGCCGGTCACTGACCAGCTTGAAGGATTCGCCCAACCGTTTCTCGAGCGTGCCCTGCAACTTTTCGTCGACGGTCGCGCGCATCTTATCGATCTGCTGTGCGTTGTCGTCCTGCAATTGCCGTAGTCGAACATCCACAATCGATCTGACGCCTTCCAACGACCTGGCTAATTCCTCGCGCTGGTTCTTCGCCGCCGCGCCTGCTTCCTCGCGATTGCGTGAAAATTCGTCGCGCAAGCTGCGATCGATCGTCTCCAATCGTTTCGCCATGTCCGTTGCCGCCCCCTGGTTTCCGCGCCGTGTTAGCAGAACGACCACCGCGACGATCAATCCGCCGCCGATCAATCCGATCACGAGGTAAAGCAGCGGACTCATGTTAGACATCTAGAGATTCCGCGACTTCGTTCGGAATGACAAGGCGACGACGCGCACGACTATTTTTCAAACAGCAGCTCGCCGGCGCGGCTCGTGGCTTTCACGACCGCCTTGATGAGCGTGACGCGGAGTTTGCCTTCTTCGAGTTCGAGAATGCCATCGATGGTGCAGCCCGCCGGAGTAGTCACAGCGTCCTTGAGAAGCGCGGGGTGATCGCCGGTTTCCAACACAACACTTGCCGCGCCTTTCATCATCTGCGCTGCGAGAAGCGTCGCTACGTCGCGCGGCAAACCGACTTTCACGCCAGCTTCGGCCAGCGATTCCAGAATGATGTATGCGAAGGCAGGGCCGCTCGCAGAAAGACCCGTGACCGCGTCCATGTGCTTCTCATCAAGGACGATCGTCCGGCCCACGGCATCGAACATCGTGCGAGCAACGTCGAGATGATGAGCGCTGGCATGGGTCCCACCACAGATTGCCGTCATGCCACAGTGAACAGCGGCCGGAGTATTTGGCATTGCTCGCACGACTGGCACTTGGTCGCGCTTGCCGCTTGTGGCCGAGGCGAGTTGCTGCTCGACGAAGCCTGCCGGCACAGAGGCCGCGACGGAGACGACCAGCGTGTCGGCGCCAATTTCGGGAGCGATCTCCTGCAACACTTCCGCAACGGTTTGCGGTTTTATTGTCAGCAAAACGATGTCAGCGCCTTTGACCGCTTCGCGATTGTCGGTGGTTACCGCAATGCCGAGCTCCTTCGCGATCGCGGCTGCTCTCTCCGCATGCTTTACAGTCGCGGTGACTCTATTGGACACAAACAGTCCCTGCTTCAGATATGCCCGCAGCAGGATGCCACCCAATTTACCGGTACCGAGTACCGCCAGTTTTTTGTCGGAAAGTTTCGGTGACATGGAAAAAGAGTAGCACATGCATCTCGCTTGTGACTCGAGGAATTCGCAAGCCGGGAGGCTCGCACTACTCTAAAATCGCACCTTCACGCCTCCGTACGCGGCGCGGCCGAGCGACGGGAAACCGAAGACTTCTGAGTAATGCTCGTTCGTCAAATTGTCGACTCGCCCAAAGATTGAGAAATGTGGCGTGACATCGTACTCCGCTGCAACGTTTAGGAGCGAATAATCCTCTATATCGAAATTCGGGGCGCCGAAGTTCAGTTCCTCTCGAGCATTCACGAATTTTGCTTCGACTACCGTGCGCAATTTTTTGAACCAAAAATACGAAGCAGAAAAATAAATTTCATTACGCGGCCTGCGGGGCAAACGCGAGCCTTCCGGCTGCGAAATGTCAGCCGACGAAGTTTTTCGGGTGTCTAGATATGTATAGCTCGCCATGAACACGAGATTGGAAATCGGTTCCGCACGTAACTCGGCTTCCAATCCTTGCGTTTCGGCTGCGCCGAGGTTGAGCGTTTGAAAGAGCCCGTTAAACCCAACCACGTTCGACAAATCGTTATGAAAGTACGTCAGATCGAGCGCAATACGCTTTTGCCAAAGCTCCTGCCGGACGCCGATGTCCCAGCCGAAAACTTTTTCCGGCTCCAAATTAGGGTTGTTACCAAAGATGATGTCCTGACTGCTCGGTGGACTGAACCCTGTCGCAACACTCGAGTGTAGCGTCGAATTCGTCTTGTCGACTTTATAGCTGCCGGCAACGCGATAAGTCCACACGCCGCCGAACGCGTTGAAGTCAGCGAACTGGCCGGCGGCGACAACGATCAAATTTTCAATTGGCGTTAGCGTCGCCTGCGCAATGCCAGCCATCTCCTGTGTATGGTCGCCTATAAAAGTCGGTTGTGGTCCAAAAGCCTGCGAAACGAATGGGCGCTCCTGCCCCGAATTAATTCGGCTGTAGTAAAAGCCAGAGGTTAGCGTAAGCCACGAGGTTGGACGCAAATTGTTTTGATAATCAACTTGGGTCCGTTCGAACAGCGCCCGTGTCGGCCCAACGAAACCATCCTCGTTAGGATCGTTTATTTGGCGCTCGTGATCATAACTGACAATGAGTTTGTGATCCCACCACTCAACCGGCTTCCAATCGATGTGAGGTCCAATTAACCAGCGCTCGGTATAGAAGTGATCAATGGGACGTGGATCGAAGATCGTGTTGGGATTTCCAGTGTCGCTAAACGAATAAGTAAACAGGCCGCCAATTCGTACTTGTTGGTCAGGCGACCAGCCAACATTCGCAATCCCGGCAGTGTTCCGATAATTGTTATTCGGACGATCGTTATCGGTGTCGAGCCTGCTACCGGCGACCGAATAATCGAAGTCGCCGATTTTGCCATCGCTCTGCCCCCACTCACGGAAAGAGTCGTACGATCCGCCTTCGCCGGCCACCATCACGCCCGGAGTTCCGGCACCTTGTTTCGTGAAGATTTGAATCACTCCCGCGAGTGCGTGCGGTCCGTAGATCGCGCTTTGCGGTCCGCGCACGACTTCGATCCTGTCGATATCGTCCGTGGTGATGTCGGCGAAGTTCATCGCGCCGGATAAACCCTGGTTAATCGGAATACCGTCGACCAGCACTTGCATGTCCTGGCTTGGCAATCCGCGCATGAACACGGAGGTCAACTGGCCGGCCGTCCCCGTCTGTACCACTGCTAGGCCGGGCACTTCGCGAAGCGCATCGCTCACGCGTTGAATTTGCTTCTGCTCGATGTCCTCCGATGAAATGACTGTGACCGTTGCGGGCGATTGATCGAGCGGAATATCGAAACGCGTTGCTGACACCACCACTGACTCTACCTCTGCATCACCCGGCGAAGCGGTCGGCGTAGCCTCCTGCGCGAGACAGAAGACAGGCGCGAAGACGAGTATCGCGACCCAAAAAAAACAAACTGGACGATTTTGCATAACAAGTTTTCCTCCAACTCCGAGAGTCGGACTTGTATGGCCGAGGCCGCATCGCCCAGCTCTCATTCTTCTTTTTGCGAAGAAGTTTTTCGCGGGTGGCTTTTTGCAGCGGCGTTTGTATCCAAACGCCGGGCGGCTGACACAGCCGCCCCTACAACACGAATGAGGTGAACCGGACAAATATTCTGGCTCCTGGCTTTGCCTCTTTCCCGCCTTCACCGCTTTCTGTGGCGGCAGCCGTATCGGCTGCACAACCAAAGAGCCGCAGGCGGCACGCCTGCCACTACAGCGATTGGCCCAATGGGAAGTCGTATCCAGTTACAGCAGCGCAACTGCTCCCGATTCTCACGGGATTTCTTGCGCCGATCCACTTTTTCAAGCTCGCAAAGAACTGAGACGACGACTAGCGGCTTGCGTTTTGAGCGTCAAGATTATTTAATCACCTGCCAAGCGCCTAGCGCTGACGCAGACGCCTTACAAGCTTTCAATGACAAAAATTACGACTGCATCCAGGCCTAAGTTCATCATCACTGGCGGCGCCGGGTTCATCGGGTCGAATCTGACGCTGGCGTTACAGGAAAAATTTCCGGACGCGAACCTTACTGTGATCGACGATTTCCGGTCCGGTGATTTCAAGAATCTGGCCGGCTATCGCGGAGATTTCGTCGCCGAAAATCTGGCGACACTCGATTGGCGAGAAAAGTTCGGGGATCCGGCAACTGCCGGATGCGACGCAATTTTTCATCTCGCATCGATCACCGACACGACTTTGCACGATCAATTCGTCCAGGTGCACGACAACGTGGAAAGTTTCCGTCGGCTTTTGAATTTTGCGCGGCCCAGAAAGACACGAATCATCTACGCTTCCTCTGCGGCGACTTACGGTCCTGCAACTGAAGCGAGCGTGGAATCAAACGGAGCGGCACCGGCGAACGTTTACGCATTTTCCAAGGTGATCATGGATAATATCGCCCGAGGCGCTGCTGCCGAGTCGCCGGACTGGATTATCGTCGGGCTGCGTTTCTTCAACGTTTATGGCCCGTGCGAAGCGCACAAGGGCGTGCCCGCAAGCATGGTCTATCACTTGGCGCAACAGATGAAGGCCGGCAAGCGGCCGCGCATTTTTAAACACGGCGAGCAGAAACGCGATTTCGTTTACGTGAAGGACGCCGTTGAAGGCAGCATTCGCGCGCTCGATGCAAATACGAGCGGAATTTATAATCTTGGCACAGGCCAGGCCCGCTCGTTTAACGAACTCATTGACGTCCTAAATAAATGTCTGGGCACAAATCTTCAGCCCGAATACTTCGATAATCCGCACGCGCATTATCAAAACTTCACGCAAGCCGATCTTACCAGCGCGCGGAATGCGCTCAGATACGAGCCGCGGTTTTCGCTCGAAGACGGCGTGCGCGATTACATGCAGTGGTTGTACGGCGGCTAGGCTTCAGCCTGACTCCGCCGAAAAGCTTTGGAGAGTCTTTTTGGCAGCCTAACAAACTCAAGTCGTTCATCGAAAATTCTAACCGCGAGCATGGCAAATGGATTGAACGAGCACCAACCCTTTCCCAGCTCGGAAGTAGTCTTGTAAGAATTTTGTAGAGCGGGGACGCTCTTCTCCGCTAGGGTTAAGATGCGCCTGCCAGACGGCCAGGATTCCGACGCGCCTTGTTCAAAAATCGGTTCGATTCCTGGAAGTGATTCAAGCGATTCCCACTTTCGATTTATGATTACGAAAATGTAATGCCAAAAACCTTGACGTTGTTGGGCTTATCTTGGGATTCTTAGCCTCCAAAACTCGCTAGAAAACTTCAACTAATTCAGCCTCTACCAAAATATGAAAACTCCACATTCGTTCAGTCGAAATCGTTTTTTCTCATCGGTGCGCTTCGCAATTGCGGTCACACTAATGTCTGCGGCGGCCGCAACGGCCTTCGTCGCGGCGAAATCATCTGGCCCAATCTTATTGGGGAAATCAGGCAAGACACATCAAGCGATCAATAAATTCAGACAGGATCGCGATCAGAGTGGCGGAAACAGACGAGCCATGCCCGGTCCGGAAACAGATCGCGGGCCAGTCGCCGCGGCTGAAGAACGTTATGCGCATCGCGCCTACCCGGCTAGCGACGTTCCGTTCAGGCTAACGCGGAACGCGCAGAGGGCGTGGGCGAACGTGCTGTCAATGTCACAACCCTCGGCGAATCCCTGGACCCTCATAGGCCCGAGCACAGCGAATTTTCCTGATATTTTGACTTTCAGTGGACGCGACTACACAACCTCGGGCCGCATTACGGCGCTGGCCATTGGGCCGACTTGCACAAACGGCAACTGCACACTTTGGGTTGGAGCCGCCGGCGGCGGTGTCTGGCGCACGAACAAGGCGCTCTCCGGAAGCGGGCCAAGCTGGACATTCGTCTCGGGCAGCTTCGCGACCAATGCGATCGGGACGCTGACTTACGACGCCGCGACCAGCACGCTCTATGCAGGAACTGGCGAGCCGAACGCATCGGGTGATTCGGAAGCCGGCTTCGGTATTTACAAATCTACTGACAATGGTAACACGTGGACTCACCTGGCTGCGAATACCAGCGTTCCGCTAATGGCGACCCCGTGCGGGGATGCCCCTGCATATACCGGTCCCGCTTTCGACGGACGCGCCATCTCGTCGATCGTGGTTAGCGGAAGCACTATGTACGTCGGTTCCACGCGCGCCGTGCGCGGAGTGAGCTCCGTTACGGGTGGAGGCGTCAGCCTCGCTCCGGGCCTTCCGCCGTTCGGGCTGTGGAAGTCCACCGACGGCGGCGCGAATTTCACGCTGTTGAACGCCGAAGGCATCTGTCTGAACTCGTTGCTGGAGGGCGATGCCGGGAGAATCCAATCGAGCTTTGGCTCGGCGCGTGGCGTTAACCACATCGAATTCGACCCGAACTACGCGAGCAATACCACGTTCTATGCAGCTGCGTTTCCCAGGATTGACCTAACCGGCGGGGGAGGCCTCTGGCGCTCGACCGATGATGGCGGTACTTTCACGCAGATTAAGACCGCGCTCGCTCCCACCAATATTAATGATCGGGCCGAGTTCGCGGTCACGACCGCCAGCGGGCTGACCAGGATGTATGTCGGCGATGGCAATACCGGATCACCGACTGCACACGTTTACCGCAGCGATGACGTCGCGACCGGCGTGCCGGTGTTTACCGATCTGACGGCAGCGGAGTCGCCAGCTGGCCAAACTGATAACTATTGCTCGGGGCAATGCTGGTACGACAATTTTGTTGTCACGCCGGCAGGTCATCCGGACAGCGTCTATGTCGGCGGCTCGTTCGACTATGGGACGTACGGGTTCGCGACAAACGGCCGCGGCGTCCTCTACTCGACCGACGCTGGTGCGTCGTTCACCGATATGACATGGGACTCAACGACGCCTCCGGCACCGGCGGGAAGCTGTTGCCAACCTAATCCAGTTGCGCCGAATGGAATGCATCCTGACCAGCATGGATTCGTAGTAAGCCCAAGTAACCCGGGCCTCTTTTTCGACGGCTCCGACGGCGGTCTGGTGCGCTCGAGTGGCAGCTTCGCCGATATCTCATCTCAGTGCACCACCTACCGTACAACACTCAGCGGAAATGATCTGTTGCTCTGCCAGCAGCTCCTGTCGCGTGTGCCGACGCACCTCTACAGCCTCAACAAGGGGCTTTCGACTTTGCAGTTCCAGAGCCTCTCAGTTGCTGCCGACAACTCCAAGCACCTGCAAGGGGGTACGCAGGACAATGGGACGTTCGAAACGACTGGCTCAGCGGTGACATGGCCACAAATTATCTACGGCGACGGTGGCCAGTCGGGCTTCAACGTCGGCAACTCCGCGCAGCGCTTCAACACCTTCTTCGCAAATTACACGGATGCGAACTTTCAGAACGGCGACCCGAGCAAGTGGGTCGTTATCTCCGGCCCGCTGTTTGCCGAGACCTCGGCATTCTACAAGCCGATCATCGCGGACCCGTTTGTTGCCGGCACGATCTTCCTGGGCGAGTTGAGCGTGTGGCGGACGCAGGACTGGGGCGGCGACCAGGCGACACTTGAGGCGAACTGCCCTGAGTTCACCACTGCCGGAAACCAACCTGGTTGCGGTGACTTCGTCATCATCGGAAACGGCGTTCCATCGACACAGCTGACCTCCTCGCTATGGGGGGATCGCTCCGGCGGCACTGTTGCGGCAGTTGTCCGGAGTTCAACCGATTCAAGTACAATGTGGGCAGCGACGTCAACCGGTCGGGTGTTCTTCTCGAGCAACGCCGATGCAGCGGCAGCCTCAGTCGTCTGGGAGCGCCTTGACTCGTCGTCAAGCGTCGATCCGAACCGATTCGTGAGCGGCATCACGATCGATCCAGCGAATCCAAATCACGCCTGGATTGCATATTCAAGCTACAGCTCCCTGACCTCGGCGACGCCAGGCCACGTCTTCGAAGTGACCCGAACCGGGCCTTCGACGGCGACGTGGACGAGCCTCGATGGATCGGGAGCGACGGCGTTCCCGGACTTCCCGGCGACAGCTATTGCTCGTGATTCAGTTGGTGCTGGTAACGGCGACCTCTATGTCTCTAACGACTGGGGCGTCCTAAGACTGCCAAATGGTTCGACCAACTGGGAAGTTGCCGGCACCGGCCTGCCAAAGGTTGAGGTCGCGGGTCTCACAATTGTGCCCAGTGCACGGATTCTCTACGCCGCCACGCACGGACGCAGCGCTTGGAAACTGAAGCTGCCATAAAGGTTGGGTTAAGTTTTCCTTGGGCGGGATAGTGAAAATCTATCCCGCCCATTTTTTGTGTAGCACAGGCTTCTCCGCTCGCGGGAGGATTTGCCGTAGCGAACGGCTCTGCGAGGCGAGCCGCCCCGCCTGACTATCCAAGCAAACCGGCCTCTACTCCAAATGAACGCGTGACGCGGTTGCGCATCTAATCGTTCAAACGGTAAATCCAATTGGTTGTCGTCATGTCATCGTTCCTTAAGTGTCTCGTTGCCGTTTGCGTCTTTCCGGTGGTCACTGGGATGGCCACCGAGCCACCGGGCTTCGTGGAAGGACATTTGAAGATCCTTTCGCCGAAGGAGGTCGAGCTTGCCGATGAAAACGCGTCTGCGATCACGGCTAAAAACTATGAGCAATATCCGCTGATCATCTTGAGCCAGGACGAAAAAAAAGAAATCGGGCGGGTTACTGCGGACGGGAATGGAAACTTTCGCACTGCATTGCCGCCGGGCGATTATGTCTTGGATGCGCAAGGACGCGCACGCGGTCATGTTCGCGCGAAACCACAACGATTCACGGTTGTTTCGAACCAGACTGTGCGCGTCGATATGGATATCGACACGGGTGTCCGCTAGATTGGTCCTCTACGCCGCCCTTTCAGGGCTGTTGTTCTGTGTGCAGGGAATCTCTCAAGGCAGTTTGCGCATTTGGCCAACATTGTGATCGACCGAACCTCCTTGAAAGAAACAAAATCGACGGACGGCTCGGATCGCAATCCATACCCTAGCCTTCCCAGAAAAACTTCGTTGGGCGATGGATTTCTGGTGGGAGACTTTTGTGCACGGGACAATTGAGCGCGGTTTGCTCAAGGACTTCCCGGTGCGGATGATCGGGCGCGAACGGGATGTGAACTTCTGAAGGCAAAGCAACGATCCGGCGCGGCGGATCGTTCGACATTTCCTTTTGCACGGACACAGTCATGCCGCGTAGATCAACTCCGAGGTCCTCCGCTTTAATTCCCATCGTGGTGCTGATACATGTGGCGAGAGCCGTGGCGACCAGATCCGTAGGCGAAAACGTTTCGCCTTTGCCCTTATTATCGCTCGGAGCGTCTGTGGAAATTTTTGCTTGCGAGGGACCGTGCGTCGCGTCGCAATGCAAGTCTCCGGTGTACTTAACTGAGACTTGGACCATGTGAAATAATGTGACTGTTCTAAGCTTTTGTCACATCAGATCGAATCGCTCTTACGACCCACACGAACCGCATGTTTTTGCGGGAGGATGCCTGGGCCATACCGGCGCGCGTAAACCTGCGTGAACTCCGCTCCCAAAAAACTGATCAGCGCGGAGTAATAGACCCAGAATAGCAGGACTACCAACGAGCCGGCCGCTCCAAACGCGCTCGCCGTCGCAGTTTTTCCGAGGTAAATACCGATTGCGTATTTTCCTGCGCTAAAAAGCAGCGCCGTCACCGCCGCACCGATCCACACGTCCTTCCACGAGATCACGACGTCGGGCAAGAATTTGTAGATCATGGCAAAGAGGACCGCGACCACGAAGAATGAGCTGACAGCGTTTGCCGTTTGCCAAACCCACGGAACACCAGGCAACCAGTTGTTCATGTAGTTCTGAAGGCCGCTGATGACTGCGCTGATTACCAGTGAAACCAGGAGAAGAAATCCCACACAAATGGCGATCGAAAACGAGCGCAACCGATCGACGATAAACGACATGATCACACCACGGTCCGGTTTTGCTTTGACGTCCCAAATCTGATTCAGCGCAGATTGCAGTTCTCCGAAAACGGCAGTCGCGCCCATGATGAGCGTGACAATTCCGACGCTTACAGCCCAGAGGCCCTTGCCAAATCCGCGGGATGATTCGATCACCTGCCGCACTGCATTGGCCCCCTGCGCACCAATCATTTTTTCCATTTCACCGACGATCTGATCGGTCGCCGTATCGGGCGCGAGAAAGAAACTGGCCACGCCGACTGCGATGAGCAGCACGGGCGCGATTGAGAAGATTGTGTAAAACGCGAGCGCAGCAGACAACTCGAAAGCGTTGTCGTTCGTCCACTCCGTTAACGTAAGCTTGAGCAGTTCCCAGCCCGCCTTCAGTTTGTTCGCGGGAATCTGCTGACTTTCGATCACTGACTCATCTGTCATCCCTATAAGAATCGTCGCAAAACAGTCACCTTGGTGGGATGAGTGACGGACAAGATCCGGACGATTACGTCTTGATGATCGGCGGAGGAATATCTTCCGTTATGCCGGCGTCGACACCGCGGCGCAATTTGCTGTGTCGAACACTGTAGAGAAAATAAATCAGCAGACCAATTCCGAGCCAGACAAAGAAACGGATCCAGGTGAGCACCGGCAGGCTAAGCATCAGCATGAAACACAGGAGCACGCCGATGATCGGAAACAGCGGTACGAGTGGGACACGAAACGGCCGCGGACGCCCGGCGTCGGTCCGCCGCAAAACGGCCACGCCGACGCAGACGAGAATGAATGCGAACAATGTTCCAATGTTCGTCAAATCTGAGAGTGAGCCGATGTCCACCAGCATTGCCACTCCGCCAACGACCACTCCGGTCCAAATTGTTGTCACGTATGGCGTGCGGAAGCGTGGATGAATTCGAGCAAAGTACTGCGGGAGCAAGCCGTCTCGCGCCATCGCCATAAAAATGCGCGGCTGCCCGAGTTGGAAAACGAGTAACACCGAAGTCATTCCAGCAAGCGCTCCGGCGCTGATCAACGCTTCCGCCCATGGTTTGCTCGCGAAAGCGGTGGCGGCGGCGGCCGGATCGCCCAGGTAAACCGTATATTTTTTAATGCCGGCCAGCACCGTGCCCATGAGCACGTAAAGCAACGTGCAAATGATTAAACTGGCGATGATCCCAATCGGCATGTCGCGCCGTGGATTTTTTGTTTCCTCAGCCGTTGTCGAAACGGCGTCGAAACCGATGAAGGCGAAAAAGATGATGGCTGCTCCGCTCATCACCCCGGCAAAACCATTCGGCACGTACGGGTGCCAGTTCGTCGGATGCACCATGAAAGCCCCGAACGAAATGAAGAAGACAACGACGGCGACTTTGATAATGACGATCATTGTGTTCGTCTTTGCGCTCTCGCGAATTCCGTAGACCAAAAGCACCGTCACCGCTGCGACAATCACGAGCGCCGGAAAGTTCAGGGCGATCGGATGGCCGGCGATGGTGGGCAGGGTTGTGGAAGAAAAATCCTTCAGCGTGTCGCCACCTTTTGCGATCAGATCGCTGGCCGTACGGTAATCGTTCACGGCCCAGATTGGAAATTTGAGTCCGAAAAGACTGCCGCAGAGCTTAACGAAATACCCCGACCAACCGACCGCGACCGCCATATTCCCGACCGCATATTCCAGAATCAAATCCCAACCGATGATCCACGCGATGATCTCACCGAGCGTAGCGTAGGAATATGTGTAGGCCGAGCCCGATACTGGAATCATCGAGGCAAGCTCGGCATAACAGAGCGCTGCGAATCCACAGGCCAACGCGGCCACAAATAGCGAAATCGCCACTGCCGGACCGGCACCGGCGCGGCCTAGCATTACGTCCGCCCCTGAAAGCCATGCTTGGATAAAATTGAGAATGGGCGTCTCGAGTCGTGTCGGAAAAGTCTGACCGGCGATTGCGGTACCGATCAGCGCGAAAATTCCCGTACCGATGACGGCGCCGATCCCGATACACGTGAGATCGAACGCGTTG
>Ga0137412_10002413_pt1 | contig 14814 bp, 14 predicted proteins | sample CZODoug2_1_16fun_FD_122160 | JGI IMG/M metagenome (GOLD analysis project Ga0137412, IMG submission 122160) | Vadose zone soil fungal communities from Angelo Coast Range Reserve, California, USA - CZODoug2_1_16fungal (Hybrid Assembly) | ecosystem: Environmental > Terrestrial > Soil > Vadose zone... | reverse complement strand
AAGTCCCCAAAAATTAAGGAGTCGCACCTTCCCCCCCACCACTAAGGGAGAGGGGGGGGGAGTAGCGAGACAGTTAAATAAAAGGTACAATATTAATAAAAATTTAAGTTTAAATAATACACTAAAAATTGTAGATAAATATACAGATTATTTAACTGTTTTTATATTTCTTTGTTTATTTTGGATTAAGTTTATAAATATTTATTTTAGTAGTAATTTTGCAGCAGATATTGATAGTTTTGTAAATGTGTATAATCATATTAAAAACAATAGACCCTAAAAGAATTTAAATATTTAGGCTAGACCCTTAGTACCCTTGCGCTGCAATCTTAAAATTTCTAGCTCTCCCTCCCGTTTTTATTCTTATTTTTATTCTAAAATTAAGAATAAAAACGGGAGGGAGGGGTCGTTGGAGTCCTAAGGGATTAAAAAAGGCTGTTGAGCCTAAGGCTCGAGCCTTAGGCTCGAGCCTCGCTTCGCAGGGTCTCCCTCCCCTAGGGTCCCGTACGGGAGCGCTAGCGTCCCTATTCTTATTTTTATTCTAAAATTAAGAATAAAAACGGGAGGGTGGGGCTAAATTTAAGGCACAAGCCTTAGGCTCAACTCTTTTGTTATTACTTTCACGATGTTTCAAAAATTGGAGCAGTCTAAAGAAGTGGATGGGTTCATTTTTATCCTCACAAAAAAGATATAATATATTAAAGTAAGCAGAAATTTACCCCCTAAGGCTCGAGCCTTTTCTTAATATTATTCTAAATTTAATAATAAAAATCGCTGCGCGAGTCAAGCCTCGGTCCACCCCCTAGGGACCCTAGGGTCCCTAGGGAGGGGTTAATAGAAATTTTAATAACAAAGGTAAGTAACTAACTCCACCAGCTTTTACAGATAGTGATATTTTATTGTTATAATTTAAAGTTGATTCTTTAAAAATACCTCTTATAATTTTTATTACAATTAGTATTTTATTAGCTATCCTCTTAGGTCCAGCTTCTGCAGCGATGCTGGGTGTAGCTCTTTACCCTTATTTTTAAATTTAAAAATAAGGAGCAACTCCATTTTTTCTTTATTTATATAAGATAAAAATAAAGAAAAGAGAGTTGCTACGCAAGGGGTTAAAATTTAGGAGCCCCTAAGTGGTTAATTTTCCAATAAAACCCCCCCCCCAAATTAAATTATGGTTTACTCCAGCTAAGGGACTAGTATTTACCTAGGTTAACTCGGTATGTGGAGAAAATAAATTTTACCCTAAAAAGGGGGAATTCTGAAATTTTTTGTTTATTTTTAGGAAAATGAAAAATGTGACATAGTATTATATAAAAGAAGATGATGTCAATTCATCATTAAAAATATGATGCCAATTCATCATTAAGATGCCATTTCATCATTCCCAATTTTTAAGTATAAAATAAAAATTTAAAGGTACAAATTATAATTTAAAAATACAAACTCTTCTTTAACTTTTTTGGCTCGCCTTAGACCCCTTTTTATTCTTAATTTTAAATTAAATAGACTTGACCCTTAGGCTCTAGTCAACCCTCCCTAGGGACGCAAGCGAGGGAGAAAAGGGGCCCTAAGGGTTCCCTTATTCTTAATAATAACCGCCGGGTCTCCTTTTTTATCTTTATCCTTGTACCTAAGGCTCGCGCAGCTACCCACTCTCCCGTACGGGACTAAGCGATAAATACGCTCCCTACCCTAAGGGAACCTGGTGGCTAAGGAGCAACTTAAACTTAAAAATAAGTTGAGTCTTAGGGTAGCTCCGAAGTAGTTACCTTTTATACTTGACCCTAAGGCTAAGCTGCAACTCCGAAGGATTAATTAAAGTAGCTCCTTAGCCTTAATTCAAGTAAATTTAAGAATGAGTGGACCCTAAGTGTTAGGAGCCCCTTAGGGTCTAACCAATGGTGAAGGGTGAGAGGGAGGGGTATTCTTAAATTTAAGGGCATAAACTTTAGGAGTTAGGAATAGAGCTTTATCCCATAAACCCTCTAATTTTAGAGCACCTAATCTTGTGCCAATCTCTAATTATTTAGGTATAGTCCCTTCAATTTAAAGGCAATCCATCACAGTACAAAAATAGGGTAGATCTTACCTATTTTTATAATAACCCAACCCTACCCTAGCATATGCTGAAACTGCTGACGCATTAGCAAAATTAACATTAGTGTAATCTTCTTCTTCTTCTTCTCCTAAGTCATCATTGAGTGTTTCTCTAAATGGAGGTAGTTTAAAAAAAAGAAATTTATCAAATTCGATTACATCTGATATATCCATCTTATCTAGATCTGTATACTCTAAGAATTCCTCTTTAGTTAATATCTCAATTCCAGCACTTAAATCAGCCATTCCAAATCTACCGTAAAGACTATTATATAATTTAAAGGTTGAGTTTTATCATAACTTGTTCTAAGGTTATAAAGATCCTCTACATAGCCTTTAAAGAAATTAGCCCCTAAGTGGCTCAAATGAATTACCATTAACCCCTTAGGGGCTCTATTTTTTAACCGTAACTTTAACTTTTTTCAATTCTTCAGAGAAAAACTAACCTGAGATGGTACCTACAGGAGCTATATTTAAATTAGTAAAAGGATGGTGTAGTTGTAAAATAGGTTGAGAAAGATTATCTGGAGCTCTAACTTTAACAAATAAGTGAGCGATAATAATTAAATGATCGCCTAAATCTGCTCCATCAGTGAATTCAATAAACGCAGGCTCTCCAATAGGAAAGTCATTATTAGTCAAAACATAAGGATACAATGATTTAATATCATAAGCGTATATTTTCTTATCAGTTTTATTTAAAATATTTAAAGAAGGGATAAACATATCAGTATTTCCTCCAGTATATCCTTGTTGAACATTCCTCTGAGTTTTTCCTTTAATAATACTTATTTTATCTTCCTGTAAATATATACTTCTAAAGATAGCAAAAGCTAAAGAAGGGATAGTTGGATATTTATTAATATTTATATTATCAAAGATTAAACCCTCGACCCTTGACCCCTTTAAGTTAACTTTTAAATTTAAACTTTTCTTAAAATTAGAAGGTTCCCTTAATTGCAGCGCAACCGTAGGTGTCCTAACTTTAATTTTCTCTTATATAAAAAAAGATAAATGACCCTAAGGGTTACCTAAGGCTGAGTAGTCTAAGGAGCTACCTTTCTTTAAATTTAACTTATATAATTAAAAATAGTGTTTGCTCCTTAGCCTTGGGACCTTAAGGGTTACCTAAGGTTCAACCCTTTTCTTAAATTTAGATTAAAATTGCTGCGCTAGAAAAAGGGAGGACTGTTTAGTTTTTGCAGAAGCCCCTACTTTCTTCTTTGTTTTAAATTTAAAGTGTTTATTATTTAAGAGGAAGCAGAACTCGAGTGGTTGAGTGTCCCCCTTTTAATGGGAAAGTTTTGGTTCAACTCCAAATGCTTTCAATAATTGAATAATAATTATTACATAGATCCTGCTAAGTCCTAATTGTCTTTTAATTTAAGTCTTTTACCCAGCACCGCCTAGAGACTTAAGGTCAACTCCATTTCTCTATCGTAAACCCTTTTTATTCAACCCCTCTCCTCCCGTTAGGTTCAGGTGAGAAAAATTAATCCTTAATAAAGGTATAAATATTATTATACATATCTGGATACATATAATAAGTAACTCCAAAAGCTAAAACTGTAAAAATTGCAACAGTTTCCCATCCAATTTTTGAATTATTTTGTTCTAGATATACATAGTCTAAATCATCTATATCATTAGTATTTAAAGTATACTGAAATGGTTCTGGTAAAGTATGAGCTCTATTTCCCCTTTTAACTTTATTAGGATTAAACTTATCTCCCAGTTTAGGTAGATAAGGATCACTATAGACCCAGGCAATTATTTAACTTAAAGTATTTTTAAAGAATAAACCTAAGTCTATAATATACTCATTAATTGCATCTATTATTATAACCGGTAACATTAAATTTAATGTATCTAATAGTAAATAAAATAAAGGTAATTGAAAGTCAGTAAAATTAAATATTATAATTAATGCTAAAACAACATTAAATCCACTTAAAATATAAATAAAAGAGTATGAAGAACCAATTACATTATTATCTCGCTCTTGCACAACAACAACAACAACAACAACAACAATAACAACAACAGAGGCGATAGATAAATACCTGATTATCATACTCTCCCCTTAGTCCCGTACGGGAGGGCAGCAACAGAGTAGATAGAAGAGTCCCATTTTTGACGAAACTCGTTTATTTAAGGGTATCTTTATTTTATTATTTTCTCTATTTCTGTAAAATTCAAATTTTTAACACAAAACGAAATTAGGGTCCATTTTTGATTCACGTTAACTTTTTTTCTTCCCCAATTTAAATATAAGAAATAAATTTAATCATTCTAGCCAAAATTACTTTTCAAGTTTAAGTTTAAAGGAAAATAAAATTTTGTATCATAAGGGTCTCTTTTTAAAGTGGGGGGGGGTTAATTAATAATAGAAACAAAATCTTGCAGTAATTGAACACTATCAGTTAATGGTAGATCGGTAGATGAATTAATAGAGGAAATTTCAAATTCCTGAGAAAAAGTCCTTTTAAGCGTTTTAAGCAAAATAGGACTTTTATTGTTCCCAGTAATAGTATGGATATTATAAATTCTATCCGCAATATCTACCTCTACCAGAATAAGTTCTCTACATTTATTTGAAGAAGTTCCATGATGTTTAATAAAACCCTCTAACATAGTTTTATATGTAGCTGGAGTAATATTAATAAAAAAATCAGCATTATGACCAGTAGTCCCGCAAGTATATGAAGGTAAACTAATTTAACTTGGATGACTTAAATTTGAAATACCTGCTGTGCAAGAAACAAAGGAAGTATTAGATAAATTATTTGATAAATTTTGTAAGCCTAGCGCTGCCTCCGTCACGTGGTGAGGGTGCGTATTCGAAAATAAAGGATTGCTGCGCAAACAAAGAGAAATATATGAAACTATTTGATTTAATAAAATTTTCATTATTGGTTATTTTACAATTAAGATTATTTGGTTCTCTTGATTATATTTATTTAAATGAACCCTTATTAGTCTAAGGTGCAAGGTTAGACTTAATTTGAAAATTATTATAAAAAATATAGGTGTCGCGTAGCGAGCGTTAGATAAATTCAAGAGCCGTTTGTATTTATATATTAAACACATTCTTTTTAAAATTATATTGTTGAGCCTAAAGGTAGCCCCTTCGGTGTAAGTAATAGAAACTAGTGGTATAATTATTGATAAGGGCCGAACAAGTATGGGGGGGGGTTTCTTATTGTTTAATTATAAAAGGTTTTGTACCAATTGCTTTTCCATTATCGAAGATCAAACCTCGTTTACAACTTGTTTGAAGTAAAGTGTAAATTTGATCTTTAATTTGGATAGCCTCTTTATTAGCATCCCAAGCTCTAAACCATTTATTTTGATTTAAAGTTATAGAATGGTTTTCTAATAATAAGCTTTCTAACAATTCAAAGGTAATATTTTGGTCAATTGTTTCTCTTTTAACTCCTTTAACTTTAATAACATCCTTAGAAATCTCTAAGTTTCTTAAAGCATAAACTTTTGGAGAAAGGAACACTGCATCAACCCAAACACCTTCTAATTTTAATTTACCTAAAATTGTTGAACTAATAAAAGAGTCGTTTAATGGTCCATCAAAATAACAAGAATCTGTATCCGTATAATATAAGTTAGGTAATGATGGATTATTCTTGAATTGGGTCATATGTATTCTAGCATAAGCAGTAACTGCTGATGCAATTGCAATATTAACATTTACACCTTTAAAAGAATCTTTACTTCCTTGGCCATCCTCTAATTTATTTCTATCGTTAAATTGTAGTAACTGGTGGTTACCTAAATCTATAATATTATTAATGTTAACTTCTCCATGTTTCTTAACACAATTAGAATAATCAAATTTTTTAATTATCTTAGAAATTGGTAGATCATCTTTCATACCAAATCGGCCATAAAGCGAATTTAAAAGTAATTTAGCAATAAGAATCATTGGATCTGATTTCGGATAGCTCAACCTTAGGTTATATAAATCGTTGATATATCCAGAGAAAAATCTCCTTTTTCAAAAGTATAACCCCATTTAACTTCAAAATTATATCCAAATTTAAATGCAATTTTAATTTCTTCCGAGAAATATAAACCTTCCCATGTCCCTAAAGGTGAAACAGTCCTATTATTATAATGAGTTTGAATAATTGGATGTTTTAAAAAAACAGGTGAAGTAATTCTACCCCAAAAGAAACCAAAAGCATTAGGATTAAATTTCAAAATATCCCCTTTAAATTAAGTAGTCGCTTGCGCACCCGTACGGGAGCGCAAGCGACTACTGGATATAAATTATTTTTCATTACACTTGGATATAAAGAATTTACATCATAACCATAAATCTTAGAACTCTTAGGATTCTTAGGAATATACATATCTACACTTCCACCCGTATAACCTAAAGCAATATTATTATAAGTACTTCCAGTTAAACTATGTATTTCTTTATTAAAATAATGAGTCCTATAAATAGCGAAAGCTAATGAAGGAATAGTAGGGTATTTACTTATATTAATCTTAAATTTATCAAAGATCATCCTATTAAAATTAAATAATACTTGATATAACGAAATACAATCCAATTTACAATAATTTATCGCTTCCTTTTTGAAATACCATTCTTTATTTAGCCATTCTTTAAGATATTCATTATAATTATCTATTGTTATATCTTTAAAGTATTCTATTTTAGGAACGGAACCTTTATAATTAACATCGTTAAAAAGGATTGGAAAGATACTTTTAGGATTTTCTACTTTAAATGATGCACTTAACTTCTTTAAAGAAGATGGAAGTAATTTAAATGAGTCTTTGAAAATTATTGGACACTTAGGTTTCATCTTATTACTAATAAAAGATAAAGTTAATAGATTACCATCATGTAATAACACGCCACAGTTACCTAGTTTAACTAAATGTTTTAATAAGAAATAAGAATCAAATTTGCCAAAATTGTGTATGTAAACTTTTGTTCCTTTAAATTTTCTCGAGTTAAAAAATTTAACTAAATCCCTAACTAAATTAAGACTACTTTCTTCCGTTAATTTATTATTAAAGAAAGAATAAGAATACTTACCATCAAAAAGGCATATTAAGTACATTCGTAAGTTGTTAATATTTTGTGTATCGTTTATATTATCCTCCCGTACAGGAGGAGCCAAAGGTGGTACCATTACAGTTTCTATGTCCATACTTAAAAAGTTATTATTAATTCTTCTTTTCTTAGGTAGAATTAATGGGAGAATTGGTTTAGAGTTAAAATTTTCTTTAATTAAAACCACTTCTCCATCCACAATTTCATATACAGTATTTTCGTATGTTCTAATTAGGCTATTATCACTTAGAATCTTATCTGTCCAGGAAATTGTTGAGCCTAAGGGGGCCTTTAACATAGATCCCGTCTGCCTTACCAGAGGATTTGTTGATTTTTTGATACTATGTTTTATAGTTATCATAGAAAATCTATATAAACTTTCTCCATCGACTTTTTTTTTTTAATCTGTAAAATAGTATTTCGCCTATTCTTAGGAGCTATTGACCTAAACGAAGAATCAGAGAAAATAATTTGAGCGAAATCTTCAGGTTTATAAGCTATTGGTAATTTCATTTTTTTAATTAAATTGAAATCTAGTTTACTTTTAAATAAACCATCCTTTGAATTTCTACTAAAAGTAGGGATATTTTCACCCTTTAAGATAAAAGTTTTTTCTTTTTTATTCATTTTCTAAGAATTTTCAGGTGTTTTTTAACAAATTTGACACTTTAATGTATGTTTGACATTCGAGTGTTTCAACTAAACTAGTAAATTATCAAAATTAATGCTTATCAGAATTATCTTTTTAAAAACCTCCTTATTTAATAAGTAATAGAATAAGAAATTATATCACTCGACGGCACTAAAATGGTCTTTTCTTATTAGAAATGTTATTTTTAATTTTTTAATTTTTTAATTTTTGAATTGTAAATATTCAAAACAAGGTAGAAATATGACCCATATCTTACAGATTTTAAGTGTTTATTCTTAACTTTGCTCTCCCTCCCGTAGGGTCCCTACGGGACCCTACGGGACCCTACGGGACCCTACGGGACCCTACGGGACCCTACGGGACCCTACGGGACCCTACGGGACCCTACGGGACCCTACGGGACCCTACGGGACCCTACGGGACCCTACGGGAGGGAGGGCAATGCAAAAAAGTATTTACCTTAAAAAGAGTAAAAATTGAGTTTTTTATAAGTTTTTGTAATTAGGAAAATTTTGACCCATAAAGATTGTTTTTTAATAAAAGAAGAATATAAATTTTAAAACTATAATTTATATTCAATATTATCCTTAACGGTAGTTATTATCCCACGCTTGTGATAGTTAGGGTAAGGTTAATATAAAATAATATTAAAATTTAATATAAGCTAGCATCTAGCATAACTACTTTTTTTAGATTAAGCCGGACAAAAACAAAGGAAAATTGAGAGATATTATTTTAGGGATTAAACACGCTTGGAGTATCCCATCACCTCCTCAAAAAGTTAATGATTTTTACTCTCATATATTTACAAGAATTTTTAGAATCATCGGAGGAGTAGCAGTATTAATTACAGTTACAAAAGGATATGATTACATTCAACTTCATAATTATTTCAATGAGATATTCTGTGATATTATTACTATTTCAACATATTTATACGCATCTATTTTCATAGTGTTTACTCTAATTATCAATTTAATAAAAATTATATATACTATTTTTCTTCTTTTAAAGAAACCTAAAACTTTTGAAGTTAGAAATTCCCCTTTAAATATTTTTGCTTCACAAATTGCTAATATATTATCATGTATTAAAATAGGTTGTATAGCAACTGGTTCAACTGCTGCTGTAGTTGCTGGTGGTGTAACTTTTGATACGTTGATAGAGAAAAGTGGGAGATCTCCAATATTTATTCCTATGATGGCTGAAGGATTAAATTTAATATTAGGTAAAACTTCTGTAGCAGTAAATGAAGTTAAATTACCTGAAACGTCTCCCACAGCTTCAGAGAGTTCTACAGATACAGATTTTAGCCAAGAAGCTATTTCAGACGCTTTAAATAAATATCATGGTCTGAGTTTAACAGAAAAAGAATCTTTCTGGAAAGAAGTGTCTAAAGAGTTTAAAAAATAGTAGAGCCCAAGGGTCAACCCCCCCCAATCTTTTTGCTACGGAAACAACTTTTTGTTTTATGGGGGGGGGGGGGTTGAGCTAGGTTATACTATTATTATTCAAAATAATGAAGAAAATATAAAAGAGGAGTTAAATATCATTTCTATTATTTCTACGTAGGAGCTACTAAAACTTTTTATTCTTAAATTTAACACTCAACGTCAAAACAGTCTTTAGTTTTTTATAATAAAGCTGAATGGTAGTCTTTACACCGCGTTGTAAAAAGATAAAATAAATATATTTAAAAACATGAAAATTTTTCTTTCTAGAACCTTAAAAGGAATTAAAAAGGGTCTAATAACCCCGACTTTATCTCCTAAATTGTTAGAATTTCAAAGGAAACCTTTAATTAGATTACTTAGAGTAATAGGTGGATTAAGCTTTCTTACTTTATTAGGACGTGGTTATTACCTAGTTGATAACCAATCTAAAGTAGGAATTGAAAATACCTATATCACGTTAGGACTATTTTACTTATCATTTTTATTTGCTACGTTATTTTTCATATATCATATTTATATAACATATCATAGAATTAAACATATTAAATTAGTGTTAAAAAGTGGTGAATTAGATATTAGAAATTCCCCTTTAGATAAAATATGCTGGTATGTTAGCTAGGGTTTTATTTTGTGCTAAAAGTGTTTGTGATTCTGCAACCCCAGTTGGTCTAGGTTTAGGTCTAATGTTAGGTGCAGATCAAGTATTAAAAGATGGTGGACGTGAAGCTTTTTTCAGTCCTATTTTAGGTAGTGGTTTAAATAAAATTTTACCTAAATCAGATTTAGAGCATTGGAGAGATGCTTATTTAGAAGCTACTAATAATTTAAATAACGCTAGAAAAAGTGGGGTAATTATAACAGAACTTCTTAATAAAACTACTGATTTAGTAGATATAAGTTCTGAGGATAAAAAAGATTTATTCCAATTACTAACTGAAATAAAAGAATCTAATGATATAGATTTAGAATCAGCCAAAGAAACAGCAATAAAAACTTTGGAAGTTAACCTAAATAGCCCCATTAGGTTAAGCCCCTGTGTAATAATTTAATTAGAGATATTTTAAAAATCGATCAACTTTAAAATTTCTATATTTACTTTTCTTAATACTTTTCTTAATAGAAAAGTGATTTTTTTTAATAAAAAAATAGTCGCTTGCGCAGCAACCCTACGGTAGCTCCTTCTCCCGTACGGGTTGCTGCGCAAGCAAGTGATTTAATTTAATTAAAAAAATTAAAGTAACCCCCCCCTTAAAAAAAGTTAGCTATAATTAAATGAATAATATATCTATATAAAACTATAGAAACTTGTCAGTTCAAATCTGACTGGCTAAATTAGGCCTCTAGTCCCTATTTATTTTTTTTCAATTTTAAAATATTTTCCTAAACAATTTTTAGGTCCCATTTTATCAATCAAAAATTAAAAGAGTATCAATATTAATTTTAACCAAATATTAAAAGAGGTTATAAATCCAATTTAGTTTAAATTTTTGTGTTGGACCAATTTGTAGATCCTTTTTTTTTCTGTTAGTTAAATGCCCTTTTCTTTAACAATTTTTCTTATTTTGCGGGGTAGGCTTAATGAAAATAGAAAAAGAAGTTAACCGCAGTTTAGACGCAATTATAAAAATCTTATAAACAAACAAAACAAATATGGACTTAATTTACAACTTTTTTTCATTGATCGCTTATTATGTCTCCTTTTTGATGCCGGCGTTAGGGTTGGTTTTTTATTTCAAATTTTCTTTTATCTTTCTTCTATTTATTTTAAATATCTATTTAATTGTTACCTATAAAAAAGGAGCAGAAAAGGATCATCAAAACTCTGTTAGGGTTCTACAGGCAGGTTTGCTGCGCAAGGGTAATAAAAATTTAAAAGGTTTTTTAAGTAATTTAGGGCTTGCAGTTGGATTTTTAAGTGCCCTTATTACTGTTAAATTTGAAGTAAAGGATATTCAAATAGGTAAAATAGTTCAACTAAATGAAGAAGAAAGAGAAGGGATTAGAAAGAGTATAGATAAGGATAGAGAGATACATAAGAATATATTAGATTCTATGGAAAATAATAGAAAGGAGCTTTATGGTCTTCATATAGAAAAAGCTAAACTAGTTGGTCATAATGATAGATTAATAACTTTACATAATAATTTAAAAAGTAATGTAATATCTTATCAAGAGAAATCTATGGACTCTTCTACTAAGTTATCTGAATTAGGTAGTTTAGATCAATTGATCAAACAAGATACTAACAAATTTGGCCAAGAATTGAATTCTTTAATTTTACAAATTGAGAGTTCATATCAAGAAGATACCTCTTCCCTTAAGGTAGTAGAGGGGGCAGGTAAAACCTCCCTACCTTCTTCAGGCGTAAGCGAGCAAACGATTTCTTCTCTCCCCAAAAAAGCAGATGATCTTTATTTAAGCAATGAACTTAAGGAATCTATTATAGCTTTTACCTTTTTTAATTTTGAGTTTAGTAGTATCTTAAATTGGTTTGAAGGTCTTAATGGGTAAAAAAAAACAGCCGCTTGTTTGATACTAGGGAAATCTATAATATTATCTGCATTAGTTAGTATAATTTTTATATTCTATGGAAATATATTAATAGAAAAATATGATCTAATTAATAGATATCCTAAATTAGCAACTATTATACAATTAAGGCAAAAATTTCAGAAATATTATTTTAAATATTATTGTTTTCTTATTTTGTTTGTTATAACAACCGAAGTAGCTTTTGGAATAGCAATTTTATTATTATAAAAGAAGGAGGTGCTACGTAGTCATAATGGGATACCATAATTAAACCCCCCCCCCACCAACTCCCGTCTGGGCAAAACTCTCATTTTTATATTCAGTCACTTCTTATCATTGGGGTAGCACCTTCGGTGCAACTAATTGATCAATAATAGAGTTAATATAAAACAAATATCACTAAAAGGGTTAGCAGCGGTGAATTTTATAAATAATCGGTATTATAAATAATAAGGTTCAATTCCTTACTATTCTACTCTATTAGCTATTTATGTATATAGAATTATTCTATGATTATAAATAGATAAATAGGGGAATATAGTATCTTAAAGTAATCCTTAGGACTTTTTTCTAATTAACAATAAATATCTCACCTTACTTTGAGCCTTAAAGGTTTTAACCATAAGGTAACACTTGCGCAGCAACTTTTTTTTTTTCTTATAAAAAAGGTGAGGGCTAGCTTATCTTTTATTTCTTAAGTCTTAGCTAAATTTGAGCCTAGCCTCCCTCCCTAGGTAGCCTAGGCCCCTAGGGAGGCTAGGGAGCGCTAGCGAGGGACTAAAAAGGGAGAAAAACCAAACTTTTATTAATTTTAATTATTGGAATGGGAATAATCAAAAACTAAGGATACTAAATCTAGAATAAGAGTAAGAAATAATAAATTTAAACTAACGGTTTATCTAACATAAATTTTTTTTATATAAGGGGTTTTTAATATAAATATACCTAGTGTAAGATGGGTAAGATAATTGATGTGTATATTCTTAAATTGAATACAAAGCCTAAGGGGTTAACTTATGTATAATTAGCCAAATTTTTTCTATAAATTTCTATTCTAATTTAAAAACAAACGATATAATTTTAATAGAAGAGGGAAGAAATATAATTTACTTTCCGGTTGCATTAATTTATTTATCATTTAAAAATTAAAGGATTGTATTTGCAAAATGGTTAGGGTCTCCTTTGGAGAGAGCGGTGGGATTGCTACAATCATGTGAAAACGAAACTCTTAAGTTACTTATCTCGAAAGGATAGGTTCAGAGAAATTTGTATGAATAAATAGTTAATGAGGGAGGGTTGTGGTTATTCAAAAACTAATTAGTATTAATAGTTAATTTAGAGTAAACATGGGAAATGAAACGAAATCTGATAAAATAGAAGATCCTAAATCAGTTAATTTATTTAACCTTACATCATTATAACTCTACTCCTAAGGGAGTCTGTTTGTACCATACCCTTGTGGATGCTCCTTAGGAGTTAGGGAGTAGTAATACTTGGTGGTTAAATAAAATAAGAATCATTCTATACCTTCTAGATTCTTTTAAATAAATGAAGGTCACAGTTAATTTAAAATTAAAAAAATATGAACAAATTAAAAAATAATTTAACGGTATTAGGTACATTCTTAAGTGGTGTTGTTGGACATCATTACATAGGGAAAATTTTAGACTACAAAAGTGAATTGGCTACATCTAAAGAGATGGAATTGAGAGCTATTTCGGAATCAGAAAATATGGAAATTATGCAAAATAAATTAAACAGCATTATTAAAAACAACGAAAATTTGTCAAAAAATGTAGAAACATTAATTGATAAACATGTTCCAGAATCACAATTGTCAAGTGTTAATGATTTGTTAGAATTTGGTGGTAAACAATGTAAAAATGTTAGAGAAATATTAGACAGCTGCGCTGGTCCTGATAATATAAACTTAGATATTTATCAAGCAGCTTATAAAGCAGCCGTAGCATGTGAAAAAGCTAATAGAGAAGCTAGTGAAGGTGTAAAAAAATTAGTTGATTCAATAAATGTAAGTAATAAACTAATTTCTGATTTTAATTTAGAGTATTTTTATGAATATTTAAATTCATTAAGTTTATTAGAATTATCTGCATTATACCATATATTAGTGTTAGTAGTAATAGCTATTTTATCATTTAATATGTTGTCTGCGGTTTTAGGTAATGAGATTATTAAATACTTTAAATTAGAAGAAAGATTTCCTAAATTAGCAGTTTTTTTAAGACTAAGATTAAAATTTCAAAAATATTATCTAACACTAAGTTTTTCTTTAATATTTATATTCATTTTCGCAAGTATTCAAATAAATTTGTTAGTTTTATTCTAAGATTTGTTTTTTTATTTGTTTTTTTATTTGTTTTTTTATTTTAATAAATATAAAAAAAACAAATAAAAACAAAACAAAAAAAAACAAATAAAAAAATAAAATGATAAAAAATTTAAATAAATTTATTAATAATACAAGAGATATTGTAATTAACTCAAAAATATATAAGATTTATAAATTATATAAAAATAGTATTAAACTATTTTCTATTATAAATATTTTATTATATTACAATTATTTCCAATTAAATTTGGATTATTTAGCACTTATGGCTATTATTTATTCTATATTAGAAAAATTAACTTACTTTATTGGTAAAGAATTTATTAATTATTTTAAGAAAATGTTTTTTATTTTTACTGATAATTTAGATTCTGCTAATGAAAAACAAGTATCTAATTATAAGGAAGAAGCTTCTTCGCTACAACTTAATAATTCTGAAGATAAAATTGATTTCGTTAAAGACGAATCTTATAATAAAGTTAAATTTATTTGTATTACTATAATAGATTTAAGTGTTTGTGCTTATATTTCTTGGGATTTATATACACATGGTGTAATATACACCACAATAAGTTCTATTTATAAAAAAAAAAGTATAATTTCTTCTAATCCTAATTTAGATGGAGATGATGTTTCA
>Ga0137412_10002412_pt1 | contig 14814 bp, 15 predicted proteins | sample CZODoug2_1_16fun_FD_122160 | JGI IMG/M metagenome (GOLD analysis project Ga0137412, IMG submission 122160) | Vadose zone soil fungal communities from Angelo Coast Range Reserve, California, USA - CZODoug2_1_16fungal (Hybrid Assembly) | ecosystem: Environmental > Terrestrial > Soil > Vadose zone... | reverse complement strand
TGGTGGGCTACAAGCCGACCTACAGCGACTTCTCGCGGGTCGGCATCAAGATGCAATGCCATTCCGTCGATACGCTGGGCCTCATGGCGCGCACGCTCGACGACATCGCGCTGTTCCGCGGCGCCGTGCTCAAGCTGCCGCCGGTCCGGATCGACCGCGGCATCGCGCGGCCGCGCATCGGCTTCTGCCGCACGCCGATCTGGGACGAGGCATCGCCCGATACCAAGACGCTGCTCGAAAAGACCGTATCGAAGCTCGCCGACAAGGGCGCGTCGGTGGTCGATGTCGCCTTTGCCGCGCCGTTCGCCGACATCCTCGACGATCATGGCGCCATCACCAATTACGAAGGCACGCGCAACTACGCCGACGAGCGGCTGCGCAATCCCGACAAGGTGAGCAAGGAGCTGATGGGCGGCGCCATGAAGCGCGGCCTGGAAGTCTCCTTCGGGCGCTATGTCGCCGCCCAGCGCAAGTCCACCGCCTTCCGCGCCCACGTCGATTCGCTGTTCGACAAGGTCGACGTGCTGGTCTGCCCCAGCGCGCCGGGCGAGGCGCCAGAAGGCGTCGAGTTCACCGGCGACCCGCGCTTCAATTCGATCTGGACCCTGGCCGGCACGCCCTGTGTTACGGTGCCGGTCGGCACCGGCGCCAGGGGCCTGCCGCTCGGCCTGCAGCTGGTCGGGCTGCGCCACGAGGACGACCGGTTGCTCTCCATTGCCGCGTGGGTCGCGGCCCATCTCGACTGAGGCTTCGTCATGCCCCGCATCAACGGCGAAAGACTTTTGGGCGACCTGCGCCGCATCGCCGATTTCGGCCGCTACCAGACCGGTGTTCATCGCCCGCATCTCTCGCCCCAGGACGTCGAGAGCCGCCGGTGGCTCGCCAACCGCATGAAGGAGGCGGGGCTGGAGCCGGTGATCGATGGCGTGGGCAACGTGATCGGCCGCAGTCCCAAGAGCGGCCCGCGGCTCCTGATGGGCTCCCATACCGACACCCAACCGCGCGGCGGCTGGCTCGACGGCGTGATGGGCGTGATCTACGGGCTCGAAGTGGCGCGTGCGCTGGCCGAAGATCCCGACACGGCGCACCTCGCCGTCGACGTCGCCTCGTGGGCCGACGAGGAGGGCCATTGGGGCGGCATGATCGGCAGCAAGTCCTTCATCGGCCGTATCACCGATGCAGACATCGACGCCGCGCGCCATCGCGACGACGGGTCGAAGATGCGCGATGCGCTCAAGGCCGCCGGGCTGGAGCATGCGCCGCGCATCGAGCTCGAGGACGGGCGCTACCGCTGCTATCTGGAAGCCCATATCGAGCAGGGCGGCCTGCTCGAGGCCACGGACAAGAAGATCGGCGTCGTCACGGCCATCGTGGGCATCTACCAGTACCGCCTGACCTTCAGCGGCATCCAGAACCACGCCGGCACCACCCCCATGCCGATCCGCAAGGACGCGGGTGTGGCCATGATGCGGCTCTATCACGACGTGATGGAGCGCTTCCCCTCATTGGCCGGACCGCGCAGCGTATGGACGGTCGGCAAGATGTCGGTCGAACCTGGCGCGCCCGCCATCATCCCCGGCAAGGCCGAGATGATCCTGCAATTCCGCGACGCCGATGTCGCCGTGCTGCAGCGAATGGAGGCAGCCCTGCTGGAGATCGTCGCGGTCCATCAGAAGCGCGGGCCCTGCACCATCGAATGCACGAACCTCTCGCGCACCATGCCGGCGCCCATGGAGGAGCGCCTGCTCGACGCGCTCGACGACGCGGCCGAGAAGCACGCGGCGGGCCTGCACACGCGCATGCCCTCAGGGGCCGGCCACGATGCGCAGATCCTGGCGCAGCGCCTGCCGTCGGCCATGATGTTCGTGCCCTCGATCGGTGGCATCTCGCATCATTTCACCGAGAACACCGAAGACGCCGACATCGTGCTGGGCTGCCAGGTCTTCGCCGATGCCGCGGCGAAGATCCTGAAGGGGAATTGAGCGGGACTCGCGCTACTGCGGCCGCTCTTTTGGCTCGAAGTCGATGAGACTTACCGACAACAACTCGTCGGGCTCGCCGCTGCAGCAGTGAATGAGCAGGGTCAGGTCACAGGAGATGCCGCCGTGGACCGCGCCGGGGGCGTTGAACATGAACGTTCCTGGTCCGGCAACGATTCGCCCCGCCGCGTTGTAGTAGGCGCCTTCGATGATGTAGACCTCTTCGCCGAGCTTCGACGCCTTGCCGATGATCTTCCAGGCTTTGCCTGGCGGGGCGGTGTAGCGAGAGATCACGGTCAGCCCGTGACTGTGCTTTCGCAGCATGCGCCTCCAGCGGCCATATTCGCGTCCGTCTTCCCACTTCACGTTGTAACTCGCGGGTTCCCACTCAACGTCTGTGGCACCCACCTTGAAGCTGTTCCAGATGACGTCGCTCATGTGTGACCTCCTCCGTGATCGTGGCGACTGAGGTCAACGTAAGTGTTTCCGATCGGCCGTCGGTACGGTGGCGATCGAATTGTCATAGACTGCCTTGTCAACGCGCCGACGGGGGGGCCTGGCTTGCACGCGTCAGGCCTGCACATGATGTTCGTGCCCTCGATCGGCAGGGAATTAGCACTATTCTTCTTCGACGAGCGCCTTCAACCGCGCCAAGGCATTGTCCCACTGCCGGGACACTTGGTCGAGATAGGTCTGCGCATCGATGATCGTCTTGGGTTCGAGCGCGAACCGGCTCTCGCGGCCGGTCTTGACCGAATGGACGACGCCCGCACCTTCGAGCACGCGCAGATGCTTGGTCACGGCCTGACGTGTGAGCCTGGTTCCCGAGGTGAGCCGCGAGATCGATTGCGGCTCACCGTTCGTCAACCGGGCGAGCAGGCCCAGGCGGGTCTCGTCGCCGAGGGCCGCGAAGACCGAGGCGCGGGTGCGGAGCGCCGCCGCGGCGCTAGGCATGCTGGCCGAGATATTGGGCGATGTTCTGCATCTGTATCGTCCAGCCGTCGTCGTTGCTACGGAAGGCGATGTCCCGACGATGCGCCGGCAGTTTGTCGAAGCCCGATTCGACGACGCGCAGACGCGTACCGGTCGCCGTCTTCTCCAGGGTGAACACCACCAACGTGGGAATCTCGCTGCTGTAGTCGGTACTGGGCTCGATGGCATAGGGATGCCAGGTGAAGGAGAACATCCGCTCGGGCTCCATCTCCTGCACGACGGCCTCCCATTTCAGATGCTCGTAGCCGGGATAGGTGATGTTGCCGCGCGAGACGCCGCCTGGCACGAAAGGTCCGTCCAGCCGCACGCGGAACCATGTGCTAAATTCGCGGTGATCGGTCAGAGCTTTCCAGACTCGGGAGACGGGAGCTTTGAGCTCGATGGTCTTTTCGATGCGATCGCCCATGTGCAACCTCCTGGTTGCTTATTGATATAAGTTTCATCGCTGCGATGCGCAACCGTTTTGTTGCGTTATGCCGACCGCGGTGATCGTGCGAATCCGCAAGCGTTGCAGGTGGTGTGTGAATATCTGCGCGTTCGCGGCATGGGCACGCGCCTTGCTGTTCTCCCCTTTTTTGCCGCAAGGTGAAACATGGACAGCCCCCTGCGATGGCTGCGCGCGCGCGTAGCAAAGATGAAACAGAGGACGGCCGACGGCCCGGACTCGCCACAGAAGACGCCGCGGGCGGCGGTCGTCATCGTCTCGCTTGCCGTCGTCGCGATCTTCGCCTTGTCGCTTTGGTATTTCGTCCAGCCCCAGCCGCTGCTGGTTCAGGGCGAGGCGGATGCCACCCGGATCGACATCTCGGCGCGGGTCGACGGCCGCGTTGCCCGGCGCCCGGTGGATCGCGGCCAGAACGTCACCGCGGGCCAGATCCTGGTGACGATCGACAATCCCGAGCTGCTGACCAAGCTCAAGGAGGCGCAAGCCGCGCAAGCCGTCGCGCTGGCCGATTTCAAGCGCATCGAGGTCGGCACCCGCGCCGAGGTCATCGCCCAGCGCAAGGCGGCCGTGGCCTCGACCGAGGCCAGCGAGCGGCTGGCGCAGCAGACCTACGACCGCACCAAGCAGCTGACGGCGCGCGATTTCGCTTCGGTCCAGAAGCTCGACGAGGCGACCGCGAGCCTCGACGTGGCCCGACGCAGCCGGCAGGAGGCCAAGCTTGCCTACGAAGAGGCCGTCGCCGGCTACACGGTCGAGGAACGCGGCGTCGCCAAGGCAAATGTCGTCAAGGCGGACGCCGCGATCGCAACGCTCGAGGCCCAGGTCGCGGAACTGACGGTCAAGGCGCCGCTGGTGGCGCAGGTCTATCACACGAGCGCCGAAGTCGGCGAGTTCGTGTCGCCCGGCGTTCCGCTCCTCTCCCTGATCGACCTCTCGGATGTCTGGCTGCGCTTCGACCTGCGCGAGGATCTGGTCAGGGGATTGAAGATCGGCGACCGCTTCGAGGTGCGGGTGCCGGCGCTGGGCGACAGGCTCATCACCGTCGCCATCCGCAAGATCGCCACGCGCGGCGAATATGCCGGTTGGCGCGCCACGCGCGCGACCGGCGACTTCGACCTCAGGACCTTCAATGTCCGCGCCTATCCCGTCGACCCCGTGCCCGAGCTGCGGCCCGGCATGAGCGCTTACGCGGACTGGAAGAGCCGGCCCTGATGTCGGCGCCGCTCAGCCCGGGACTCGTCAATGTCGCGGTGCGCGAAGCGCTGTGGATCTGGCGTGACCGCGTCGCGCTGGCGCTCGTAGTCGGCGTGCCGCTTTTCGCCATCGCGCTGCTGTCCCTGACATTCAGCAATGCCGTCATCCGCGATCTGCGCGTCGATGTCGTCGACCAGGACAAGACGCAGACGTCGATGACCTATGTCCAGGCCCTGAATTCCGCGCCGGGCGTGAACGTCACCCAGCGATCGACCGACCTCACCGCGGCCATGCACGCCATCCGTTCCGGCGCGGCGCTCGCGGCGGTCTACCTGCCGCGCGACCTCGAGCGCGACATCGCCGCGGGCAAGCGGCCCCAGATCGTCATCTTCTACAACAAGCAGTATTTTACGCCCGGCAACGTCGCGTCCAGCAGCCTGGCCGCCGCGGTTTCGGCCGGCACCGCCGATCTGCCGGCGTCGCCGTCGTCGGGCTATGCACCCGGTCCGCTGGTCGTCGAGCAATACGTGCTGACGAATCCCGCCCTGAACTACGCCCAGTTCCTGCTGCGGGCGATCCTGCCGACCGTGCTGCACATCGTGGTCGCCATATCCGCGGGCTATGCCGTGGGATCGGAGTTCGGCTCGCGCAACCTCGGCGAATGGCTGGAGGCGGCCGGCGGCGATCCGCTGACCGCTCTGGTCGGCAAGCTCGCGCCTTACTTCGGCATCTTCTTGCTCCTCATGGTCGCGGCCGGCCTCACCATTCATCGCGGCTATGAGGTGCCGTTCCGCGGCAGCGCCGTGCTGACGGGAGCAGCCGGATGCCTGCTCGTCGTGGCCTATCTGTCGCTCGGCGCGCTTCTCCAGTTGCTCGCGCGCAACCTCGCTTTCGGCCTCAGCCTGACGGGCATCGTCTGTTCGCCCGCCTTCGGCTTCGCGGGAGTTGGTTTTCCGGTCCTGGCAATGGGCGGCTTCGCGCAGGCTTGGGGCTCGTTTCTGCCGCTGCGCTGGTACATCCAGATCCTGTTCGACCAGGCGGCGCGCGGCGTGCCGCCGGTCGATTCGCTCGAGCCGTTTGCCGCCCTCGCGGCGTTGGCGCTGGCCTATTTCGGCTTTGCGGTGCTTCGGCTGCGATCCATTGCCCGCAAACCCGCGCCGGCGCCGGAGACGATCCACGACGGCCCGCCACGGACCGGCCTCGCCGGCGCCTTCGTCACGGAATATGGCCGCGTCCTGCGCGACCGCGGCGCCTTCGGCCTGTTCGTGCTGGCGCCTATCCTCTATGGCGTGTTCTACCCTCAGCCCTATCTCGGACAGCTGGTTCGTGCCGTACCGATCGCCGTCGTCGACAGCGACTCATCGGAGTTGAGCCGGAACATCATCCAGGGCCTGAATGCGTCGGAGGCGCTGCGGGTGGCGGCGCGCTCGAGCACGCTCGCCGAAGCGCAGCAGGCGCTGGCCAGACGCGAGGTCTTCGCCATCCTCGACATTCCGGCGGGAACCGAACGCGATGTTCTTGCCGGACGCCAGGCGCGCCTGCCGGCCTACGTCGATTCCGTCTATTTCCTGCTCTACAACCGGACCCTCCAGGGCATCCTCGAGGCAACGGGGATCGTGACCGCCGAGCTGCTGTCGCGCGATGCACGGTCCGACGGCAGCCTGTATCGCGCGGCGCTGGCGAAAAGCTCTCCCGTGGAGGTCCTGAACCAACCGCTGTTCAATCCCACCGGCGGCTATGGCAGCTATGTCGTGCCGGCGGCCTTCGTGCTGATCCTCCAGCAGACCCTGCTGCTCGGCACGGCGACGATGGGGGGCGTCGCCCTCGAGCAGGGGGGAGCGGCGGCTCGCCGCCGTCGCGGCGGCGCCTTCGCCATCGTCGGGCAAGGCATCGCCCATTTGCTGCTGGCGCTCCCCGGCGCCGCGCTCTTCCTGGTGGTTCTGCCGCGTGTTTACGGCTTCTCGGCCACGGCCCACTTTGGCGATCTCTTGGCCATGGTCGTGCCTTTCATCCTCTCCGTGAGCTTCCTCGGCCAGTTCGTCGGGAGCTGGTTCCAGCGCCGCGAGACGGCGATCCTGCTCTTCATTGCCTTGAGCCTGCCGCTGTTCTTCCTGGTCGGCGTGGCGTGGCCGGCGGAAGCCATCCCGCCCCTGGTGCGGGCGGCGAGCTTCATCTTTCCCAGCACGTCGGCAATCGACGGCCTGGTGCGAATCAACCAGATGGACGCAACCTTGGGCGACGTCTTCAGGGACTGGACGGTGCTGTGGGGCCTCACCCTGCTCTATGGTTTGCTCGCCATACTGTCCGCCCGGTTTTTCATGTCCGAAGGAGCACCCGATGGACGCGCGGCCTAGGAAACGTCTGCTCGCGGCGTTGGCCGTCATCGCGGTGGTTGCAATCGCCGGTGTCGTCGTGTTCCTGCCGCGACATGCCGCTGCGCCGGCGCTTTCCGGCATGGTCCGGCAGACCGAGATCCGCATCGCCCCCGAGATTACAGGACGCCTTGTGTCCATCCCGGTTCGCGTCGGCCAGGAGGTCCACAAAGGCGACCTGCTGGCCGTGCTCGACAATCCCGAGCTGGCCGCCTCTCTCGGCGAAGCGAAGGCGGCAGCCATCAGCGCGCGCGCCCAGCGCGCCGACGTCTACTCCGGCGTCCGCGCCGAGGAGGTCGCGATTCTGGCCGACAGCATGCGAACGGCCGAAGCCAACCTGCTGCTGGCCGAGCAGCAGAACGCGCGCGCCGTCGCGCTGGCGGCGCGGGACTTCGCCAGCCGCCAGGAGCTCGACGAGAGCAAGGCCTCGCTGGCCAAGGCCCAGGCCGATCTCGATCTCAAGCGCGCCCAGCATGCGGCTGCGAGCGCCGGCCCGATCGCCGAGGAGCGCGCGCTGGCCGATGCCAGGGTCGCGCTGGCCGAGGCGACGGTGGCCGACTTGCAGGCCAAGCTCGACAAGACCAGGTTGGTGGCACCGGTCGACGGCACGGTCGGCATCCTGGTCGCCGAACTGGGCGAGGTCGTTCCGGTCGGCAAGCCCGTGCTGACGATCGATGCGAATGCGGCCTGGTGGTTCGCCTTCACGCTGCGCGAGGACGACCTGAAGCAGTTGACGGTCGGAAGCGATGTCACGCTGACCACCGACGATGGTCGCCGCATCGCGGCAAGGGTCACGGAACTCCGGCCGCTCGGCGAATTCGCCACGTGGCGCGCTGCGCGCGCTGTTGGCGACCACGATCTCAACAGCTTTCGCCTGAGGCTTGACCCGGTTGCCGCGACCGACGGGCTCCAGCCGGGCATGACTGTGTGGTTGCGAGGATGATCAGCGATCTGAATATGCTCGAGATAGCGGCCGATCCGTTCGTGCAGACCGGATTGCTCGCCCTGGTCGGCGCACTTCTCACCCATGTCCTGCTGCGCCACTATCCGACGAGGCGCCTGATCGTCCAGATCACGTTCTTCGTGGCGCTGACCGTGCTGTTGCTCCACTACCGCATTATCCCCTACGAAGTCGCCCCCGCCGATACGCCGGTGTTCGAGCGTGTCTTCGTGGCCCTGTCGAAGATCATCTGGTGGACCAACGCGGCCTGGGTCCTCATTGCCTGCGTCCGGGTGTTCCTGATTTTCGAGCGACTGCCGCGCGAGGGCCGCCTGATACAGGATCTTCTCGTCGCCACGATCTATCTCGGCGCCGGACTGTCCGTCGTGGCCTATGTGTTCAGCGCGCCGGTCGGCACGCTGATCGCCACCTCGGGCGTTTTCGCCATCATCCTCGGCCTGGCGCTGCAGAGTACGCTGAGCGACGTCTTTTCCGGCATAGCTCTCAATCTCAGCAGGCCCTACTCGGTCGGCGACTGGATCGTGCTGGACGACGGGATCGAGGGGCGCGTCGTTGAGACCAATTGGCGGGCGACCCATCTTCTCAATGGCTCGAACGACCTCGTTGTGATGCCCAACAGCGTGTTGGCGAAAGCCCGGTTCACGAACCTCAGCAGTCCCAACCGGAGTCACGGGGTAACGCTCCACATTCGCGTCGCGCCGACGATGGTGCCGTCGGCGATTTCGGACATCATGCATTCCGTGCTCTTGAGCACCAACTCGATTGCTCCCGTGCCTGCTCCGACGGTCCAGATCATGTCGCTCGACGCACAGGCGATCGAGTTCGAGCTGTCGTTCCGCGTTCAGGATTTTGGGACGGCTGCGATGGTCAAGCACGAGGTCTACGACCTGATCTATCGCCATTCGAAGGCGGCCGGGTTGGCGCTCGCCCAGCCCCGGCAGGCGTCGGCCGTGTTTGTCGGCTCGTCGCAGACGGCTGCCGCCCACGCACCACGAAGCACGGCGTTCAGGCTCCTCGACGCGGTTCCCCTGTTCGTGTCCTTGAGCGAGGATGAAAAAGAAGCGCTCGCCGCCACGATGACACGACGGACTTACCGCAAGGACGATCTCGTGGTCGAGCAGGACGCCAATATGAAATCCCTCATGATCATTCGCAGCGGCGTACTCGTCGTTTCGCGCCGCGAGCAGGACCGGGAGGTCGAGCTGAGCCGCCTCGCGCCCGGCGACTACTTTGGCGAAGATGGACTGTTTACCGGTTCGTGTGAGGAGGGAACCATTCGGGCACTGACGGCCGCCGTCGTCTACGAAGTCGGGCAGGCGGCGCTGGCCAAACTCGTGCACGACCGGCCGAGCATTGCCGACGAAGTCAGCATCACCCTTTCACGCCGCGCCAAACGGGGGCAGGCCCTGCTCAGCGACACGGACAGGACTGCGGCACTGGCAGAGGTTCCAGGGCTGGTTGCCCGGATCCGCCAGTTGTTTGAACTGCCCCACAGCTGAGAGCTCATGCGGACCGCGTCGTCTTCTCCTTGCCGAACAGCTTGCGCAACTCGCCTTTGGCTGCCTCCAGGGTCTTGCGCTGCGTGGCCGACAGGCCCGAGCCCGCGCGGTTGATATAGAAGGTCAACATCGAGATCGCCGACCGCAACGGCGCGGATTTGCGCGCATGGCTGCGCTCCGCCGAGCGCTTCAGCGAGCGGGCGATGGCGCGGGGGCTCTTCTCGGCGAAGACACCCTTTTCGAGCTCGAGCGCATGGCTTTCGCGGGTCACCTTGGCCGACCATTTCCGGCCGCCGCGGCGGTGCGTTGTCCTTTTGGCGGTCTTGGCGGCGGTCTTTTTGCGGGTTGCCTTGGCCATGCGCCAATAATGACCGGCGGCGGACGTTGGTTGCGCTGGCATTTGTGGCGGCAGGACCCACATCTGCAGAAACCGTCGGCCTCGACACGGAGAGGGACATGCCCGTCAAAGCCCACCAGACCCTCAAAGACAAGGTCGACGACAAGCTCGACCAGGCCCTCGAGGACAGTTTCCCGGCGAGCGATCCGGTTTCCTTCATCGAGCCCGGGCGGGTGAACGAGGGCGACCGTAAGCTGCCCGTCGTGGAGGCTGCCGCCCGCGGCAAGGCCGCCCGCCTGGGAAGCCGCTCGCGAAAAGGCAAGGCAACCCGTCCCTGATTTGTCCGTTGCTTTCAGGAACCCAGGGAGATTGCGCATGGCCGATACCTCTCGCACCGCCATGGCGGAGGAAGATGCGCTGGAGGCGCGCGAGCCCGCCGGCTATCGACATTCCGACGCGAGCGTCAAAGAGCGGATCCTCCGCCAACTCGCGCTGGCCGAGGGGCTCGACGCCAGCTCAATCACGGTCGAGGTGAAAGACTGTGAAGTCACGTTGAGCGGCAGCGTGCGGTGTTACGCCGACATGCAGAGAGTCGAGGAGCTTGCCTGTGCGATCGAAGGCGTGAAACTGGTGCGCAACGGCCTCACGTCTGTCGAGCCGCCGCCGCAGGCCGTCGCCGGCGGGCCTGCGGGCAGCGCGTCGAAGATGGGAAAGCCTGGATACGAGCGCTAGTCCGCGGAGAGTGAAGGGCACGCTGCTGACACGCTGTCAGCAGCCGGTCGATAGGATCCGGCCTCGGCAAATTCTCAGGAGGATGTCATGGCTTCGACGCACGTCGATTACACGGCGATGGAATGGACGTCCGCGGTCCCGTTCTACGGTCCCGCCGCCGTGCAGGACGGCAAGGATATCGTGCGGCTCAAGGTGCTGAGCGATCGCCGCTCCGAGGGCGGCGGCATCGCCTGGCTGGTCAAATTCTCGCCGCCGCCCGGCAAGCTGATCAAGATCGTGGCGACCGCCTTGTCCGACGAGCACATCTTCTCGCTGCAAGGTGGCCGCAGCACCAAGAGCGGTCAGCGCGCGCAAGGATCGGGCGGTTACGGGTTGAATCCCAAGGGCCAGCCGCACAGCGCCATGATCAGCAGCGAGACCGAGGCGCTGGTGATCTATGCGGGCGAGCCCGACGAGATCAAATCGATGGAGATCGTCGACATCGCCCCGGCCGGTTAACCGGCCGGGGTCTCTATATGCGCCGCGTTAGGGATGAATGATCATCCCGGTGAAGACATAGGCCTGCAGCATCACCAGCACGCCGACCAGGCAGGCCAGCACGATGGAATGCAGGAACACGAAGCGCAGGATCGACCCCTCGTGGCCGAACCAGTTGGTGGCGGTGGAAGCCACGACGATCGACTGCGCGTCGATCATCTTGCCCATGACGCCGCCTGAGGAATTTGCCGCGGCCATCAGGATGGGCGACAGGCCCAGCTGCTCGGCGGTGATCTTCTGCAGGCCGCCGAACAGCACGTTCGACGCGGTGTCCGACCCGGTGAGCGCCACCCCCAGCCAGCCCAGCAAGGTGCCGAAGAAGGGATAGAGGAAGCCCGCATGGGCGAAGGCCAGGCCCAACGTGGCGTCGATGCCGGAGAAGCGGGTGAGCGTGCCGATCGCCAGCATGGCGGCGATGGTCACGAGCGAGTAGCGCAGCGCCCAGATCGTCTCGCCGTAGGCCTTGAGCAGACGGCCGGGCGAAAAGCGCATCACGATGGCCGACAGGATGGCGGCGATCAGCATGCCGGAGCCGGTGTAGGTGAGCCAGGTGAAGGCGAACACCGCGCCCTCGGTCGTCGGCTTGGCGACGACCGGCGGCACCTTGCTGATCATGTTGTGCAGACCCTCGACCGGGTAGTTGAAGATGAAGATCTTGTTCATCGGCACCTTGAACCAGTCGCTGCCCCACACCAGCAGCACGGCGCAGACGATGATCCAGGGCGTCAGGCCCTTCCACATTTCCGCGGTCGTGACCTTCTCGGTCGAGGAGGCCGGTCTGGCGGGCATGGTGCCCGCCGAGTCGTCGCGGCTGCGCAGCGCCGGCGACAGCCAGAGCGTCTTGGGCTGCCAGATCTTGAGGAAGCCGATCAGGCAGGCCATCGACACCAGCGAGGCGCCGATGTCGACGATCCAGGGATTGACGAAATTGGAGATCAGGAACTGCGGCACCGCGAAGGAGACGCCGGTGACCAGGATGGCGGGCCAGATCTCCTTCATCCCCTTGAAGCCGGCGAAGGTCCAGATCAGCCAGAACGGCACGATCAGCGAGAAGAACGGCAGCTGGCGGCCGACCATGGCGCCCAGCAGGAAGGGATCGAGTCCGGTCACCGAGGCGAGGCCCTGGATCGGCGTGCCGAGCGCGCCGTAGGCCACCGGCGCGGTGTTGGCGATCAGCGAGAGGCCGGCGGCGGCGAGCGGCGAGAAGCCCAGCCCCATCAGCATGGCGCCGGTCACGGCGACCGGCGTGCCGAAGCCCGAGGCACCCTCGAAGAACGCGCCGAAGCAAAAGGCGATCAGCAGGAGCTGGATGCGCCGATCGGGCGAGACGCCGCCGACCGTGCGCTGCAGCAGCTCGAAACTGCCCTTCTCGACGCAGAGGCGGTAGAGAAAGAGGACGTTGAGCACGATCCAGCCGATCGGAAAGAAGCCGGTCACCAGCCCGAGCACCGAGGCTCGCAACGCCAGGCCCGTCGGCATGGTGAAGCCCCAGATCGCGATGACGATGGCGGCGCCCAGGGCGATGACGGCGGCGACATGCGCCTTCACCTTGCCCGACGCGATCAGCGCCAGCAGCACCACGACCGGAATCGCCGCGACCAGCGTCGACAGAAATTCGTTGGCAAGCGGGTCGTATACCTGATTCCACATGTCTTGTTTCCCCCAGGCTTTCGTTGCGGGAGATTGGGCACCCGCGCACGAAAACCGGCAATTGAAATTTGCGTGTTCGGTGCAAGACTGCTGTGCACAACCGCGTCGGTTGCAGAGCTACGGCAACAAGGCGCGCCGGTTGGTTCGCCGACGTCGGAGCCGGTTACTGCACCGTGAGCAGGTAGCGCATCAGCGCGCCGCGCTTGTCTGCCGGCACCTTTTGCGGCGCGTCGTTGACCTTCAGCGCCAGGTCGCAGGCCGCCTCGTTGGGCAGCCGGGCAAGGCGCGAGAGCCTGTCGAAATCGGCGGGCTGGAAGCCGGCTTCGGTCAGGAGCGCGCGCGCCTCGGCGTCGCTGGCGACGGCGGGAGCCGGGGTCCCGGCGGCTTTTGCGGCGCGGCCGCTGCGATAGGCCTTCTCGAGCGCGGCCAGCAGGTCGCTCATCAGTTTCTGGCTCGTCGCATCGAGCTTGTCGCTGCGCTGGATGCCGGTGACGGCGAACTCCTTGCAGACGACGAGGTCGGAGTCCTTGAGCGTCTTCAGCAGGGTGGCGCGCGCATCGATCGCCGCGGCGGCGCTTGCCTCGTCGGCCGCCTTGAGCGCCGGCACGATGTAGGCGACGCGCAGTTCGCTCATGAGCTTGAGCGGCCGCGACGGACCTTGCGTCGTGGGCTGACGGATCTCCTCCCGCAGCGCCTCACGCAGTCGGTCTTGCGCGCCCGGCACGTCGTCGAGCACCACGCCGACCATCGGCAGCGCGTGGGCGCTGGCCATGGCCGAATCGACGGCCGAAATGTCCTCACTGCTGTCGCGCATCGCCTTCAGGCCGTACATCGCCACGGCCGCGACAGCCCCTGCCGCGACCAGCCCGATGGCGGCGGCCTGCAGGCGCTGCGTTTGCGTCGCGCGGCGGGTGCCGAAGAAGACCGCGACGGCTACCGCCACGGCGATGCCGATGATGACGCCAAGATTTTCCAAGAGCCGCTCCAGGTTGGCGTCTAGACTAACACGCGCGCGAATTGCCGTGCTTTACTCGAAGCACTGCGCGACACGGACCGTGCAGGAATTGGAGGGGACGCGGCGGTTGCAGTCGTCCCACGCCGTCTGCTGCGCCGTCTCGCGCGTCGGACCGGCGCCGTAGCCCGAGGCATTGCCCGGATCGCTGCGCACGAAGGCGACGCAGCGCGCCGGGGCCGTGAGCCTGATCCTGCAGCTGCCGACGCATTCGCCGAGCGACGTCATTTCGGCCGCCTCGCGTGTCGCCATGCCGACGGCATAGCCGAAATTCGGGCCGTCATCGGTCGCCACGGCGACCCAGGTTTCCTGCGCCTGGGCGGCGGGGGCGAATGAAGCGGCGAGGATCGCCGTGATCGCCGGTCTGAGCGCGATCGTCCTCTTGCTCGTCTTGGTCATGCCGCAACCTTTGGCAAGCGGCGTAATCGATGCAAGGGCAAACCGAATCAAAGCGTGCAGAGGCGGCGCAGCAATCCATCCCATCGCGATGCGATCGAGGACCACTGGTAGCACGGCGCGGTTGCCAGGGCGGCGGCGCGGCGCGCCATCTCGGCCCGATGTGACGGATCGGTGTAGAGGCGCTCGAGCGCCTGGGCGACGCTTTCAGCCGAAACCAAAGTCTCGCGCGTGTAGTGGCGGCCGGCGTCCGGCTGCTGGTCGGCCGGGCCCAGAAGCTCGGCGCTGCCGCACCACACCTCGCCGCACACCCAGCCGCCTGGCACGATCTGCGCAGCGCCGGTCGCGGCATGCTCGAAGCTCACCATGCCCCAGCCCTCGGACGATGCGGTGTTGAGCCCGACATCGCAGGCGTTGTACAGGCGGTTGAGCGCGGCGTCGTCGAGCCGCGGATGACCGCCGGGCTCGCTGGAGGCCAGCACGACCTTGTCGGCAATGCCGAGGGCGCGGATCTGGTCGACCAGCCCGTGCCCGTCCGGGGTCTCGCCCATATGCAGATAGAGCCTCACGTTGCCGGGCTTGCCGCGGGCGAAACGGGCGAATCCCGCCAGGGTAACGTCGATGCCCTTGCGCGGCTCGTTGCGGTTGGCATTGAGCACGACAAAGCCGTCGTCGGCCAGATCGGCCAGCGCGGGGATCGCGGCGCG
>Ga0137412_10002411_pt1 | contig 14816 bp, 14 predicted proteins | sample CZODoug2_1_16fun_FD_122160 | JGI IMG/M metagenome (GOLD analysis project Ga0137412, IMG submission 122160) | Vadose zone soil fungal communities from Angelo Coast Range Reserve, California, USA - CZODoug2_1_16fungal (Hybrid Assembly) | ecosystem: Environmental > Terrestrial > Soil > Vadose zone... | reverse complement strand
CGACCGCCGCACAGGCTTGGAGTTTCGGGAGCGGGCTGGCGCTGTGGGCGCTGGCGACGCTGAGCGTCGTCGCCGTTTACGCCCCGGTGTTGTTCTGGATGCGGGCATTGCAGGTGTTGATGCTGCTGTTCGTCGTGCCGTTCCTCCTGGCGCTCGGTCGGCCGGTGGCGACGCTGCGCGCTGCGTCGAGCGCGTCGGGCAGACGTCGCATCGACGGGTTGTTGGCGTCCCTGCCGGCCCGGGTGGTGTGCTCGCCCGCCGTCACGTCGGCCTTGATGCTGGCGACGCCGTGGCTGCTGTATCTGACACCGTGGTACGTGGCGTCGCTTGTCAACGGTGGCGTCGCGGCGCTGACGCGGATACTGCTGCTGCTCATCGGCTTTGGCTACTTCTACGCACGGCTGCAGGCTGACCCGGTGCCGCACCGCTACTCGCCGCTGCTGTCGATCGGGATCAGTGTCGCCGAGACGCTCGGCGACGGCCTACTCGGGCTGGTGTTGTGGCTCGGCCCGCTGATCGCCCAGGACTACTACGCAGGGCTTGGTCGAACCTGGGGACCGAGCATGCGGACCGACCAGACCGTCGGCGCGGGCATCCTGTGGATTCTCGGGGACGTCTTCGGACTGCCGTTCCTGCTGGTGCTCATGCGAGCCTTGGGCTCGCACGAGAAGGCGGTCGCCGATGAGGCTGACGAGGCCGATGAAGCCGACCGCACCGAGCACGTCGAACCCGGCCCGGCCCGCCAAACCCTGTGGTGGGAAGCAGATCCGCAACTGCGGGATCGGTTCGGTCGCGGCTAGAACGTGAGCCACGACGCCGAACGTGCACGCAGGGCGAAGAATCGCGCAGGTCGTCGCCGTCAGCGCACGGTGGGCGACCCAGCGACTCCGGACGCTAGAACGTGCTCGTCGGCCGCACGCTGTTGGCCAGGTCGACAAGCGCGTAGCGGTGCGCCTGCGTCGGCGCCAACCGCGCCAACCCGCGCAGCGCCGCCTCGACGCCCAACTGCAGGCCGTGCTCGGTGAAGGGGAAACCCAGGATGTGGTTGGTGCTCGCGGTGTTCTCGGCAAGCCAATCCATCGCCGTGCCCAGCACCAGGGCCCGGATCTGGAGCACCCGCGGCTCGGTCTCCGGCAGAGCCTCCACCCGGCGTGCTGCGTCGCGGATCTGCTGCTCGGTGATCTCGCTGCCCGACCGCCCGGACAGCAGCGTCACCGCGCTTGTCAGTCGTCCGGTGGTGAAATGCCTTGAGGTGGCGGGCACTTGGTCGAGTGTCTTGACGGCAGCGTCGCGCGAGCCGGACGCCGACTGTGCACGGGCCAAGCCGAAGCCCGCCGAGATCACGCCGTTGTCGCTGTTCCACACCGTCTTGTAGAAGGTGCTCTCGTCGGTGGCGCCACTCAGTTCCGCCGTCGCGGCCAAGGCGAGCTTCGGTGCCAACTCGCCGGGCAGGGTGTCGAGTACCTCGGAGAAGTGCTTGGTCGCCGAGTCGTAGTCGGCGGACAGCAACTGCGCGACCGCGCGGAACCACATCAGCCGCCAGCGCCAGCCGACGCGGTCGGACAGATCGTCGAGCTTGCGGTTGGCCTTCGCGACGTCGCCGAGGTCCAGTAGCGCCCGCACCTCCATCAACGGCAACTCCACCGACTCGGACAGGTCGATGCCCTCGGATTCCAGCGTCCCGTGTCGCGCCGCGCGCAGCGAATCCAGCGTCTGGACAGGCTGACTCAGCATCGTCGCCGACAACACGGTGGCCCCGACGTCGGCAGGGTCGACCATCGGCACCGGCAGCGCCCGCACGATGTCTTGTGCGGTGAGCTTCTCCGAGTGCACCTGGCCGTCGAGGTAGACGTCGGTGTGTGCGACGAGCAGATCCACGCCGAACGTCGAGCGCGACGGGCTGAACACCGTCGACAGACCGGGCCGGGGTACGCCGGTGTCATGGGCGACGACCTCGCGCAGCACGCCGAGAAGCTGACCCGACATCTCCTCTGCGCTGGCGAAGCGGCGCCGGGGATCGGGCTCGATGGCCCGGCGTAGCAGCCTGCCGAACGAATCGTATTGCTTGAGAACGGGATCGTCCTCAGGCAGACCGTCCACGTAGCGGCCGTTGCGGGTGCGCATCTCCAGCGTCAGCGAGGCCAGCGTACGGCCGACGGTGTAGATGTCGGTGGCCACCGTCGGCCCGGTCTTCACGATCTCGGGTGCCTGGTAACCCGGTGTGCCGTAGAGGAATCCGTACGAGTTGATGGTCGAAACGGCGCCGAGGTCGATCAGCTTGAGCTGTTCCTCGGTCACCATGATGTTCTCGGGCTTGAGGTCGTTGTACACCAACCCGCTGGCGTGCAGATAGCCAAGCGCGGGCAGGATTTCGAGCATGTAGGCGATCGCCCGCGACACCGGCAGCTGGTGACCCTTGGCCTGCTTGAGCGAGGTTCCGCCGACGTACTCCATCACGATGTAGCCGACCGGCTCGCCGTGCTTGTCGTCGTGCTCGACGAAGTTGAAGATCTTCACGATCCCCGGATGGGTCACCTCGGCGAGGAACTGTCGTTCAGCCATCGCGATCGCCTGCGCCTCGGCGTCACCGGAATGCACCAAACCCTTGAGCACGACGGGCCGGTCATTGACGTTCGTGTCGAACGCCAGGTAGATCCAGCCGAGGCCGCCGTGGGCGATGCAGCCCTTGATCTCGTACTGCTCGACCACCATGTCGCCCGGACTCAGTTGCGGCAGAAAGGAGTACGCGCTGCCGCAATGCGGGCACCAGCCCTCCGAGAGCGCCTTCCCGTCGGACGATGAGCGGCCAACCGGCTTGCCGCAGTTCCAGCAGAACCGCTTCGACTCGGTGACCACCGGGTTCTTCATCAGCGCAAGAAGCGGATCGCGCTCCTGCACGCGTGGCACCTCGACGAGCCCGCCGCCGAGCCTGCGCATCGGCGACCACCTCCGCGTGACGGTCGTCGCGTGGTCGCGCGGTTCGGTCTCCGCGGTACCGACCGAGACGCGATCCGAGTCGTCGAAGGCGGGCCGGAACACCGCCTGGGTGGACATCGGTCGCATCGTCGCAAGCGAATCCCAGGACACCTCAGAGCGCTCCGTGCCGGGATCGGTCACTTCGTTGGCGTCTTCCGGGCCGTCCGGCTGGGTGGTCATCAGTCCGTGTACCTCGGGGTGGGCGGCGCCGGAGCCGGGCCGAGCACGGTCAACCACTTGCGGTACAACGTGTTCCACGTACCGTCGCGGCGGATGCGGTCCAGCGTTCCGTTGACGAAACGCACCAGACCGGTGTTCTCCAGGTTGATGCCGATGCCGTAGGGCTCCTCGTTCATGCTGGGGCCGATGATGTGCAGGTAGGGATCTTGGCTGACCAGGCCTGCCAGGATGGAGTCGTCCGTGCTGACGGCGTCGACCTGGCGTTGTTGCAGTGCGACAAGACAATCGGCCCACGTCACCACGTCGACGACGACGGGCGGCGGGTTGATCTGCTGGATGCGCTTCATCGACGTGGTGCCCGCCACCGCACACACCCGCTTGCCCGACAGGTCCGACGCCTGCCTGATGGCCGAGTCGCGCGGCGCCAGGATCCGCTGATTGGCCGAAAGGTACTCGGTGGAGAAGTTGACCAACTTCTTCCGCTCGCAGGTGATGCTCATCGTCTTCACCACGATGTCCACCTGATTGTTCTGCAGCGCGGTGATTCGATCGTCCGACGACAGGATGCGGTACTCCACCTGGGATGGCGTCCCGAAGATGTCCCGCGCGACCTCGCCTGCGATGTCGACGTCGAAGCCGGTGATCTCCCCGGTGATCGGGTCGCGGAAGCTGAACAGATTGCTGCCGATGTCGAGGCCGACGATGAGCCTGCCGCGGTTGCGGATCGTCGATACGGCCGCGTCGGCCTGCGACTTGCTCGGGAAGGGCCGCAGGCTGCCCCGGCAGTCGTCGTCGGGGATGACCGGCTGGACGGGCTCCGGCGCCACCTCCTCCATGCCTGCGGGTGTCGGCGGGGAGAGCGTCACGCCAGGCACCGGGATCACCGGCGCGGCCTGCCCGCAGCCCGTCAGCACCGCGAGTGCGGCGAGGACGACCAGAAGCTTCTTCACGTTCACTATCGGTACTCGCTCATTCTCGGCCACAACCCGAGCGCCACCGCGATCGCCGCGACCAAGCTCAGCACCGCCGCGCCGACGGTGGCGCCGGACAGCACCCGCCGCGCGTTGGTGATGTCACCGCGCAACTGCTGGCGACTTTCCTCGATGCCCTTGGTCAGCGCGGCGTCGAGCTTGTCGAACGCAGGCGTCGAATCGTCCTCGCCGGTACCGAGCGCTACTTGCGTTGCGGCCTGGTAGTTGCCGACGGCGACGTAGGCGTTGATCCGGTCGTCGGCCGCGCGCCAACGCTGAAGGAGCTGCTCCGCGTCGGCCAGGTCGGTCTTGTCGATCGCGTCCTTGCGACCGAGGTAGTCGGACAGCTGCTGCTCCATCATGTCGATGCGTTGGTAGTAGGACTGCTTGCGCACGCCCTCGTCGCCGCGCCGGATCAGCGACAGCGTCTCGTCGGCCCTGGCCTGCTGAGCGGTGATGGCCATGGAGGTGACGGTCTTGAGCGACTGGGCGGCCGTGCTCTTCGCGCTGCGGCTGTCCGCGGTCGAGATGATGATCGCCGTGCCGACCCACACGACCATGATCAACACGGCCACCCCACCCGCGACGAACCCGATGTTCACCCGGCGCCGGGTGCGGCGCGCCAGCCAGCGGTTGGCGAAGGCCCCGAAGAGCAGGGTCGCGAGCACCACCAGGATCACCGGGGCCGGGATCCTGGTCGACGCGGTGGTCTCGGCGTCCACCCGCCGCGAGGTCTCCTCGTAGAGCCGCTGGGCGTCGGGCAGGATCTGTGTCTGCATCAGGGCCGACGCCTCGGACAGGTACGACGAGCCGACGGGGTTCCCGGCGCGGTTGTTGGTCCTGGCGGTCTCGACGAGGCCGGTGTAGACCGCGAGTTGCGCGTTGACGCGGCCGAGCAGTAGCACCATCGGCTCGTCGGTCAGCCCACTCGACGCCCGGGTGACCGCCACGGACGCGTCGGTGATGGCCTGCTCGTAGCGTTGCCGCACGTCCTGGGGCTCGGCGCCGGCGATGAAGGCCGTTGCCGCGGCGGCGTCGGCCACCGACAGCGTGGTGTAGAGCTGGCCGGCGGCGAACGCCAGCGGCTCCGTGTGGTTGAGCACCGTGGTCAGCGCCCGCTGGCGATCGTTGATCGTGGTCGACGTGGCGAAGGCGCACGCCATCACGAGCGCGGCCAACACGATCCCGATGGTGAGGATGCGACCGGGGGTGGTCCAGAGGAACCACCACCGTGGATGCACGGGGGTGGTCGGCGACCGTGATGCCAGCGGCTCGGTCGAAGGGTGCGCCAACTCCACAGTCACCTGTGCGCGGACCTCAGCTTTCCGGCTACTTTTTCGGCTACCCAACTATATAAAAGAATTCTAAGAGCTGCTGGCACCACGCGGGGGATTCTGGGGCAGCGAATGTCGGGTTGAGTTCCATAAGCTGAACGCGTGCATGGTGATGGCGACGGCTGGGTGTTGTCCGACGACGGCTCTCACTTCTGGGGCAGGCATGGCGCGGCGGGTCTTCTGTTGCGTGCCCCTGGACCCGATGGCAGCGCCGCCGTCCTGTTGCAACACCGGGCGCCGTGGAGTCATCAAGGAGGCACGTGGGGACTTCCCGGCGGTGCGCGCGACAGCCACGAAACCGTCGAGCAGGCCGCGGTCAGAGAAGCCAACGAGGAGGCCGGGCTGACCGCCGACCGACTGACCGTCCGGACCACGGTGGTGACTGCGACCGCTACGGGCAGCGACTGGACCTACACCACGGTCATCGCCGACGCACCCGAACAGCTGGTCACCGTGCCCAACCGGGAGAGCTCCGAATTGCGCTGGGTGGCCGAGGACGACGTAGCCGACCTGCCGTTGCACCCAGGTTTCGCGGCCAGCTGGCCTCAGCTCCGCTCGGTGACCGCGTCGATCCCGCTGCTGGTCAACCCGCAGCAGTAAGCGCCGACTTCAACTTCCTGGCCGCTGCGGCGGGGTCGTCGGCCGCGGTGATCGCCCGCACCACCACGATGCGACGCGCGCCAGCGGCGAGCACCTCGGGCAGACGCTCCGCGTCGATTCCCCCGATCGCGAACCACGGTTTGGTGGTGCCCGACTCCGCGGCGAAGCGGACGAGGTCGAGGCCGGGCGCGGTCCTGCCCGGTTTGGTCGGAGTCGGCCAGCACGGCCCGACGCAGAAGTAGTCCACTTCCTCGGTGATGGCCGTGGCCACCTGCGCCTGGTCGTGGCTGGAACGCCCGATCAACGGGCCCGGCCCGACGATGTCGCGGGCCAGCGGCAACGGCAGGTCGTCCTGCCCGAGATGCAGGACGTCGGCAACGGCGCCGTGGGCGATGTCAGCGCGGTCGTTGACCGCAAGCAGAGCGCCGTGCCGTCGCGCCGCATCGCCGAGTACCTCGAGCGCCGCGAGCTCGTCGCGTGCCTCCAGCGGCCCGAACCGCTGCTCGCCGACCGAGCCCTTGTCGCGCAGCTGGATGAGGTCGACGCCACCGGAGAGCGCCGCATCGGCGAACTCGGCGAGGTCGTCGCGTTCACGGCGGGCGTCGGTGCAGAGGTAGAGCGTGGCGGTGGAGAGACGCTCGCGGGGATCCAGCACGACCGCGAGGTTAGCCGCTGAGGCGAGCGAAGCGACGGGGGATGCCTCTGAGGCCGATGCCCGAGTAATGTGGACGCTTCACACGGGAGTCCCGGGATCGGGGACTGAGAGTGGGCATCGACACCAGCCCTTACCGTCACACCTGATCCGGGTCATGCCGGCGAAGGGAGCAGAAATGTCTCCGGACCTCGACGGGCGATCACTGGCAGTCGTCGGTGGTGGCGTCATCGGCTTGTCGGTGGCGCGCCGGGCCGCGCTCGACGGCTGGTCGGTGCGCGTGCACCGGACTGGTTTCACGGCGGGCAGGAGCGAAGCGACCGGGGATTGTTACAGCGGTGCGTCCTGGGTGGCAGGCGGCATGCTGGCCCCGCACAGCGAGGGCTGGCCGGGCGAGGAGCGGCTGCTGCAGATCGGGCTGGCCTCGCTCGCGCTGTGGAATGACGGGTCGTTTCTGGAGGGTCTGCCGCCGGAGGTGGTGACGGCGCGCGAGTCGCTGGTCGTGGCCGTCGACCGGGCCGACGTCGAAGATCTGAAGACGGTCGCGGGGTGGCTTGCCGCTCAAGGGCAGCCGGTGACCGTGACGACTGCCGCCCGCGACGTCGAGCCGCTGCTCGCCCAGGGCATCAGGCACGGCTTCCGCGCGGAAACCGAACTGGCCGTGGACAACCGGGCCCTCGTCGCGGCATTGGCGCAACACTGCGAACGGCTCGGCGTCAGCTGGGCGCCACCGGTCGACTCGCTCGATGACACGCGCGACGCGGATACCGTGGTGATCGCCAACGGCATCGACGCGCCCTCACTGTGGCCGGGTCTGCCGATCCGCCCTGTCAAGGGCGAAGTGCTGCGCTTGCGATGGCGCCGTGGCTGTATGCCGTTGCCGCAGCGCGTCATTCGTGCCAGGGTGCATGGCAGGCAGGTGTATCTGGTGCCACGGCCCGACGGCGTGGTGGTGGGCGCCACCCAGTACGAGCACGGTCGCGATACGGCACCGTCGGTATCTGGTGTGCGCGATCTGCTCGACGACGCCTGCGAGGTGATGCCCGCGCTCGGCGAGTACGAGCTCGCCGAGGTCGCGGCAGGCCTGCGGCCGATGACACCCGACAACGTGCCCGTTGTCGGAAGGCTTGACGAACGGACCTTGGTGGCCGCAGGCCACGGCAGGTCCGGATTCCTACTGGCGCCGTGGACTGCGGAACGGATCGCGGCCGAACTGAAGGTGGGTGTGCCCGCATGAGAGTGATCGTGAACGACGAGGCCGTCGAGATCGCCGAAGACGCAACCGTGACAGGGCTTCTGGCGACGTTGGGAATCTCCGAGAAGGGCATCGCGGTGGCCGTGGACTGGGCGGTGCTGCCCCGGTCGGAGTGGGATCACGCGTTGTCCGAGGGGGCCAAGGTGGAAGTGGTGACGGCGGTGCAAGGTGGCTGACTCGATACTCACCATTGCCGGTCGCGAGTTCGGCTCGCGGCTCATCATGGGCACTGGCGGCGCAGCCAACCTCGTGGTGCTCGAGGAGGCGCTGGTCGCGTCGGGCACCGAGCTGACCACCGTCGCGATCCGCCGCGTCGACGCCGACGGCGGTACCGGGGTACTCGACCTGTTGGACCGGCTCGGCATCACGCCGCTGCCCAACACCGCGGGGTGCCGCGGCGCAGCGGAGGCGGTGCTGACCGCGCAACTGGCCCGCGAGGCCCTGCACACCGACTGGGTCAAGCTCGAGGTCATCGCCGACGACCGCACACTGCTGCCCGACGCCATCGAATTGGTCAGAGCCGCCGAACAGCTCGTCGACGAGGGGTTCGTCGTGCTGCCGTACACGAACGACGACCCGGTGCTGGCCCGTCGCCTCGAAGACGTCGGATGTGCCGCGGTCATGCCGCTTGGCTCGCCGATCGGGACGGGCCTTGGCATCGCCAATCCGCACAACATCGAGATGATCGTCGAGCGGGCCGGGGTTCCCGTCGTGCTGGACGCGGGCATAGGCACCGCCAGCGACGCGGCCCTTGCAATGGAGTTGGGATGCGATGCGGTGCTGCTGGCGACCGCGGTGACCAGAGCGTCCGATCCGCCGCTGATGGCGGCCGCGATGGCGTCGGCCGTCGTGGCAGGGCGGCTCGCGCGTGAGGCAGGGCGGATCCCGAAGAGGTACTGGGCGCAGGCGTCGAGCCCTAGCCTGTGAGCCGCTACGTCGCGCTCGGTTCGTCGATGGCGGCAGGTCCCGGCATCACGCCGAAGGCGCAGGACGCCCCGTTCGGTGCGGGGCGCTCGGCGGCCAACTACGCGCACCTGGTGGCGCAGCGACTGACCTACGACCTGGTCGACGTGACGTTCTCCGGGGCCACCACCGCCCATGTCCTCACCGATCGACAGCGCACGGCGCCGCCGCAGGTCGAGGCTCTGGACGGGTCGGAGCAGCTGGTCACGATCACGATCGGTGGCAACGACGCCGGTTACGTCCCGATGTTGTACGCGGCAGGGCTGCCGCGAGTGCTGCGGTCGTTGCCCATGCTCGGTCCCAGGCTGCGCGACCAACTCGACCCCGCAGCGCGTGACGTCGCGCTGGCGCAGGTGGCCGATTCGCTGATCGCCGTCGGTCGCGAGGTGCGGCGCCGTGCGCCAAGCGCCAGGGTGCTGTTCGTCGACTATCTCACCCTGCTGCCGCCGGAGGGGACACCTGCGCCGCCGCTGCCCGCCGCCGACGTCACGGTCGCGCGACACGTCGCCGACACGCTGAAGCAACTCACCGAAGCCGCCGCCTCCGCGACGGGCTGCGAACTGGTTCGCGCCGCCGATGCCAGCGTCGACCATCACGCCTGGTCGAACGAGCCGTGGACGAGCCGACTCGGTTTGCCTCTGCCGGGACGCCCGGCACCGCTGCACCCCAACGCGGCAGGCATGCGCGCCGTCGCAGACCTCGTCGTGGCCGCACTGACCTGAGAGAATCGGCCCAATGATCCAGTTGGCGGGCCTGACCAAGGTGTTCGGGCACGGCCCGGGCAGTAACCGCGCCGTCGACGACCTCACCTGCTCGATCGAACCGGGCGTCGTGACCGGATTCCTTGGTCCCAACGGCGCAGGCAAGACCACCACGATGCGGATGATTCTTGGGCTGGATCATCCGACCTCGGGCACCGCGACGATCGACGGCAAGACCTACCGCCAACTGGCCGACCCGCTGCGCACGGTCGGCGCGCTGCTCGACGCCAAGCAGACACACCCCAACCGGTCGGCGCGCGATCACCTGCGCTGGATCGCCGCGACCAACCGCATCGCGGTCACCCGGGTCGACGAGGTCCTCGACATCGTCGGTCTCACCTCGGCCGTCGACAAGAAGGCGGGCACCCTTTCGCTTGGGATGAGCCAGCGGCTCGGCATCGCGGCGGCTCTGCTCGGCGACCCACGGGTGCTGCTATTCGACGAACCCGTCAACGGGCTCGACCCCGAGGGCATCCGCTGGGTCAGGACGCTGATGCGCACGCTGGCGGCGGAGGGCCGCACCGTGTTCGTGTCCAGCCACCTGCTCGCCGAGATGGCCAACACCGCCGACCGCCTGGTGGTGATCGGTCGCGGCAAGCTCATCGCGTCGACCACCGTTGCCGAGTTCGTCTCCGGTTCGGACGCAGGCGCCGTTCGGGTCCGCAGCCCTCAGCTGGACACCCTTGGCGGGCTGCTGTCCGGGGCGGGTATCGAGGCCACCGCCGAGCCGGATGGCTCCGCATTGTCGGTGCGCGGCGCGGCGATCGAGGTGATCGGAGACCTGGCTGCCCGCAACGGGATCACCCTGCACGAGCTCAGCACCCAGCGGGCCTCGCTGGAGGAGGCCTACCTCAAGCTCACCGACGATGCGGTCGAATACCGAACGGCGAACCAATGACCACAGAAACAACTCCCCGGGTCGCTTCGCTCCTGCCCGCCGGACTGGCAGCGCTCAACGCCGAGCGCATCAAACTCTCCACCATCCGCTCGCCGCTGTGGTCGTGCATCGCCGCGGCCGTGCTGGGTCTCGGGGTGGCCGCGCTGCAGGGTTCGTCGGCGTACGGCGCGGCGAGTCTGTCCCCGGAGCGGGCCGCCCTCGGGGTTGCGGTATTCGGGGTACCGGTGTTGATGGTGCTCTCGGCGATGACGATGACGGGCGAGTACCGCAGCGGGATGATCCGTACGACGTTCGCCGCCATCCCGAACCGCACCCTGGTCGTCGTGTCGAAAGCGGTTGTCGCCGCGGTGTTCTCGGCGGTGTTCACCGCGGCGCTGGTGATCGGCGCCATGCTGGTGGCAGGGATGGCCTCAAGCCCCCTGGTGGGCGCGCAGCTGTCTCTGACGGAGACCGGCGTGTGGCAGGTGACGGGCGCGTTGGCGTTGTACGCCGCGCTCGCCGCCGTGCTCGGCGTCGCGGTGGGAGCGCTACTGCGCTACGCCGCAGGCGCGGTCGCGGTCCTGCTGCTCTGGCCGTTGGTGGTCGAGCCCATCGTCGGCAACCTGCCCGACATCGGCTCCGAGGTCGGGCCGTATCTGCCGTTCGGCAACGTGTTCGTGTTCGCCGACGTGCAGTGGCTCTACCCGGCGTACTCGATGCCGTGGGACCGGCTCGGCTCGGTGCTCTACTTCGCCGTGGTCGTTGCAATCGTCTTCGTCGTGGCCACCGTCGTGGTGAACCGTCGCGACGCGTGACTAACGTGGGGGCAATGCGGCGTAGCTCACGAACGGCACTGGCGGCTCTGGCAGTGGCGGTGGTCGCGACGGCGTCGGTGGCCGGATGCGGGCGCAACACCTCGCCGGAAGCCACCCCGTCGACGCCGTCGACGCCCGCGACCGACTTCGCGGGTGGGTTGCAGAAGAAGCTCACCGCCGACGCGATGATGGCGCATCTGACCAAGCTGCAGGAGATCGCCGACGCCAACAAGGGCAACCGGGCGCTTGGCACGTCGGGTTACGCCGCGAGCGCCGACTACGTGGCCAAGACCCTGCGGGACAACGGGTTCGACGTCGCCACCGACGAGTTCGAGGTGAAGCTGCCATTCGCTGACAAGCCGTCGGTCACGGTCGGCGGTGCGGACGTCAAGACCAACGCGCTGGGGTTCACCATCGGCACGCCGCCCGAGGGGATACGCGGCCCGCTGGTCGCTGCCCGTGCCGAGAACACGCCGGGTTGCACGGCATCGGACTACGACGGGCTGCCCGTGTCGGGAGCCGTGGTGCTGGTGGACCGCGGCTCCTGCCCCTTCGCCGTCAAACAGGCGGTGGCCGCCGAACGCGGGGCGATCGCGATGATCGTCGTCGACAACGTCGACAGTGACGAGGTGGGCGGCACCCTTGGTGAGCAGACCGACGTGAAGATCCCGGTCCTCGGCGTCACCAAGGCCGACGGTGCTGGGCTACGCGCCAACCCTGGCCAGACGGTGATCAAGCTTCACGCGGGCGTCAGGGTGGAGCGCACCCACAACGTCGTCGCGCAGACCAAGACCGGATCCACCCACGACGTCGTGATGGCGGGTGCGCATCTGGACAGCGTGCCGGAGGGGCCCGGCGTCAACGACAATGGTTCGGGTGTGGCGGCCGTGCTGGAAACGGCTGTGCAGCTGGGCAGCTCACCGCAGGTGCACAACGCGGTGCGGTTTGCGTTCTGGGGTGCCGAGGAGGAGGGCCTCATCGGGTCGACGCATTACGTGGAGACGCTGGACGCCGAGGCACTCAAGGACGTCGCCCTGTACCTGAACTTCGACATGCTCGCCTCGCCCAACCCGGGCTATTTCACCTATGACGGAGACCAGTCGGCGCCGCCGTCGTCCGACGGTGGCGTGCCGCGGGTACCGGAGGGTTCGGCGGGCATCGAGCGCACGCTGGCCGCCTATCTCGACGGCGCAGGGAAGAAGGCGCAGGACACCGACTTCGACGGCCGCTCCGATTACGGCGCGTTCACCCAGGCGGGTGTGCCCTCCGGTGGATTGTTCGCAGGCGCCGAGGACAACATGACCGCCGAGCAGGCGAAGCTCTGGGGCGGTCAGGCCGACAAACCGTTCGATCCGAACTATCACAAGAGCACCGACACCCTCGAGCACATCGACCGCAGTGCACTGGAGATCCAGGGCAGGGGAGTCGCCTACGCCATCGGCCTCTACGCCCAGGACTTGGGTGGGCGCAACGGAATTCCCGTCCGAGATGACCGCACCCGGCACGTGGTGACGGAGTCATGAGGCGGTTCGCCACCCTGGCCTTCGTACTGGCGGTGGCGGCGTGTGGGTCGTCCCAGCAGGCTCCGCAATCCTCGGCTGACCCTGGTCGCGACCTGGCGGGCAAGGTCACCGTCGACGGGATGCGCGCACACCTGGACAAGCTGTCCGGCATCGCGACGGGCAACAACGGCTCAAGAGCAGTCGGCACGCCGGGGTACGACGCCAGCGTGGACTACGTCGCAGGAGTATTGCGGGACAAGGGTTTCGACGTACAAACACCCGAGTTCGACAAGTTGGTCGAAACCGACATCGGCGATCCCACGCTGACGGTGGCGGGCCGCAGGTTCCCCGTCACGGAGGCGTCTCTGCTCGTCACCACTCCGGCGGCCGGGGTCAAGGCAATCACGCTGCGGCCTCAGAAACCGGCCGGGTGTAGTGCCGCGGACTACGGAACGGTGAACGTCGAGGGCGCGATCGCCATCGTCGACGACACCGGCTGCTCCGTCGTCGAAAAGCACGACGCCGCAGTGGCCAAGGGCGCCGTCGGCCTGTTGGTGGTCAGCGACAGCGCGGTACCCGGCCTGTTCCCTGCGGACTACTACCAGGGGCTCAAGTCGCCCGTCGCGATCATCGGCAAGGACGTCGACGCGCAGCTGCGGCGCACCACGGCACCCGTTCAACTCGTGCTCGACGCCAAGGCCAACTTGGTCAAGGTGCGAAACGTGGTGGCGCAGACGAAGACCGGAGACGCGCACAACGTCGTCGTCGCCGGTGCACACCTGGGTTCTGCACAGCACAGCCCTGGCATGAACGACGACGGCTCGGGTGTCGCCGCAGTGCTGGAGACCGCCGCGCAACTGGGTGGCTCGCCCACCGTGACCAACGCGGTCCGGTTCGCCTTCTGGGGATCCGACGAGTCCGGTGTCGAGGGGCCGACGAAGTACGTGAGTGGCCTCGACCGGGAACACATCGCCGACATCGCGGTGTACCTGAACTTCGACATGCTGGCGTCGAAGAACGCAGGCTACTTCACCTACGACGGTGACCAGTCCGGGCAACCGAGCCCTGGAATCCCCACCGCCAGCGTGCCCCCGGGATCGGCAGGCGCGGAACGCACCCTTGCGGGTTACCTGAACCTTGCCGGTGTGCGGCCTGCCGACATGCCGTTGAGCCGGGCCAGCGACTACGGCCCCTTCCTGACAGCCGGCATACCGATCGGCGGCATCACCACGGGCGCCTCACAGCTGAAGTCCGCGGTGCAGGCCAGGCTTTGGGGCGGCCAGGCGGGCGTCCCGTTCGACCCCGGCTACCGCACGCCGCGCGACGACATCGACAACGTCAACCCGCAGGCCCTGGCCATCACCGGCCCCGCCGTGGCCTTCGCGGTGGGCACGTACGCGGCGTCCACCGACGGCCCGAACGGCTTCAAGCCGCGGGGTTGACAGCAATCCGTACGGGTTTGCCCACCCGCGCCGCAGTTACTTTCACAGCTGACCTGCGTATGAATGACGTTCGTGAAGACCACTTCTCGCCGATGGGCGGCCGTGACCGGGATTGCCACCGCGGTACTCGTGGGCGGACTGTCGGTGGCGTGTAGCTCCACCGGCACCACCACACCCACCACGACCACCACGACGACGACCACCACCCCGACCACGACGACGACCACCAGCCATCACAGTGAGCATTCCTCGGGTGGAGGTGGAGGAGCGGGCGCACCGGAACCCGTGCAGACCGAAACCGTAGCGCCGGGCACGGTGACCAACACCGAGACCGACATTCAGACGACGGTGGCGACCTCGGTCGAGACCACCGTCGCGACGTCAGTGGTGACGGCGACGTCGACGGTTACCGTCGCGCCGACGCGTCAGCAGAATCGGGATTTCGGCCCTGGTACGAACGGGCAACACGGGTGACGAACTGGTAGACG
>Ga0137412_10002410_pt1 | contig 14817 bp, 8 predicted proteins | sample CZODoug2_1_16fun_FD_122160 | JGI IMG/M metagenome (GOLD analysis project Ga0137412, IMG submission 122160) | Vadose zone soil fungal communities from Angelo Coast Range Reserve, California, USA - CZODoug2_1_16fungal (Hybrid Assembly) | ecosystem: Environmental > Terrestrial > Soil > Vadose zone... | reverse complement strand
ATCCTCCTTGCCGGGCACGCACTTTGGCCATCCCACATCCGCAAAGCCCACCACCCTGGTGAAGGGAATCACCCAGGCTCTCGACGCCGCTGACCCGGATGAAGTGACCAGCCCCACGTTTACTCTGGTTCACGAATATGATGGTCACCACCGGGTCTATGGCAAGGAACACGACGTCAAGCTGTACCACATCGACCTCTATCGCATTGAAGAGGAACGCCAGCTGGAAACCATCGGATTCGATGAGCTGGCGACCGAAGACGCGATTCTACAGGTGGAATGGGGAGAGAAGTTTGCCACCGTGGTCAAGCGCACCGATGGCGAAATCCTGATCGAACACGCCGGTGGACACGCGTAACATCACTCTCAAGATGAGAGAAAAGGAAACAGCTTCTTAAAGCATCTCTTGAATGTTGGTCATCGCGTAGCTTGATTGGGATAGATACCAATCCAATGGTTGCGAACCTTGGCCTTCAGTCGCGTGTCTTCGGTGTCCAGGACCAGGAGCTTTGATTCCTGGACTGGCATATGGCAATCAATACAATTTGTCGCAATCTGTGCCCCGAGGCTCGCAAACATGCCGCATTGTTGCTGCTGATGGCAGTGAAGGCACTGCGCCGAATAGCTGGCGGCCGGACGCTCAACAGAATGGACATCATGACAGGTCGAGCAGGACAGAGTGGGTGACGACAAAAAGCAGCGGCTGCGTTGCAGAAGGATAACCTGGTTCCCATGGACATCCACTTGTTTCGGGGATGTAGGCTGTTGCAGCAAAATGGTTTTTGCGAGGTCTTCGCCTGGTTGAAATGAAAAAGCTGGAGCGAGCGATTGACCAACTCCTCCGTGGCATTGAGCGCAGATGTCAATTTCCCTGTCGCGGGCCAAACCTATGGGTGGCATGGGGGAGAGAGAGCCGGCATTTGCCCCTTTGCCAGCATGATTCTGGATGTGGCTCAGACCTGGCCCGTGGCACCGCTCGCACGAAATGCCGAGCACAATATTGTCCTTGTTGTATTGATTGTCCAGCGGAGTCAACTTTTGGAAGTATGTTGCGTGGCACTCGACGCAGCGGGAAGTTACCGGGCGGTCGAAGTCTGCCGATCCGTCTACGTATCCCGGGCTGTTGACCCATCGTTTAAGAGCGGTCCAGTAGGAAACCGGCAGTTCAAAGAGACGATTTCCCTTCCAGTACAAATAGGTTTGACCCTTATTGCCGGAGCCAATGACGATGTCGATCTCTTCGGTCCGCTTGCGCGTATGACCGGGTTTACTCACCACCGCCGATTCGTAGAAGTGGCCCTCGCGACTCTCCATCCGGAACGAGAGTTCGGGATTAAAAGTGTTCAGGAGATTTTCGTGAGCAGAGAAGTGCCCGGCGATTGACTCACTGTTCGGGAGCCGGGACGTGCGATGGTGGGCGGTTGGGAGATAGGAGTCAAATTTTTCTTGATGGCATTCCCGACAGGCGGTGTCCCCGGCGAAACCAGGAGGCAGGGTAGCCCCCGCATCTGCCTGGGAGACAGCAGAGCTCTGCTTAGCCAGGGCAGTCGAGCCGGTTTCGAGCGCGGCAAACACTGATGAGATTATGGCCACGATGCAAACCAATGGAAGCGTCAGTGTCCATTTCCTCAACTGTTTATCCCTGTGTACAAGCACCGCCGTTTAACTCATCGGGCAGAGCAAGAGACTATTGCCTGCTTGGCTTTCGATTCTGCTAAGCGCTATTGGCAGACCGTAAAAATCTGCTTCATGATGCCCGAAAAAAATATGCTTGACAACCTCTTTTGAAAGGTTTTAGATTCTGCCGGTAAGTTGGGTACCGCGTCAACCGGCAAGCAAGTGAAGGCTCGGACACTCTTTTCAGGTGTTGTTGACAGGTAAATTGAAAGCTTTCAAGAAATCGAAACCACCAGTTCAGGAGGTGGGACCCTTGTTGAAACTGCTCCTACGAAAGTGCCACCAATCGGCTCTGCCTGCATGCCTCGGGCTGCTCGTAATTGCCGCCCATGCTATCGAACCCTCGTCCACTCCGGTCCGTCAGCAAACCCCGCTATCTGCATCGCAACAGACCTATCGCGCCGGCATGACCCTGGTTCAGCAGGATCGCCTCGACGAAGCGATTGCCATTTTTCAGAAGGGTCTTGCCGGCGACTCAGGAAACGCCGTTCTGCTGGACGCGATCGGCGCGGCGTACACTCTCCAGGGCAACTTCGAGCAGGCCAATAAATACTTCCTGGATTGTCTGACGGTTGCCCCGCAGTTCATTCCCGCACGAAAGAACCTGGCGATCAACTACTTCAATCTCGGTCAATACGATCTCGCTGCAACAGAGTTGGCCAGGTTGAAGGGGGCTCCGGGCGCACCCGTCCCAACCGTCAATCTCTTCCTGGGTATGATCGCGGAGAAGAACGGTGACTACGTTCGAGCCTTGTCGCTCTCCGAGCAGGCTGGGCACATTTTGTACACCTACCCGGAGGCGCTGCTTTCTTTCTCCGACGCCGCGATCCATGTTAAGCAGCCACACCGGGCTGAGTCTGCGCTCCGAGCCTTTGAAAACATTCCGGGAATCACGGCCTCTCAATACATGAAGGCCGGGGAGTTGTACGCGATCCTGGGGCAGAACGTGAAGGCGCTGGGATCTTTCGACAAGGCTCGCGCTCTCGACCAGAACCTCCCCGGGCTTGCATACGGGCGCGCTGCATTGCTCGATCAGATGAACCGATCGCAGGAGGCTCTGACCATCCTGAAGGATTTAGCCACAACCAAGCCCGACAGTCATGCTTTGAATCTGTTGGCCCACGTCGCCGAAAAGAATCGCGAATTCGCGCTGGCCATGGATTCATTGCGGCAGGCCGCCAAGCTCGATCCGAGCAGGGAAGAGAACTATCTCGATTTCAGTACCATCTGCGCAGACTACGGTAACTACTCTCTCGCCTTGCAGGCTGCCGACGTGGGCCTGGACCACATTCCGAATTCTTATCGATTGCTGGTGCAAAAAGGCGTTGTACTCGAAAACCTTGGACGCCCCGACGAAGCCGAAAACATACTTAAGAGTGCCAGCCAACTGCAGCAAGACAATAGCGTTGCACGACTCAGCCTGGCGATCGTTCAAACCCACGCCGGGCAATTGCAAGAAGCCGAAAGCACGCTGACCGCGGCACTCCGCGACTTTCCAGATAACTACTACATGCATTACCAGTTGGGGAAGGTTCTGATTCAGATCCAGGAGGCCGGAAAAGATGACCCGGCGATTGCGGCCAGAACGCAACAGGCCTTCAAACAAGCGATTCGGTTGAATCCTTCGTTTGCGGACTCCTACTACCAGCTAGCCAAGTTGACGCTTCGGGAAACTCCAGTTGTTGCAGAGCGAAACCTGGTTATCTGCCTGCGTTTAGATCCGGAACACGCGCCGGCGGAATACATGCTTGCACGGTTGTACTTATCGACGAGACGGCGAGCCGCCGGGCAAACGCTGATTGACCGTTTCGAGAAGCTGCAGCAAGCCGCGAAATTGAAGGAACAACAAGAGCCAAGGATCAATGCAGCTCAAAACTGAGGTCGTGCAACGAATTGAGGAGGCAGTATGACCCGAGGATTTCGTTCGCAAAGAGTATTGTTCTTATGCATGTCGCTGATCCTGCTTGCAGGCGGGTCAACGATTCCCGTCTACGCGCAGTTCAACAGCGGATTTACTGGGGTGGTCGTGGATCAGAACCAGGCTGCGCTTCCCGATGCAAGGATAAATGTCACCAACCAGGCGACTGGCGTTACCCACGCCTCCGTATCGTCTGTCAACGGTAATTTCCGTATCCCGTCGCTGGCGGGAGGAACCTACACCATCGAGGTCAACGCCGATGGCTTCAAAACGTGGGTTGAAAAGGATGTGCTACTCGAATCCAACGAGGTGAAGACGCTTTACCCATCCCTTGCCTTACCCACGCAGACGACTTCTATTACAGTGAACTCCACGGTCGGGGCAATTGAGACCGACAAAAGTGATACATCCCGCGAAATCTCGCAACAGGTCATAGAGAATGCGCCATTGCTGGGAAGGAACATCTACACCAGCATGATAGAGCTTGCACCTGGCATCACTGGTTCAGGTTTGCCGAGCGGTGGCGCCTTGGGCTCGGGTTCGGCCAACAACGACAGCTTTGAACAGGAAGCCGGCTATCAGATTAACGCCGCAGGCCAGCGCCAGGAGAACAACGAGTATGACGTTGACGGTGCTGGTGTGAACAGCGCCTCACGCGATGGAGTGGTCAACCTGTCTCCCGAACCGGACTTCATTCAAGCCGTGCGTATCTCGGGCGCAACCTTCGATGCTGCCAAGGGTCGTTACAGCGGCGCATATGTCCAGGTCTTTACCAGGCCTGGCACTGATGAGATCCACGGATCGGTTTCTGAATATCACACAGATAATGCCCTGACCGCGCGAACCATTTTTCAATACTGTCCGCCCGGCGAAGCCGGCTGCCGTGCGATTCCCGCGTTTCGGCGAAACGAATTCGGGGGAGCTGCCGGCGGGCCCATCATAAAGAATAAGCTGTTCGTTTTCGGCGGCGCTTTTGGTTTGCTGTCTTCCAACGCCACCACCCAGGTCGCGACGGTGGAAACGCCCACCTTCGCGCAGTACGTGGCCGCTAATTTTCCCAACGGCCTCGCGAACCAGTTCCTCAAGCAGGCGCCCCCCGCGGTGACGCCCACCTCAAACATCCTTACTGTGGCCCAGGTAGAGCTGCAAAACCCAGGATTCTCACCTAGTACTTCTTTTCCGGCCGACTTACCGGCCGTGGGGACAGCGATTTTCCCGGAGAGCCTCACGCACAACGCCTATCAATACCATTTCCGGGTGGACTATAACCTCAACGAGGCAAAAGATCGGCTGTTCTTCGACTTTTTCCGCACCTATTCCAACCAGCTCGGCGGAGACCCGCGCACGATTTATCGCGTGGTTGTCCCGAATACGGGGCTTTTCGCCAAACTTGACTGGACACACACCTTCTCTAATAACCTCCTGAACGATGCCGGCTTCACGGTTGTGAGAGCAGTGGGTAACAATCCGGGTACGGCACACAACCAGGATCTCCCCAATGTGAACATCTCCGGCGTGTCAGGCTTTTCCCAGTGGGGACCCGCCGGGTGGGTTCATGAAAATTTCAACTGGCATGATGTGCTTACCTGGACGCATAACCAGCATACGATCTCCGGAGGAGTCGATATCGATCGGCATCATGACGACGATAAATTCACCTCTGCCTTGCTGCGGCCCACATTCGGCTTTGGCAATCTGATTGATTTCGCGCAGGACCAACCTTACTCGCAAGGAGGACCCGCGTTGCAGGTGTCGAACAGCTCTCTGGCAAGCGATCTATATCAGATACTTCGCTGGGTGTACGTTGGAGGCTTTGTTCAGGATGACTGGAAGGTGACCAACCGGATCACGTTGAACCTTGGACTAAGATATGACTACTTTGGCCATTGGGGCAATTTCCATAACTCATCGACTCCGCAACCCCTCTTTGCGCCAGGGGCCGGTAGCGATTTTGCGGCTCAGGTCACAAGCGGCATGATGACCAACCATGGTGGCCAGAGCGCTTATGTAGTAGCGAACACGCCGATGGGTGTTTCACCACGTATCGGGTTTGGCTGGGATGTCTTCGGGAACGGAAAGATGGCTATTCGCGGAGGTTATGGCCTATTTTACAATGACGTGGCCGATGGATCATGGTCGTTTCCATCGCGCGCCAATCCTCCCATTTGGGCTAACCCGTCGTTTAACCTGACCAGTAGCTTTCATAATTTCAGCTATGCTTTAGGAAGCCCTAACGGATTGGTGTGGCCCATCCCTCCCGGTATAAGTTTCCAGACCGACTCAAAGGGAGGCATCGTCGGTTTTCCGGTCACGACCTCGGGCGTACAGCCGCAAATGAATCAACCGCGCACCAACATCTGGATGCTGTCCGTGCAAAAGGATCTTTTCTACAATGTAGTGGCTGAAGTTGATTACAACGGATCCCATAGCAACCATCTATACATCCAGACAGATGTAAATCGATTCTCAGGAGATTTGATTGCGAACCAAGGTTCTCAGACCCGTCTCAATTCCAGCTTCGGTCCAATTATTTTTGGCCGAACCATTGGCATTGCCGACGGAAACTATGCAACGGTCATGCTTACCAAACGCATGAGCCATTCATGGCAACTGAGAGGGATCTACACCTTTGGGAAATCCACCGATGAGATGAGCAGCAACGATAACGGAACCGCTAATGGTGAGGCGATTGTCAACCCGCTGAATGTCTCTTTTCAGCATGGCTTGTCGGACTTTGACGTTTCCAAGAGGCTTACGCTGGACAGCTTGGTAGCCTTTCCCTCGCCGTTCAATGCGGGGTTAGGCAAAACTCTTTTGGGTGGATGGCGGATGTCAAACATCCTGGTTTTGCAAAGCGGACTGCCTTTCTCCGTCTTCACGAGCGCCGCGTTTAACCCTATCAAGGATTCAAACGGGAACGTCGTCGGGCTGAAGCCAGGAAGCGGTGACTTCAACGCAGACGGTTATGGCTATGACTTTCCTAATCGACCAGCCGCGGGCGCAGTATCGACAGGAAGCAGAAGTGCTTTTATGAAGGGGTTTGCCTCCACTTCAGCATTTCCCGTTCCCGCGCTTGGGGTGGAAGGGAACGGAGGGCGGAACACCTTTATCGGTCCCGGATTGGCTAATCTGAATGCGCAATTTTCGAAGGCGGTCACATATGAGCGATTTACCTTGCAGTTCCGGGCAGATATATTCAACGTTTTCAATCGCGTTAACTTAACTCAACCAATCAGTGATCTTTCCGATGGGCAGTTTGGATTTTCGACCTCGCAAAGTATCCCCCGCTCCTCCCAGTTTGGACTGCACCTCAGCTTCTAACTGGGTAACCCGTCCCCTCCGGTAAGCTCGTGGCTTACCGGGGGGCGTGGCAATTTCTTCGTTGCTCTTGCCGCGCCCGCTACAACGTCAATGTTTTGGTGCTTTGATGGGAGCGATACCGGAACCTTCTTTGATCACAAGAATCTGGCGTGCGGGAACCCGCTTCAGGCTTTGCCGCAGGCCGCTCGGCCAATGAATTTCGAGATCGACAGAGGTCTCTGATCCGAGGCCAAAGTGCAACCGTGAATCATTCACAGAATAAAAGCTGGACTGACTGATAACTTCTTGCGCCTGTACTTTTCGACCATAACGCGCCAGGACTCGGGCTCCAATGGCGCTGCGATTCGATTTGGTTCCGATCAGCTTGAGCTTAAGCCAGTTATTGTCGCCGCGCAGATCATTGCGCAACAGTGACGGCGGTTCATTAAGGTTGACCACCAGAATATCGAGGTCACCGTCATTATCAAAATCACCAAACGCGCAACCACGGCTGCAATGTAGCGCGGAAACTCCAGGGCCGCCTTCTTCAATGAGTTCTTCGAAGTTACCATTGCCGAGATTGCGAAAAATGACTCGCGGAGTCTTGTTCGCATATTGAGGAAGCGTGCGCTCAACCTCCGGATATACGCTCCCCGTCGTCAGGAATAGGTCGGGCCATCCATCGTTATCGAGATCGACTATCCCGGCGCCCCAACAAGTAAATCGGTTCTCCGTTCCGACATGGGTAGCATTGGTCGTATTGTCAAATTCTGCCTTGCCGTTATTGTGATAGAGGCCGTTGGTATCCTCGGTAAAGTGTGTCTTGAAAAGATCGAGGTGGCCATCGAGATCGTAGTCGCCCACGCCAACACCCATACCGGCCTGTTCCATTCCGTCGTCACTCAGGGCCACACCGCGAATAAGGGCTTCCTCTCGAAAGCTTCCATTTCGCTGGTTCATCAAAAGAAAGCTGCGCGTTGAATCACACGCCACAAAGATATCGGGCCATCCATCTTCATCGAAATCGGCGGCAACGACAGTCATTCCATAGGATCCCCGCAAACTTGCTACCCCTGCTTGAACGCTCACGTCCGTGAACGTTCCATCGCCGTTGTTTCGATAGAGCGAGTGAACTCCGGGCGGCAATCCGCGAGGTCCGCAATTTACCGGCACCCCCTTCCAGTTGCAATAGGCATCCTGGCCAGGCTTTGGAACATGTTTGGGATCGAACTGAACGTAGTTGGAGACGAAAAGATCGAGGTGGCCATCGCGATTATAGTCGACGAAGGTACAACCTGCGCCCCAGCGAATTGCGGAGTTCTCCAGGCCGGCGGCCTTGGTTACATCAGTAAATGTGCCGTCGCCGTTATTGCGGTAAAGTTTATTCTGGCCATAAAAGGTACAGAACAGATCTTCAAATCCATCGTTGTTGTAGTCGCCGACGCAAACACCCGAAGCCCAGCCTGTGCAGCGCAGCCCGGCCCTCTCGGTGACGTCAGTAAACGTGCCATTGCGATTGTTTTTGTACAAGCGGTTGGATGTCGTCGGCAGCTCTCCAGACATGCGTGATCCGCCGAGGATAAATATGTCTATCCAGCCATCGTTGTCATAGTCGATAAACGCGCAGCCACATCCAACGGTTTCGAGTATGTAGTCTTTGTGATCTGCCTCGCCATAAGTAGTCTCCGCTACCAGACCCGCCTGCTGGGCGACGTCGACGAAGTGAGCATTAAAAGGCCGGCCGGAAGGCGCCATTCTCGGTTCTGCTGCCGTTTTGTGAGCTGAAACTCCTTGTTGACCGCCGGCGAATGCAACACCCCTTCCATACTTACCGAGCACCAACGCGGATAAAGATAAGTTAAGAAGCGAACGACGGGTGATGATCATACAAAGGTCACTCTCTGGTCAGCTGGATAGGAACGATGCCGCGATTCAACTCCTGCTCTTTTTAGAGCCTACCGCACACGGGGCTTTGCACGGGCCGGGCGTGCCGTCCGCGCCGGTGGAGGCGCGACAGAATGGCGGATTTTGAGGGTGGTCCCAAGAACTATGTGCTTTGCCGGCCCGGTGTCACCCCGGACGCGATCCAGGAGCAGTCTGGCAGCCGTCGATCCAAGCTGGTATCCGGGTTGGGACACCGATGAGAGAGATGGATTAGTTATTTCCGCAAGGTCGAGGTCGTCGAATCCCATGACGGAGATATCTTCGGGACACTGCAAGCCGGAATCACGTATTGCAAGAAGCGCACCCAGAGCAATCAAATCGTTCCCTGCAAAAATGACGGTAGGCCTTGGAATCAAGCGTAGTAATAACAATGTCCGGGTGTAGCCGCCCTGTTTGTCGAAGGTCGTCTCTTGTATATATTCGGGGTTCACATGAATCCTACTCTGTTGTAAGGCGCGTTGAAATCCAGCCAGGCGCTCCTGGGCGTTCGTCAGGTGTTGTGGCCCAGTGATCGCAGCAAACTGGCGATGTCCAAGCTTGAGCAGATGGCGTATTGCTGCATAGGCCCCCGCTTCGTTATCGGCGGTCACGGAATCGCCCTTCCAGTGCTTGGGCAGGCGATCGACACAGATGACCGCCGCTCCCGCTTTTCGATAGGATTCGGCTTGTGCGGTCAGGTCGCTGAAATGCGATGGAATGACGATTAGCCCGGCGGGAAGGTAGGTCCGCAGCTGATCCAGATGGGCTAATTCCTTTGCGTGATCATTGTCTGTATTACACAAAATCAGCCGGTAACCATTCGAAAAGGCGATATCTTCAGCCCCTCGGACAACCGCCGGAAAGAAAGGATTGGTCAAATCTGGAATGATCATTCCAACCATGTTGGTCTTGTCGCGTCGCAGTCCGCGGGCAAGTTGGCTGGGTTGGTAGCCGAGAGATTCCACTGCTTCCAGCACACGACGCTTGAGAGGTTCGCGAACCCGGGCCGAACCATTCAATACGTGGGAAACGGTGCCCAGAGAAACATTAGCCATCTTTGCGATCTGTTTCATGTTCGGCATAAGTTCATTCCCCAAGTAATGTTTATCTTGAATATACCAATCGATGAAAGCGCACCATCATCAGAAAAGGCGAACCGGCACTGTGCTTTTGGAGATGGAACTGAAGAGCAGCGTAAGCAGGCAGGATCAGTTGCGGCTAGTTATCGCACGAGACCCGGGAGAGAGCAACGCAAAGGGTCTCTTGACAACAGCGGATCAGGGAGCTACTATTCGATTGCCAAATTGAAAGCTTTCACCGGATTGAGTGATGGCAGGCACGCGGATGCTTCCGGAAGAGTGACTCAGGTCTCGCCGCGCATCCCGGCGGGTGCTGCAGGCTCCAAGGAGATCACTGTTGTATCAACCGCAGACTTACACGATCGCCCTCTCATTCATGATCATCAGCATGCTCTGCTGGGGATCGTGGGCGAATACGCTTAAGCTTTGTCCCCAATATCGGTTTCAACTCTTTTATTGGGACTACGTGATCGGACTCATCCTGGGGACCTTGCTCTGGGGTCTGACCCTTGGAGCCTTAGGTCAGACGGGCCGGCCATTCCTGCAGGATATTTCAGGGAGCAGTATCCATCACATCGGTCTTGCGGTTACCGGTGGCATCATCTTCAACGTCGCCAATCTGTTGTTGGTGGCGGCCATTGATATCGCTGGGCTGGCAGTGGCCTTTCCCGTAGGCATCGGTCTTGCGCTGGTTGTAGGCGCAGTCAGCAGCTATGTTCTTGCGCCGGCCGGCAATCCCCTGATGCTCTTTGGAGGGATCGCGCTCGTGGTCACCGCGATCGTACTGGATGCCGCGGCCTACCGCCTGCGGGAGGCTGAGCGACAAAGCATAAGCGTCAACGGTGTGGTCCTGAGCCTGGTGGCAGGCCTGCTGATGGGGTGCTTCTATCCGTTCGTCTCCCGCGCCATGAGCGGTGACGGTGCGCCTGGCCCTTATGCCACATCTTTCTTTTTCGCATTGGGTGTAGGCGCCTGTGCCCTGATCGTGAATTCGCTCATGATGCGTCATCCGTTGGACGGGAAAGCGCCAGTAACCATGGCTGCTTACGCGGGTGCACAAAAGAGCTGGCACGTTTGGGGGATCTTGGGCGGCTTGGTCTGGTGCACTGGCGCCGTGCTTAATTTCACCGCATCCCGTTCACACATCGTCGGTCCTGCGGTGTCCTATTCCATCGGACAAGGCGCCACCATGATCTCGGCAGCATGGGGGGTCTTCATCTGGCATGAATTCTCAACCGCGCCGGCCCGTGCCAAAACCCTGCTTGTCTGGATGTTTGCCGTATTCCTTTGTGGGCTCTCGGCGGTTGCATTGGCGCCGCTTTTCTAATGATGCGGTGACTTTTCTGGACGAAAAGGCCAGGTGAATGCCAACCAGTCAAAAACCGATTGTGGTGGTGGGTAGTATCAATACCGATTTGGTCGCGGGTGCGGCTCGGCTTCCGGTTGCGGGCGAAACGGTCCTTGGTAGCAGCTTTCAAATCCATCCAGGAGGGAAAGGGGCTAACCAGGCTGTGGCCGTAAGCCGACTGGATTACCCGGTGCAATTGATCGGAAAAGTCGGTGCTGATCAATTCGGCGAACAAGCGAGGAGCTATCTGCAATCGGCCGGCGTCGACATCAGCGGCGTCGAAGTGGACACGGGCACTTCCGGGGTAGCGATGATAGCGGTCTCGCCGCATGGGGATAACAGCATCATTGTTATCCCTGGAGCCAATGCGCGCGTGTCACCCGGCTTTATCGACGCTCACCTGGAAATGATCCGCGGAGCCGGTATTGTCCTTACGCAGTTGGAAATACCCATCGACACCGTACAGCATCTGGCTGAAGTGTGCTGGAGAGAAGGCATTCCATTGATGCTTGATCCTGCGCCTGCGCAGGATTTGCCCCTCAGCCTATTAAGCCGCTTGCAGTGGTTCACCCCGAATGAGACAGAAGCGGCTTTCTTTGCGGCTGCGTCGCTGGATGACGGCGACTCAACGCAACCGGCAAAAGTTGCTGATCGTTTGCTCGCCGCAGGAATTCAGGGCGTGGTATTGAAGATGGGCGCGCGTGGGTCATACCTGGCTTCTGCTAACGGCATCGCACAGTTGATCCCGCCATACCCGGTGATTGCGTTGGATACCACGGCAGCGGGAGACGCCTTCAATGGTGCGTTCGCCACCGCCTTGATGCTTGACATGCAGGAAGCGTCTGCAGCGCAGTTTGCATCCGCGGCAGCGGCCATCTCCGTCACCCGCCCGGGAGCACAGCCTTCGATGCCTGGCAGGTATGAAGTGATGCGATTGCATGCGTCTCAGCAACCGCTTCTAGAGCTACATGAGCCGTGAACAGGGCTTCTCAAAGGAAGGAACCATGACTCTATCCCGCTTCACCTTGGCATCGGCAACGCTGCCCTTAGCCATCCTTTTGTGGAACACGCCGGCCAAGGCACAAGACTCACACTATGCTCCGCGGGATGGTTTCGCTCGATCGCAGCAGTTCTCGGCGCCAGACTGCTTGATCGAGAAAGGCGCCTGGGAAGGCGGCTCACGACCGTGCACAGCGAAGGACTTTCAGCAATGGCTGGACGACCTCATTCACTGGCGCGCCGAGCGGAAGATCCGCGTGGGCTACAGTGAGCAGCGGTACGCGCTGCCCGAGTTCAAATGGACCCAGTCAGGCTTTATCCAGCCGCAAATGATGGTCCAGGATAGATATTTCTATGATCCCGTAGCGGGCAAATATACCGTCGACCGCTACCTGGATGATTTGGACAAGAGATTTGGCGGGATCGACGCCGTTCTCATCTGGCCTACCTATCCGAATATGGGCATCGATGATCGCAACCAGCACGACATGATCCGTTCCATGCCTGGAGGCGTTCCGGCAGTGCGCAAGATGGTGGATGATTTCCATCGCCGCGGCGTGCACGTTCTTTTTCCCATGATGATGTGGGATCAGGGAACGCGAGATCCAGGGATGCCCTGGCCCCGGGCCATCGCAGAGACCATGAAAGAAGTCGGCGCCGACGGCATCAATGGCGACACCCAGGACGGAGTGCCGCTGGCATACTCGCTCGCGGCGGACGCGATCGGGCATCCACTCGTCTTTGAGCCTGAGGGCAGTCCCAGCGACGAGGCGCTAGCCTGGAACGTGCTCACGTGGGGTCAATACAAGTTCGACTTCGTGCCCCTGGTCGACAAATACCGCTGGCTGGAGCCGCTCCACCAGGTGAATATCTCCGATCGCTGGAACCGTGATAAGACCGACGACCTTCAGTTTGCCTTCTTCAACGGAGAAGGCTGGGAGAGTTGGGAAAATATCTGGGGTATCTGGAATGGCATCACCCCGCGCGACAGTGAAGCGACTCGAAGGGTAGCAACCATCGAACGTGCCGTGGCCCCGTTCTTCTCGAGCAAGGAATGGCGCCCGCTCTACCCCACCCACCGCTATGGAGTCTTTGCCAGCCAGTGGCCGCAGGGGCAACAGACGGTATGGACCATCGTCAATCGCAATGAATACGATGTCGCCGGCCGCCAGATCTCGGTTCCATACACCGCTGGCACGCGCTATTACGACCTCTATCACGGCACTGAGTTAACACCCGAGCATGATGGAGATCAGGCGGTACTCATCTTTCCCATCGAGGCGCATGGGTACGCCGCCCTGCTCGCGACATCGGGGGAACCTGGTCCCGAGTTCGTGCACCTGATGGACAAGATGAAGCAAATGACGGGCAAGCCGCTCGCCAGCTATTCGCATGAGTGGAAACCGCTCCCGCAGCAACTGGTGGAGATCGCAAAAACGAAACCCGCGAGCTCTGCTCCTGACGGAATGATCATGATTCCAGCGGCAGATTACGTATTCAAGGTGGAAGGAATTGAGGTCGAGGGTTCTAATAACGCAGGCGTGGACCTGCAGTATCCCTGGGAAGACATACCGCGGCGCTATCACGAGCATAAGATCCACATCTCCACTTTCTATATGGATAAATACCCGGTGACCAATGCAGACTTCAAAAAATTCGTGGACGCTGCTCACTATCATCCGGCAGATGATCTCAACTTCCTCAAAGACTGGAAGGACGGAAGCTATCCTGAGGGATGGGCGGACAAACCCGTCACCTGGGTTTCTCTCGAGGATGCACGCGCGTATGCCAAGTGGTCTGGTAAGCGGCTGCCGCATGAATGGGAATGGCAGTATGCCGCGCAGGGTAGCGATGCGCGCATTTATCCCTGGGGCGACGTTTGGGATGTGAGCCGGGTTCCCGCTGTAGATCATGGCCGGAGGATGCACGGTCCCGATAGTGTGAGCACCCATCCAACTGGAGCCAGCCCATCGGGAATTATGGATTTGGTGGGCAATGTGTGGCAGTGGACCGATGAATACGTCGATGATCACACGCGCGGCGGGATCCTGCGCGGGGGAAGTTATTATCAGCCACTGGGTTCCATCTGGTATTTTCCCCAGGCCTATCGCAACGATCAGCACGGTAAGTTGTTGCTGATGGCCCCAAGCTATGACCGTTCAGGCGCAGTAGGCTTCCGCTGCGTGAAAGATACTGAATAAAAAAAACCGGAGTTGGCAAGCCAACTCCGGCGACAGTGAGTGCTGCTCAGGAGAACTATTTAGAGGGAAAGTTAAACATACTCACGAGGTCATCGAGGGCCGGGGAATTGGTCGGCACATAGGGGTTATCCTCAGTGGCAATCGGGTTGGGGAAGTTGTCCCGGCTGCGCGCGGTAACTGTCGGAAGAGCCCAGTTTGCTTCGATGAACTTGAGGATCGAAACGTGGTCAGAGTAGTCATGAACTACGCGGCCACCCTTGGCGTAGGGAGAGACAACAATCAGGGGGATACGAGGCCCGTCGCCAAAGAAGTCGACTGGTTGAACGTATCCGGAGTCGTAGTAGCCGCCGCCCTCATCGAAGGTGATGAAGA
>Ga0137412_10002409_pt1 | contig 14817 bp, 14 predicted proteins | sample CZODoug2_1_16fun_FD_122160 | JGI IMG/M metagenome (GOLD analysis project Ga0137412, IMG submission 122160) | Vadose zone soil fungal communities from Angelo Coast Range Reserve, California, USA - CZODoug2_1_16fungal (Hybrid Assembly) | ecosystem: Environmental > Terrestrial > Soil > Vadose zone... | reverse complement strand
CCGACACCAAATTTGATGGGAGCCATCGTATCTCCGTTTCCTCGTGATGATTTCCGGCCATATTGCAGCGGATCGCAAGGCAGCGCAAACGGACTTTAGCTCCGTACCAGCGACCTCAGCCAGCCCCAGCCGAACAACAGCAGGATCGATCCGGCATAGACGAAGGTACCGACCACGATCAGCGACAACAGCGCGGCCTCATCCCGCAACGCACTCAATTGTGCGAAATGCGCGGCTGCGAACCGCGCGGCAAACCACAGCGCGGCCCCAAGTACGGCTCCGGACACGACAAATTTCGCCAGCGATTGCATCAGCGCCCGATCGAGATCGAGATACCCTGCCCGCACCGCAAACCCGAGCACCAGCAAGAGATTGATCCAGGCGCCAACCGCGGTGGCGAGCGCGAGACCGACCTGGGCCAGCGCACCCACCAGCGCAATTTTCAGCGACACATTGACGGCGACACCGGTCAGCGCCGCCTTGACCGGCGTCGCGGTATCCTTGCGGGCGTAGAAGGTCGCGACCGCGCTGCGGATCAGCACGAACGGGATCAATCCGATCGCATAGGCGGCAAGCGTGGCGCCCGAGGCCGCGGCGTCGGCTTTCGAGAACGCGCCGCGCGCGAACATCGCCCGCGTGATGACATCAGGAACAGTCAGGAACGCGGCGACAAACGGCACCGAAAACAGCAGCGTAAAATCGAAGGCCCGCCGCTGCGACGCCGTCGCACCGTCGTGATCGCCCGCGGTCAATCGCCGCGACATTTCCGGCAGCAATACCGTGCCGATGGCGATGCCGATCACACCGATCGGCAATTGATTGAGCCGGTCGGCATAATACAGCGCCGAGAGCGCGCCTGCGGGAAGAAAGGTCGCGATGATGGTGTCGGCAAACAACGCGACCTGCGTCCCCATCGAGCCCAGCGTCGCGGGCCCGAGCGCCCGGAAGAACGCGCGAACGTCGTCATCAAGCTTGAGCGGCGCAAAGCGCGGCAGGCCGCCGTGGCGCGCAAGATCGCCTGCGAGCAGGAAATATTGCACAAAGCCGGAGATCAGCACACCCCAGGCCGCGGCATGGCCGGCGGTCGGAAAGAATGCCGCCACTGCCAGGGTCGCTATCATCGAGATGTTGAGAAAAATCGACGCCGCCGCGGCGCTGGCGAACCGGTGCATCACGTTGAGCATGCCGCCATAGAGCGTCACCAGCGTGATCAGCAGCAGATAGGGAAAGGTGATCCGCGTCAGTTCGATCGCAAGCCGCCGCTGCTCGGCGTCGTCGGTGAAGCCGGGCGCGAGAATGCTCATGGCCTGCGGCATGAACAGCCAGGCGACGATGAGCAGAACCAGTTGCGAGAAAAACAGCAGCGTAAAGATACGGCCGGCGAACAACCGCGCCGAGGTTTCGCCGTGTTCGCCGTGGACGTGCGCGTAGGCCGGCACGAATGCCGCATTGAACGCGCCTTCCGCGAAAATCGCCCGGAAGTGATTGGGCAGGCGAAAAGCCACGAAAAACGCGTCCGCCATCGGCCCGGCGCCGAGGATCGCCGCGAGCACGATGTCGCGCGCGAAGCCGGTCAGCCGCGAAAGGAACGTGTAGCCGCCGACGGTAAAGATACGACCGAGCATGCGCCGCTTCTACAGCATGCGGCGGCGCTTCAAAACGGCGAAATCAGGTTGATCACCGTTTGAACGCGATCTTGCTTGAAAGGCAGCGAATCTCACGCTGGCCGGCCCACCCAAACCAGTCCATGCCAGATTCCGACGCCTTGGTAATTCGCGGTGAAGTCGCGTGATGGATCGCGCTGCAAGTGCAGACGCTTCATGACCGCTTGTGACCTGAGATTGTCGGACGCTGTGTAGCTGACGACCTCGCTCAGCCCCACACGCGCGAAGGCGTCATGGAGCGCCGCTCCGGCGGCCTCCGTGGCATACCCTCGGCCCCAGGCGTTCCGCATGAGCCGCCAGCCGATCTCGAAATGGGGACCGAGCGGATGGTTTTCATCCGAGGGCATGACACCCGCATAGCCCAGGAACTCGCCACCTCCATCCTCAATAGCCCAACGACAGAAGCTGTGCCGATCGAATGCCGCCGCATAGCGGTCGAGCTTCGCGTCGCTCATCGCCCGGCTGATCGGCCCACCGAGGTCGAGCATCACCTCGGGGTGCGCGTTCATTGCCGCGAACGTCTCCCGGTCGGCCTCCCGCCAACAACGAAGGCGGGTGCGAGGCGTGTCGATCACCATCAAAGCAAGCCCGGTTTCGGCCCGATCATGGACAGGGGTGCCGGCGTTGCCCGGCATCGCACCATCTACCCCAACGAGGAGGTGTCGGAAACGCCGAAAGTCAGCCCGAGGCGTTGTCCGTTTTCCGGATCACGCCCCCAGCGCGCCACGCACGGCGCTGATGATGCGCTCCTGCGTCGGCTCGTCGAGATAGGCGTGCATCGGCAGGCTGATGACATCGGCCGAGAGCGCCTCGCTGATCGGCAAGCCGCCGTCGGCGACCGGGAAATCCCGATAGGCGGTCTGCTGGTGCATGGATTTCGGATAGTAGATCGCGGTCGGAATGCCCTGCGCCTTCAGCGCCGCGGCGAAACCGTCGCGATCGATGCCATCCGGCAGCCGGATGGTGTACTGCGCCCAGACCGAGGTGCAGCCGCCGGCGAGACGCGGAACCGACACCACATTGCCGAGGCCCCGCGCATAGCGCTCCGCGACCTTGTTGCGCGCGGCAATTTCATCCTCGAAGATCTTCAGTTTCTCGATCAGGATCGCGGCCTGCATGGTGTCGAGCCGTCCGGTCAACCCGAGACGAACATTGTCGTATCTGTCGGACCCCTGGCCGTGCATGCGGATGCTGCGCAGCGTTTCTGCGAGTTCGGCATCGTCGGTGAAAATCGCCCCGCCATCGCCGAAGCAGCCGAGCGGCTTCGCCGGAAAAAAGCTGGTCGCGGTGACGAGGCCGAAGGTGCCGAGACGCCGGCCCTTATAGCTGGCGCCAAAGGCCTGCGCGGCGTCGTCAAGAACGAACATGCCTTCGGCTTCCGCGATCGCACCGATGCCGTCATGGTCGGCGCTTTGCCCGAACAGATCGACGGGAATCACCGCCCTCGGCTTGAGGCCGAGCCTGATCGCGGTCGCGATGCCGCGCTTCAGCGAATTCAGGTCCATGTTGAAGGTCGCGGCATCGACATCGACGAACACCGGCGTCGCGCCGATCAGCGCCACCGCTTCGCCGGTCGCGCAAAACGTAAACGACGGACAGAACACCGCATCGCCACGGCCGACGCCCTTCGCCATCAGCACCATCAGCAGTGCGTCGGTGCCGCTCGCACAGGTCACGACATGCCTGGCCCCGCTGTACACCGCAAGCTCCACCTCGAGCTGCGCGACTTCGGGGCCGTTGATAAACTGGCAATGGTCGAGCACCCGGGAAACCGCCTCATCGACGGACTTGCCGAGCCGGCGACGCTGCGCGGCAAGGTCGATGAAGGGTACGGGTTCGGGACGCAGGTGCTGGTTCATGGTGCCTTGCAAGGGTTGAGAAGGAGACATTTGCGCGTGGTCGCTTTGCGTTGAATCATGGTCGCGAAATCATGCTCGCGCCCGGTATTTCCGCGCGATCAATGGGGAAAACCGGTACCCATTTTTCCGGATCATGCTCTAGCCGACCACACGCCGAGGCCCCTTGCGGGCGGGAGAGGCCGCGGCGGGCTTGGCGGGCGTTTCCAGGCAGCGGATCGCAATTTCAAGGCTGGCCACGCCTTCGTCGCCGGTCACCGCGGGCACGCCGCCGGAGCGCACGGCGCCGAGGAACGCGATCAATTCGGCGCGCAACGGCTCGTCATGGCCGACGGGCAGATGACGCATCGAATAGCTGCCGTCCGGCTTGAAGCCGAAACATTCGGTTACCTGGCGGGTGAGCAGATCGCCCATGACGTACTTGCCGCGGGTGGCGACGGTGACGTTACGCGCCTTGAACGGCGTCAGCCAGTTGGTGTTGATATGCGCCAACACGCCGGAGGCGGTGCGAAACTGCAGCAGCGCGATATCCTCGCGCTCGGCGACGGCGCTGGAGAGCTGCGGCTGCACCTCCACAATGTCCGACTCGGTGAACCAGCGGATCAGATCGATGTCGTGCACGGCGAGGTCGATGACCACGCCGACGTTCGACATGCGCGGCGGAAACGGTCCCACGCGCGTGATCGCGATCGAAAGAATATCTTCGCCCGATATCGCCGCCTTGATGGCGGCGACGGCCGGGTTGAACCGTTCGACATGCCCCACCATCAGCGTCACGCCGGCGCGCCGTGCGGCGTCGACAATGTCCCGTCCCTCCTCGACCGAGGACGCGATCGGCTTTTCAACGAGGACGTGAATCTCGCGGGCGATGCAGGCGAGCGCGATCTCATGATGAAGGTGGGTCGGCGCGGCGATGGTCACGGCATCGATACCTTCCGCGACCAAGTCGTCCAGGCCCGCGAAACTGCGGCAGCCGGTCAATTCGTTAGCGCGGGCCCGGTGCGCCGGCAGCGGATCGACGACACCGACCAGCGTCGTATCCGGCAGACCGGCCAGCACGCGGGCATGGTTGCTGCCCATCACGCCTGCGCCGATAACCCCGACGCGAAGCGAACGTTTCGCCTCGCCCATCACGCCCGAATCAAATCCCTTGGAACTCATATCGTCAAACCTCGACAGTGCTTCGGCGCGAACATCACGGTGTTCTCCTAGCACACCGTCACAAATGTGGCGAATACCGAGCGTGGACACGTTTTGAGACAAAAAATTACACAGTGAGGGTTCCCGGCTAAGTACCTAACGTGGCCCAAGGGCCATGATTCGTGGTCAGCCATGATTCGCGGCCAAACGATCGCTCACGAACGCCGGTAATCATCCTCGATGCGGATGATATCGTCCTCGCCGAGATAGCTGCCGGTCTGGACCTCGATCAACTCCAGCAGAATCTTGCCGGGATTCTCCAGCCGGTGGACGGCGCCGATCGGGATATAGATCGATTCGTTCTCGTGCACGATCTGGACCAGCTCGTTGACGGTCACGCGCGCGGTGCCGCGCACCACGATCCAGTGCTCGGATCGATGGTGATGTTTCTGCAGCGAGAGCCGGCTTCCCGGCTTCACGACGATACGCTTGACCTGGTGACGGTCGCCGGCGTCGATCGATTGATAATTGCCCCACGGTCGGTGCACCTTGAGATGATCCTCGGTCACCTGGGGTGCCACGGTCTTCAGTTTCGCAACCAGCCGCTTCAAGCCGTTGGCATCCTTCTGGCGTGACACCAGCACGGCGTCCTGCGTGGCCACGATCACGAGATCGTCGACGCCTTCCAGCGCCACCAGCGCCCTGTCGGTCGAAACGTTGCAGTTCCGCGAATCCTCGAACACCGCGGCGCCCTGCGCGGCGTTGCCGTCGGCATCCTTGTCCGACAGTTCCCACACCGCAAGCCAGGAGCCGACATCGGACCAGCCGCACTTAACCGGCACCACCGCGGCGCGCGAGGTCTTCTCCATCACCGCATAGTCGATGGAGATCGATTTCGCGGATCCGAAGGCGGCGGCATCCAGCGTGACGAACCCAAGATCGCGCCCGGCCTTGACGACGGAATCGCCGATGGCCTGCACGCTTTCTGCATCGACGCTGCGGTATTCATCGAGCAGAACCGACGCGCGAAACATGAAGTTGCCGCTGTTCCAGAGATAGCCGGCCTTGATGTAACCGGCGGCCGTCACTGGATCGGGTTTTTCGACAAACTTGACGACCGAGCGGACCTCGCCGGAAATGACGTCGCCGGGACTGATATAGCCGTACTCGGTTGCGGCTCGCTCGGGCTGAACGCCAAAGGTCACGATGCGTCCCGCATCAGCAGCGATCAGACCTTGACGACAGGCGGCGACAAAAGCGCCGGTGTCGCGGACGACGTGATCGGCGGCCAGCGCCAGCACCACGGCATCCTGGTCGCGCAGTTGCGCAAAGGCCGCACCCGCGGCAATCGCCGGACCGGAATCCCGCCGCATCGGCTCCAGCAGGACATCGGCCTCAAGCCCGATCTCGGCCAATTGCTCGAGCACCATGAAGCGATACGCCATGTTGGTGATCACGATCGGACGTTCGAACAGCGCGGCGTCGGAGACCCGCAGCAGCGTGTCCTGAAACGTCGAACGCGGCCCGAACAAAGGCAGGAACTGCTTCGGGCGCACTTCGCGCGAGGCTGGCCACAGCCGCGTTCCGGCGCCGCCGCACATGATCAGTGGAATGATTCGTTGGGTCATTGCCGCCTGCTGTTAAAGGTTATGATAGTCACGGTACCATTTCGCAAACCGTGCGACCCCATCCTCAATCGTGGTGGTGGGCCGGAATCCGATTTCGCGTTCCAGATCCTCGATGTCGGCATAGGTCGCCGGAACGTCGCCAGGCTGCATCGGCAACATCTCCTTGATGACCGTACGCCCGAACTCCTTCTCAAGCAGTGAAACCACGTGCAGGAGTTCTTCGGGATTGTTGTTGCCGATGTTGTAGATCTTCCACGGCGCGGCGCTGGTTGCCGGATCAGGCTTGTCACCCGACCAGTTCGGGTTGCCCTGCGGCGGACGCTCCAACAGGCGCACGACCGCTTCGCTGACATCTTCAACGAAGGTAAAATCGCGGCGCATTCTGCCATGATTGAATAATTTGATCGGCGTCCCATCGATAATGGCCTTGGCAAAAAGGAACATCGCCATGTCGGGGCGGCCCCAGGGACCATAAACCGTGAAGAAACGAACGCCGGTAGCGGGAATTCGATACAAATGGCTATAGGCATGCGCCATCAGTTCGTTGGCCTTCTTCGACGCGGCATAGAGGCTGATCGGATGATCGACATTGTCCTGCACTGAAAATGGCAGCTTGGTGTTGGCGCCATATACCGAGGACGAGGATGCAAACAGGAGATGTTTGCACTCGTTGTGGCGGCACCCCTCCAGCACATTCACAAAGCCCTCCACATTTGCATCCGTATAGGCATGGGGATGCTCCAGCGAATAGCGAACGCCCGCTTGTGCTGCGAGATGGATGACCGCGGGAAAGCGATGCTGCGCGAAAAGCGACTTTGTTGCCGCCCGATCTGTCAGGTCGAGCTTCACAAAGGTGAAATTCGGATGGCGCTTGAGAATCTCAAGGCGCGCCTCTTTCAATTTGGGATCATAGTAATTGTTGAGGACATCGAGGCCGACGACGCTGCGACCGTTCGACAACAGGCGCTGAGCAACATGAAATCCGATAAACCCTGCAGCTCCGGTGACCAGTACCGCGTTTTGCGACATCATATTCCCGAATTAGGCTTTAGAGTCGCCACAGCTCGATCCCCACAGGTTGCGAACCGCGATCGAGCTTCATCTTGACATCGAGGACGAGACCCGTGCCATCGAGCAGCAATTTCTGAACAAGCGACCAGCCGCCCTTATTGTAGTCATCATGTGCAACCGCCAGAATGACGGCATCGGCCGGCTGGAGGGCGTCAAGATCGGTCAGCGTCACACCATACTCATGCATGGCGTCCGCCGCATTGGCCATTGGATCATGCACCTGGACGGTCAGACCAAAGGACTCCAGTTCGCGGATAACATCGACCACGCGAGAGTTACGCGTATCCGGTACGTCCTCCTTGAAAGTCAGGCCCAGTATTGTGACGATACCAGCTCGGCCCTTCCGCCGCAGCAGTCCTCGAATACATTCGCGAGCAATACGCTGACCCATGCCATCGTTGATCCGGCGGCCGGCCAGAATCACTTCAGGATGATAGCCTGCCTTTTCGGCCCGAAACGTCAAATAATAGGGGTCGACGCCGATGCAGTGGCCACCGACGAGGCCCGGCTGAAATGGCAGGAAATTCCATTTTGTCCGCGCGGCTGCCAACACATCGCCCGTATCGATATTGAGTGCCTGAAAAATCAGCGACAACTCGTTCATGAACGCGATGTTGAGGTCGCGCTGGGTGTTTTCGATGACCTTCGCCGCCTCGGCGACTTTGATCGACGGCGCGCGGTGAATGCCGGCCGCGACCACCGATCCATAAACCTTGGCCACGACATCAAGGGTTTCAGGATTTTGAGCCGAAACCACCTTCACGATTGATTCAAAACGATGCTGTTTGTCGCCGGGATTGATGCGTTCCGGTGAATATCCCACGTTGAAATCGGAGCCGGCCTTGAGGCCTGAACATTGCTCGAGGATCGGTACGCATTCCTCTTCGACTGCACCGGGATAGACGGTTGATTCGTAGACGACAATGTCTCCCTTTTTGAGCGAAGCGCCCACCATGCGCGAAGCTTCAAACATGGCGCCGAGATCAGGTCTTCGCGCACCATCGATCGGGGTTGGAACCGTCACGATAAAAAAATCGGAAGCTTTGACTGCTGCTGTTTCACTCGTAAAGCTCAATGAAGCAAGCTTCAGGTCGGAAGTTTCGACCTCGCGCGTGCGATCTTGGCCCGCCTTCAATTCCAGGATGCGCGTGTGGTCGATATCGAAGCCGACAACCGGGCTGCCCGTGCGCGCAAAGGCAGCCGCCACCGGTAACCCAACATAACCCAGGCCAATGACCGCGATCTTTCGGCGGTGTGACATCAAATGATATTCCAGGCTTTCGGGACGCCATTGACGCCACTCCGCCGACTGTTTAGCCACCGTACTATGCAGATCGCAAGGGGTGAACCGCCCCTGGGATTATTAGGGTTATTGCCATGGCGGGCCTAAAGCCATACCAAGGCGAGGAATTAGCGCGTAGCACGCTCGCCTTTGACCATTGAAACATCAGCGAAGCCAGTCTGGAATGCGTCCCTTTCTTCTTCTGTCCGCCCGAATACTGGTGTCGCTGGCGCTCTTGTATCTCGCGCTTCGCGGGATCAATTTCACAGCGATTCAGTCCCGCCTGAGCCAGATCAATGTCGGCTGGATTGCACTTGCCGTGCTGATCACCGTGGTTCAGATTTTTATCGGCGCACTGCGATGGCGTGAAATTTCCGAACTATGCCAGGCGCCGCTGACCGATTTGCAGGCCTTCCGCTACAACATGATCGGTGCGTTTTTCAATCAAACGCTGCCATCGTCGATTGGCGGCGATGCCATGCGACTCTGGCTCGTCAACCGCACCGGCGCGGGCTGGCGTGCGGCGACCTATTCGATATTGACCGATCGAGCCGTCGGGCTGATCGCGCTGGCTCTTATGATTGTCGCCAGCTTGCCCTGGAGCTACGGCATGATCGCCAACAGCCACGGCCGACTCGCGCTTGTTCTTGTTGATTTCGCGGCCCTGCTGGGTGGATTGGGCTTTCTCCTGCTCGGTTATCTGCCGTGGCCATGGTTGAAGCACTGGTGGCCGACAAAGCATATCCATGCCTGCTCGGTCATCGCCAACAAGGTGATCTTCGACCGGCGGAGCGGGCCCAAAATCGCAATCCTGTCGCTGTCAATTCACGTGCTGGCCGTCGTGATCGCCTGGTGCGCGGTTCGCTCCATCGCAGCACCGGCCGATTTTGAGCAGGTATTCATGCTGATCCCGCCCATCCTGCTCATTACCATGATGCCGATCTCGATCGCCGGCTGGGGCGTGCGCGAGGCGACGCTGATGGTTGCGTTTGGCTATGCAGGGCTGGCCCAGACGGACGGAACGGTCGTTTCGATTCTGTTCGGCGCGGTGTTCTTCATCGTGGGCGGCGTCGGCGGGTTGGTCTGGATCTTCAGCGCGGAGAAGACCGCCGCACCAATGGAGGTTAGTGGGATAAAAGAAGAATGGTAGAGTTAACTCGAAACAAGGCAGGTTGCCGGGCCAACCCTCGGGCGCCGGAAGAATTCGCCATCGCTCGTCGCCTCCCTAGGGCGAGCCACTTCATAAAAAATCGTGTGCGTGCGGACGAACGCGGTTAGCTGTGTCAACGCCTCCGTGTGAGACTGGATCGACACAGCGTAATTTGTACCAAAATAGCTGTGTCACGGGCGCGACAAGCCCCTTTTTCTACTGTCCAAGGCTGTCCCAGGGCTGACACAGTGCCTGCTTAATCAGACGACCCGCCTTTGCTGAAACAACTCCAAACAAACTCGATTTGTAACAACTACAATCATGTCGTGCAAATTTTTCCATTGCTCTTTTATGATGTGTCGCGGCGTGCAAGCCTGCTGATATGGCGCAAATCATCTTGCTTATGGCGAATATCGATCTGGTTCGTCGAAACCTATGGCGGAAATTAATTCTTCATGGACTACCCTCTGAAAGAACCGTAACTCTTCTTCTTTGAGAGCATTCGCCAAGGCGGAAATTGCGGCCCAAGCGGACTGGTGCGCTTCCTCTATTTCTGGGGTCCGCAATACTGTGTTCGTTGTCTGGTCCACCAGATCCTCAACCATTATCGCCGCGGTTTCGTTGCGCGACAAACGGGCCTGGCGCAGCACCTGCAACGCGTAACTGGCTTTCGGAAGGTCCGGGTCCTCGCTCATGGACTACTCGGGACAAACCGTCAGTGCCTGAAAATCCATTCGGCATAAGCGAGCACGAACCAAAGCCAGACCGCCGCCACCACGACCAAGGCGGCCGTTAAGACAACATTGGAAAGGCGTTCTTGCGTCATCGGCAAACGATATCGCAACCACAAGACGCCGCAACAGAACTCGCGCGTTAAGCTTGATGTCGCCGCCGCGCGTTAATTCCGGAACCGCCAAGTAAAGACCGCCCGAAGGCGATCTCTGGGCTGAGAACTTCTCAGAGCTCGAACGTGCCGAGACGAAATTCCTCTCCGACGACGTCCGTCGCCGCCGCCGTCGTGACGAGCGTAAACGCCGCGTTTGGAAATTGCTCCCAGACCGCAAGATCTTCCGCCGTGACAGTTAGCCACCCAAATCTGAATATGTATCGACCCGGTTCAGTCACTCGTCCAACTTGTGCCCAGGTGACCTTATTGACGGCCAATCATTTCCCCTTCGCCTTCACCTTCCTGGAGAGTATCAGGCCCAATTCACGTGCTTTTATTTTCACTGACCCTACGTAGCGGCCAAGCGATTTTGCGATCTTATCTGAGCCGACTTTCCTCTTGGCAAACATCCTCAACCGATGCACCTCGGCTTCGGTCCATTGCTGAGGCCGTGGCATCGTCATTTCCCTTCGCGTTCAGCCGGAGCTTGGCAGGAAGTACTCGATTGCCCGCAATGAAAGCCACCAAGTGAGTACGGTCGCGACTAGCACGCAAGCAAGGATGGCAAGGAAGGTAGGAATGTCGTGGCTTGTCATTCTCATCAGACTTTGCCCTTCGCCTTCAGCCCCTAGTGCACCGGCCCCTCACGCCTTGCCGGCTCAGGGCCTTGGCCAATCTCAATCTCGGCATCATGAACGTGCGCCAGTAACTGGCTCAGGTCGTGCATGTCGATCAGCGCACCGCAGATCGGGCAATAGGATCGCGGCCGGGTTTCGTCACCTAAGACCTCATATCCAATAGCAACTCCCTCGGGATCGTTCTCCTTGAACCATTCATCGGCGGCATCTGGAGTTGCAAACACCTTGAGATGGTCGCGGTCGCCAACTCCTTACTTGTATCGACATAAACCCAGACGGTCGTCATCGGCCAGCCTGCTGATGAGATCCGGTCATTTTGCCTTTTCCTTCACCCTAAAACGCGAGCGCCGCAGCGCGATTCCTATTGCATGCGCGCGCGCCTTCACCGCCACCACGGTTCGCCCTAGTTCGTCCGCGATGTCGAAGAGCGAGGCATTGGAGATGACGAACTCCCGAAGTCGCTCATCCTCGTCGGAAGTCCAGGCCTTGCAGTTATTTATTCTTCTCGTTGTGATTTCCTCCGGTCACGCTCGTTTCCGGGCTCTCGACGCCACAGGCTTATCTTTCTTTGCTTCACTGTTCTCTGATTATGGTTTGGCGGGCACCATCAGCTGCCGACCGCGAGGCAACGGTATGGATCGTCGAACGGTCGTTTCCAACCCGTTGCTTTACGCGAGGCGATGCGCGGGGTCCTGGCTCAGCTACGTGATTTTGAGATCGCGAGTTGCTTCATAAAGGCTGATCGAACCCACAATGACGGTAAGCAGTCCCATGAGCGCCCAGGCCAAAGGCGAGCCAGCGGCGATCGTGCCAGCGGCAATCCAAATGCCAAAGACAATGATACCTACCGAGATTAGGAACGAGAATGCGGCATCCATGATGACCTCCATTCCAAAGACGATCGTTCAGCCCAAAGGCGGCATATAGCAAGCGGAAAGATCGAAGCTGATGTGCCATAGTTGACGCCAGAGACCGTGCTATCGCGCGACATAAGTTTGAAAGCGACTCTGCGCCGACTGATCAAAACAGCTCACCTGCGGATGTAATCACGGCCCTTACTTCGGTGGGTGCAGCTCGCCTTGAAGCCAGCGACCAAGACCTTTGGACCTCATGGGGTCTTCATACGCCGCAAAAGTCTTAAGTACCTGATTGCAGACAGCGCATTCAAACGTATGCAAGTCGACGGCCCTGGCGCGTGTCGGCTCGATGGTGACGAGCATCATCTGGGCCTTGCACTTCGGACAGGCGGGACGCCCAATTGCAGCGAATGGAATGACGGACGACAGGTGTTGAGATTGGGGCATGATGCTTCCCTCGAACAGGCGGGAGCGCAACACTCTCTGTCACCGGTACATGCCGGGATCGGACGGTGATGATTTATTGTGCGCCTTGCTAGGGCTGGGCACCAATGAAAGTTAGGCCAACAGGGCTGACCAATAGACCGGAGGAACAATCGACGACAGATCAGGTTGCCCTCCATGAATGGGAGGTCGCCATGGGACGATTTTATTTCCATCTACAAGCGGGCGATCAAATAGTTCCCGATGACGAAGGCGTAGACTTGGCGGATCTTTCTGCAGCTGAGCTTGAGGCGATACTAGCGGCGCGTGAACTTTTGGCTGAGGCCATCATGTGCGGTAGGCCAGAAGTTCCGGAGGCTTTCGTGATCGCAGATGAGGAGGGCCGAGCGCTGGCCATCGTACCGTTTGCGACGGTTTTGCCGAGGCCCCTGAGGAAGTAGGGGTCTCAGAAGATTGCCATAGGGATTCTCGCCCTTACCATGTGGTGCGGAGTGTGCGCAGGCGGGGTTTCTACAGCCCGCCGGTTCACGCCGGCGGGTTTTTACTTCGGTGGGTGCAGCTCGCCTTGAAGCCAGCGCCCAAGGCCCTTGGACCTCATGGGGTCTTCATACGCCGCAAAGGTCGTAAGTACCTGATTGCAGACAGCGCATTCAAACGTATGCAAGTCGACGCCCATGGCGCGTGTCGGCTCGATGATGACGAGCATCATCTGGGCCTTGCACTTCGGACAGACAGGGCGGCGCCCAATTGCAGCGAATGGAATGACAGACGACAGGTGTTGAGGTTGGGGCACGATGCTTCCCTCGAATAGGCGGGAGCGCAACACTCTCGGTCACCGGTAGATGCCGGGATCGGACGGTGATGATTTATTGTGCGCCTTGGTAGGGCTGGACGCCAATGAAAGTTAGGCCAGCAAGGCTCGCCAAATAGCTGAGGTCGCGCTTTCGTCTTGGCTTCATCCGGACGATGAGAGGTGAGGGCGCGCCTGGACAGATTAGCTAAATGCGATGGCGAGCAAGCCGGAGCACGAGGCTGGCTGCGGTTACTGCTAGGAATCCATCGGACACGAAGTCATGATTGCGCATGGGACACCTGCCACGCGGCGTGCTGCTCACCGCCTCAATTGTCCCGCGCCCGCTCGAACGGAACGATATGCCACGCAGCGCATCAAATAGATTTCGCGCTATTCCGAAAATTGGAATCTGACTGATGCTTTAGAGCAACAGTGACCCCAGTCGCCCGGACGCGGAGAGGTGAGGGCGCAATACCTCGCCATTCACCGCAAAAGCCGAGCGGACTGGACCGCCGCATCCGGGAAGAGCGACGGCCCAGTTTTGGAGGGCCCAAGCTGGGCCGGGAATCGACCAACCCCTCGAGGGCCGGATTTTACATGCACGTTCCGGGCCGCGGACCGATCATTCTCATGCGGACTCGCTTTGTGGGTGGAGTTGGCTATCCCCGAGCACGAAGCGCACCCGCGGCACCCGGTTGATCGAGTTGAGCGAGTGAACCTCGAAGTCGAGCCTCGCGGAAAGCTAGGCGTTCTTCGCGCCGATTTGAATCTCGCGGAAGCTCTCACTGAGCTGAAGCGCAGCGCTTCGCCGGTCGCCCATATCGACCAGCAGGTCAAGGATGCGAAGAAGCTTCTGCCCCAGCTCGAGAGGCATGGGCGTCTCGCGGTCCGCAAGGTATTGGACCAGACCGGCAATGCGCGCGGGGATGGACGTGCCGTGCCAGCTCTTGAGGAGGACTGCCTCCGTCGATCACGTGCAGAACATGATCAGCGAACCGTTCCGCTGGGTAGATTTCCTTCGCCCGCTCGGCGGGGCTGATCGAAGCCGTGAAGCTTACCGCTGCGGTAGAAGGTGACGCCGGTGCGGTCGCAGGCGATCAGCCGGTTGTTGGCGATGGCGACGCGATGGTGCTGAGGTGGCCTTCCAAAGAAAAATCCTCAACCAAGGATTGTTTTTCCGGAGCCTGGATATAAAGCTTCGGTTTCGCGAAACCCTGAGACTAAGAAGCGAATGGCCGTCGACCCAACGATTACCGAACGTCGTCATCCTCGAGGCGTCACACGCGCGGCGGGGATTTGCAATTTCCTGGATCGCCCAAACCCTCGTCACAGCGGCGCTCATCGGAATCTGTCTCCACGCCGAAGTCGTCGCCTATGTGGCGCGATACGCCAGTCAGCAGGAGATATC
>Ga0137412_10002408_pt1 | contig 14818 bp, 11 predicted proteins | sample CZODoug2_1_16fun_FD_122160 | JGI IMG/M metagenome (GOLD analysis project Ga0137412, IMG submission 122160) | Vadose zone soil fungal communities from Angelo Coast Range Reserve, California, USA - CZODoug2_1_16fungal (Hybrid Assembly) | ecosystem: Environmental > Terrestrial > Soil > Vadose zone... | reverse complement strand
AACACCACGACCGGCTCAATGCTGAATGCTTTACTGGTTACCCGCAACTCGATACTTCCTTACATCGCTGCCGCGCCGCTGACGATCTCGATGATCTCTTTCGTGATCTTCGCCTGCCGTGCCCGGTTCATCGCCAGCGGCCACTTCCGTTTCAGCAAATCCCGCAGCGCAGGCGCAGCAAGCACGCGTCGAAGAAGCGCAATCTCAGGTGCATATTCTGGATCGCTCCTACTATCCAAAGTTCTATTTGCAGTCCTCAGTCTACGGACGCGGAAGCGGTTTGGATCCGGCCGGCAAGTTTCTTGGAGGGAGCGAAGGACTGGCGCCGGACCGGTCCAACTGGGCCGCGGGAGCTATGGTGACGTTTCCCGTCTTCGACATCTTCACGATCCGTTCGAAGAAAGCCGTCGAAGCGGCGAATGAGCGGGCGGAAAAAGCTCGCTACGATCAGACGCTGCAAGATTTGACGGGACAACTCCGCAAGGCGCAGGCCTCGCTCGAAGGCGCGAGAAAAGTTGCCGAGAACACGCCGCTCGAACTCGAATCCGCCCATACAACCGAAACGCAGGTGCGTGCCCGCTACCAAGCGGGCCTCGCGACGCTTGTGGACGTGTCCGATGCGGAGAGCCTGCTCGTCCAGGCGGAAATCGACGATGCCTTGGCGCGCCTGGCCGTCTGGCAGAACCTGGCCTCGGTGGCCGCAGCGCAAGGAGACCTTGGGCCATTCCTGCAATCACTCCCTGGTACACCACAGGGAGGCCACTAGCCATGTGGCTGCTGCGGAGCGCGCTTCGTAATCCTATAAGTGTCGTCGTAATCGTGATCGGCGTAGCCTTGTGTTCGATTCTTGCTCTTCTGCGAATGCCCATCGATATTTTCCCGAACCTGAATTTGCCGGTGATTTACGTGGCGCAACCGTTCGGAGGAATGTCACCGGCGCAAATGGAGGGCTATCTCGTCTACTACTACGAGTATCATTTTCTTTACATCACCGGCATTGAGTCGGTTGAATCGAAGTCGATCCAGAACGTAGGATTGCTCAAGCTGACGTTCCATCCGGGCACGGACATGAGTCAGGCCATGGCGCAGACGGTTGGCTATGTAGACCGGGCGCGAGCTTTCATGCCACCCGGCACGGTCGCGCCGTTCATCATGCGTTTTGACGCCGGCAGCGTTCCCGTTGGCTATTTGGTCTTTTCAAGTACTACGAAGAGCGTCGCGGAAATACAAGACCTGGCTCTCAATCGCGTCCGCCCGCTGTTCGCCACTCTGCCCGGCGTCTCCGCTCCTCCCCCCTTTGGAGGAGCCGCGCGCACGATTGTCGTGAGCGTTGATCCCGACCGTCTGCGCGCGTATCGCATGGCTCCGGAAGAAGTGATTCAGGCGCTCAATTCCGGGAATACGATTGTGCCGGCAGGAAATGTCAGAACGGGCAATCTGTTGCGGCTGGTCCCGATCAACTCCGTTGTCACCAACATCAAGGATTTGCAAAGTCTTCCGATCCGCACGGGAGCAGGCCCCACCGTCTTTTTGCGCGACATCGGAACGATCGACGATGCAAGCGACATCATCACGGGCTATGCCGAGGTAAATGGGCGGAGAACGGTCTATATCCCGGTCACGAAGCGTGCGGACGCTTCGACGCTGAGCGTGGTCAACGCAGTCAAAGCCAACCTCCCACAGTTCCAGAATGTGGTTCCCTCCGACATCAAGATCGATTACGAATTCGACCAATCGTCCTACGTCCGGAATTCGTTGTTGTCCGTCGTGCGGGAAGGTTTGCTGGGTGCCCTTCTCACCGGCCTCGTCGTGCTCGTGTTTCTGCGGGATTGGCGCAGCGCGGTGATTGTGGTTACGACGATTCCATTTGCCTTGCTCACCGCGGTGGTAGCGCTGTGGGGCGCGGGGCAAACCGTGAACATCATGACGCTCGGCGGATTAGCGCTCGCGGTTGGAATTCTGGTCGACGAATCCACCGTCGTCATGGAGAACATTCACAATCATCTGGGACAGGGGCGAGGGAGGGCTTTGGCAGTTCTCGAAGCCAGTAAAGAGGTGCAGGTCCCTCGCTTGCTTGCGATGTTGTGTATTTTGGCCGTGTTTGTTCCGTCGTTCTTTATGACCGGCGTATCCCGCGCGTTGTTCGTGCCTCTCGCTCTAGCTGTCGGACTGGCGATGGGGGCTTCCTACTTGCTGTCGAGTTCCCTCGTTCCGGTTCTTTCGACGTGGACTCTGCGCGAGCATGCACCCGAAGCAGAAAACGACGCTTCGCTTCTGAAGCGGTTGCGCGAAAGATTAGACAAGACCTTGCATCGACTGGTTGGGATGCGATGGCTCGCGCTCTCCGCTTATGCGGTGGTTGCCCTTCTGGCGCTGGTTCTGCTCGGCCCCTATCTGGGCCGAGAGGTTTTCCCTCGCGTTTCTTCCGGACAGCTGCTGTTACGGTTCCGCGCGCCGATCGGGACGCGGGTCGAGACCACGGAACGGCTTACGCTCGATGTGCTCCGCTCGATTCAAGATGCTGCCGGCCAGGGAAATGTCAGCGTCACCCTGAGTTACATCGGTGCGCCTCCTCCGAACTATCCGATCAACACGATCTATCTCTGGACGAGTGGCCAGCATGAAGCAGTGGTGCGCGTGGCATTGAACCCGGACGCGAAGATCCGCGTGGATGAGTTTGAGGAGCGATTGCGAAAACTTTTGCCGGACAAGTTTCCGGGATGCCAGTTTTCCTTCGAAGCGGGAGATATCGTCACGCAGATTATGAATTTCGGCGCGCCCACTCCGGTGGAAGTCAACGTAAGCGGACCCGATCTCGCAGCGGACCGGGCCTTTGCCGAGAAACTGCGTCTGGAGACCGCCAAAATATCCGCGCTCCGCGATTTGCAGTACGACGAGCCGCTCGATTATCCCAGCATCGACGTCCACGTGGACCGCGAGCGCGCCGGGCAATTGGGCATAACCACTGCGAACGTGGGCCGCTCGTTCCTGGCGGCGACTTCGTCTAGCCGGTTCGTTGTTCCCAACTATTGGGCCGACCCGAAGTCGGGCGTCGGATATCAGGTGCAGGTGCAGATTCCGCAATCCCAAATGACTTCGATTCAGGACGTCGAACACATTCCCCTGACGCAGGGATCGTCGTCGCATCCGCTCCTCGGAGACGTGGCGCAAGTGACTTACGGGAATGTCGTCGGGGAATACCACCGGTTGAACGGACAGAGGATGGTGACGTTGACGGCGAACGTGTCCGGGGAAGACCTCGGCCGGGTTTCCACTGCGCTCGATGATGCGATCAAACGTGCTGGTTCGCCGCCGCGCGGAGTGAAGGTCACTGTTCGAGGACAGGTTGAACCTATGAAGCAGACGCTGACCAACCTGGGAGTCGGATTGCTGATCGCGGTTCTGGTGATCTATCTGCTTCTCGCGGCGAATTTTCAATCGCTGAGGCTCGCCTTTGTCGTGCTTTCGACGGTGCCCGCGGTGATCTGCGGTGTGCTCGTTGTTCTTCTTGTGACTCGTACCAGCCTGAACATTCAGTCGTTCATGGGAGCGATTATGGCAATAGGCGTAGCCGTAGCGAACGCGATCTTGCTGGTGACATTTGCCGAGGAGTACCGCAGAGCGGGAAATGCGGCGACTGCGTCTGCAATCCATGGAGCGAAAACCCGTATGAGGCCGATCCTGATGACCAGCCTGGCGATGATCGCCGGCATGGTACCGATGGCTTTGGGACTTGGCGAAGGCAGCCAACAAACAGCGCCACTCGCACGCGCCGTCATCGGAGGCTTGCTGTTCGCTACCGGGGCCACGTTGCTGCTTCTGCCGCTCGTATTTTCTATCGTTCAACAACGCGCGGGAACGCAGTCGCCGTCCCTGGATCCGGATGACCCCGCGAGCGTTTTCGCGGTGGAGGGACTGCGGTCTCCGAACGCACTCCCAGGAGGAGCGGCATGACACGAATCGGGTTTTCCTGGATCGCTGTGCTCGGTGCGGCAGGGGTGATTTGTGCATCATGCAGTTCACAGTCGAAGTCCGGCGCGGCCGTGCAAGGAGCTGCGGCCGTATCGCTGCCCACGGTTGAGGTGGCCAAAGTTTCATCCAAGAAGTTGTCGATCATGGTGCGCTTGCCTGGGGAACTCCAAGCATACGAAGCCGTGGCTGTTTTTCCGAAAGTCACCGCCTATGTTGATTCGATCAGCGTCGACCGGGGCTCACATGTGAAAACGGGCCAGTTGATGGCTCGGCTTGTCGCTCCCGAACTTGCGGCGCAGCGGGCGGAAGCGGAGTCCAAACTACAGGCCGCCGAGTCGCAACGCGCCGAGTCGCAAGCGAAACTCAGCTCCGACGAGAGCACCTATCAAAGACTAAAGAGCGCTTCGGCAACGCCGGGCGTGGTTGCCGGGAACGACCTTGAAATCGCACAGCGGGCAGTGGACGCGGATCGGGCGCGGCTGGAAGCGAGCCGAGGGAGCGCCGAAGCGGCCAAGTCCGCATTGAAATCGGTCGCTGACCTCGAAGGCTATCTGCAGGTTCGGGCTCCCTTCAACGGGATCGTGACGGAGCGAAACGTTCATCCTGGGTCTCTGGTCGGACCTTCGACCGGCGCTTCGAGCGCGGTCATGCCGATGCTCCGGCTGGAGAAAGCGGACCGGCTGAGGCTCGTTGTACCGGTTCCGGAGAAATACGCGGGAAATATCGCGGAAGGAACGAAGCTCGAATTCAGTGTTCCGGCGTATCCCGGGCAAACATTCGCGGGGCGCGTCGCACGCATCGCGCATTCCGTGGATGTAAAAACACGCACCATGCCCGTAGAGCTCGAAGTCAACAATGCGGATGGACGCTTGAGTTCGGGAATGTTTCCGGAAGTACAGTGGGCCGTGCGCCGAACGGAACCTTCCCTGTTCGCTCCCGTGTCCGCGGTCGTGAGAACAACGGAAGCGACCTTCGTTGTTCGCATTCGCGATGGCAACACGGAATGGGTGAACGTCCAAACGGGGGAACTCGACGGCAAATCCATCGAAGTCATAGGTGGATTGCGTGACGGGGATGAAATCGCAGCGCGAGGAACCGATGAGCTGCAGCCGGGAACTCATGTGGTAACAAAACAGATTCCAGCCGAGACACAAACTCGGAAGTGACGAGGAGGCAAAAGCATGTGCCGCTTCGTATTTTCTCAATGACTAAATAAATCAGGAGGTAGTGCGATGCTTCAGTCCGTAAAACATACCATTCTCGTTCTGTGCGCTTGTTTTGTGTCGCTCGGAATTCCCGCCATGGCGCAGGATGTTCCGGCCGACTATCAGGAAGTATTGAAATCTCTCGACCGCAAGGGCGACTTCAAAGCGGGAGTTCTGAAGGTGAACATTCCACGCAACGATTTGAAGATGACCATTCAAGGCTTTTCCACGCCGACGCCGTTTGGTTTCGGGGGATGGATTGCGTTGACGAAAGCGACGGACGGGTCTGATGTGATGATGGGTGACCTCGTGTTGCTGCAGGAAGAAGTGAATCCGGTTCTTTCCGCGCTGCTCGACAATGGAATCGATGTCACCGCCCTCCACAACCATTTCTTTTGGGACGATCCGCACGTGTACTTCATGCACGTTCATGGAATGGGCAAGGCCGCCGATCTGGCGCGGCGCGTGAAGCCTGGTCTCGACCTGATCGGACATGTGAAGCCGGAAGCCGTTTCTCCGGCAAGCGCTACGGGCACACCGCTTGATGTAGCAAAACTCGCCAAAATCGCCGGGCATGAAGGCGAACAGACAGGCCCGGTCTACAAAATCACAGTGGGGCGCGACGACTTGGGAATGAAGGAACACGGAGCGGTGATCAACGCTCGGATGGGACTGAACACCTGGGCGGCATTCGTCGGGACGCAGGAAGATGCCGCGATTGCGGGCGATGTCGCCATGCTCGAAGGCGAAGTGACGCCCGTTCTAAAAGCGCTGCGCAAGAACGGTCTCGACGTGGTGGCCATTCACCATCACATGACGGGAGACCGGCCTGTCGTGATCTTCCTGCACTACTGGGGCAGAGGCCCGGCCGAAAAACTCGCCGCCGGATTCAAAGCCGCTCTCGACGAACTCGGCAAGGGTGGCGACGCTTCCCATTCGATGGGGCACTAAGGAGAAAAAGATGAGAACGAAACTGTTTTCGCTGCAATTTGGCGTTTGCGCCTGCCTTGCTTTGGCAGGTTTGTTCTCGTCAGCCGCGTCCGGACAAACGCTCAGGCAGGTCACGAAGTTTGACCTGCCTGGGCCGGGCGGCAAACGTTTCGACTACCTCACGATTGATGAAGGCGATCATTACTTATTATCCGCGCATCTTGCCGCTGACCAGACGTACGTCATCGATCTTGGCACCAACAAAGTTGTCGCGACGATCACCGATACGCCCGGCGCCGAGGGAGTGGAATATGTGTCCGAACTCAAGAAATTCTATACGTCGAACGCGCACGACAACACCATCGGCGTGGTCGATCTCAAGCAGATGAAAGTCGTGAAGAAGTTGAAAACGGAAGCCAAACCGGATGGCAGCACGTATGCGACTCCCTTTCATAAGCTCTACGTCTCAGACGAGCGGGGAAAAGCGGAAGCGATCGTGGATGTGACCAAGGACGAAATCATCAAGACCCTACATTTCGACAGTGAAACCGGAATGCCGCAGTACGATCCCGTCGCGCGCAAGGTGTATGTGAACCTGCAGGACCAGAACATTTTCGCTGTCATTGATCCGGCAACGGACCAGGTTGTCGGGCGCTATCCAGTCGGGAAATGCGAGGGCAACCACGGCATGGCGCTCGACCCGGAACACCATCGTGCCTTCCTCTCGTGTGAGGGAAACGAGTTGATGACGGTGTTCGATCTCGACAAGCACGCGCCCATCGCGTTTCTCAAAATGCCCCGCGGTCCCGACGTAATCAAGTTTGATCCGGGTTTGGGCCGCATCTACGTCGCATGCTACAGCGGCGCCATTGCGGTTTTTCATCAGGACGACCCGGACCACTACCGCAAGGTGGAGGATTTTCCGGTGCAGCACGCCGTGCATACTTTGGCGGTCGATCTCAAAACCCACCGCGTGTACACGCCGGAACAGGAAGAAGACGGCAAGCCCGTAGCACGAATGGTGGTTTACGAGGCAGTGACGAATCGATAGCGGCTCGCAGCAGTCTTTCACCGAATGGCAACGATAAACTTGATCCCCGCTGTGCTGAGGACTCTGACGCGTGACGGATGGCTTCTGTTCGTCACACGGTTTGCACGTTTGTTCGCTTACGGTTCGCTCTCCGTGATTCTGGTTTTCTATCTCATCGGTATCGGGCTTACGGAAGCCCAGGCCGGGTTGGTTCTCACACTGACCCTCGCCGGTGATGTCATCGTCTCGCTATACCTCACAACCAGAGCGGATCGCCTCGGTCGGCGGCGCATGCTGATCATAGGCTCGATTCTTATGGCTGCCGCGGGCCTAGCTTTCGCATTGACCAGCAACCTGCTCTTCCTCGTCATCGCAGGCACGATCGGAGTGATCAGTCCCAGCGGCAACGAAGTGGGGCCGTTTCTGTCGATCGAGCAAGCCGCGCTGTCGCATATTGTTCCGGCTTCGGCTCGCACGGAGGTTTTTGCGTGGTATACGCTCGCCGGATCGTTGGCAACCGCCCTGGGGGCGCTCTTTGGCGGCGGTTTGACGCAGGCGCTGCAGCAGACAACGATGACGCACGTGCAAAGCTACCGCGCCGTAGTGTTCTTGTACGCTGCCTTGGGAGTCGCGCTGGCGTTTCTTTTCCTGCGTCTCTCGAAATTCGTGGAAGTGAATCCTGTTTCCAACGGCCCGGTTGGTTCCTCCAGCGTTGCGCACATGTTCGGAATTGCCCGGTCACGCAACGTGGTTTTGAAGCTATCGGGGCTCTTTGCTCTGGATTCCTTCGCTGGCGGATTTGTCGTGCAAAGTTTCGCGGCGTATTGGTTTTATCTGCGCTTTGGCGTGGAACCAGCCGCGCTTGGCGCGATTTTCTTCTGGGCGAACGTCTTTGCGGGAATCTCCGCTCTTTTTGCTTCTCGCCTTGCGTCGCGCATCGGACTCATCCGCACCATGGTGGTCACGCATCTTCCGTCGAACATCCTTCTCATCCTCGTGCCGCTGATGCCCAATCTCTCGTTGGCAGTGGCGGTGCTTCTTTTGCGCTTCAGCATCAGCCAGATGGATGTTCCCACGAGACAGTCCTATACGATGGCTGTCGTTCCGGCCGAAGAGCGATCTGCCGCGGGCGGATTTACGGGAGTTGCGCGCACAACGGGCGCGGCCATCAGCCCCCTGTTCGTCGGGTTCATGTTTGCGCGGACTTCCTGGATCAATGTGCCTTTCTTCCTCGCGGGGGCGCTGAAGATTCTCTACGATCTTCTGCTCTACAAAGAATTCGTAAAGATTCAGCCCGTAGAGGAACGATAGTTGGGACAGGCATGGCGTACGATGCCACGCATCGGCGTGAGTCTTCGTGTCCCGCAGAGGAGGAGAGGTGAACTGCTCTCCGAGGCAAGATGCGCAGCATCCAGGCGGTCTTAGGCCTGACGATCGGGATCACGGTCTTGAGTTGCGCTGTAGCAATCGGCGAAATGGGCACGGGCGGTGTGCCTGGTCATAATTTGCTGCTGACACTCGAAGACTGAAATGGGCTCTGCGTGGGGGTGCAGGGAAACGTGAGAAATGTACGCCATCATTTGCACCGGCTCGCCTGCGGCGCCTATCTCATTTGCGCAATGTCCTCACAATGTGAAGGCACGGCCCGGCCTCGTTCAGCGGGGCTCCCTGCAGATCCCCAGGCGGAAGCACGCGCGGCCGAGGCCGTGCCCGTGGACCACGCCCCAAAACTGGATGGCACTCTGAACGATCCCCTGTGGCTCGATACTAAGCCGATCACGGATTTTCGACAACGAGAACCCTACGAGGGTGAAACCGCAACGGAGAAGACGGAAGTGCGCATTGTCTACACGCGGCACGCGGTGTATTTCGGGATCCATTGCTACGACTCGGAGCCTTCTCGGATCATTGCCACGGAACTACGCCGCGACGTCAGTCAAGATTTGGACGATCATTTTGAAATCCTCATTGATTCGAACCATGACCGTCGGGGCGCTTACGTCTTCCAGATAAATCCCCTGGGTACCCAAAACGATGGTCTCGTCGTGGAAGAGCAAGGCGGTTCCGATGGAGATGACTTCGACCGGGGATGGGACGGTGTGTGGTCATCCGAGGCGCGTGCGGTTGCTGACGGGTGGACAGCAACGGTAGAAATTCCCTTCACGACACTTAACTTTACCCATTCACTGGATGTGGTCTGGGGACTAAATTTCAAACGGTTTATCCGGCGAAAGAATGAGGAGGATCTTTGGACCGCTTACCGGCGAACTTTTGGCATCACCAAGGTTTCACAGGCGGGAGAACTTAGCGGCATCAAGGACATTGGAAGCGGAAGGCTTTTCATCGTGAAACCCTACGGTCTAGCTCAATATGATAAGCAGACCGGACAGGACCCTAAATTCCCGTTGACGGGTGGAATCGACCTCAAATACGGCCTCACCTCCAACGTCGTCTTGAATCTCACAGGCAACACTGATTTTGCCGACACCGAAGTCGACCTTGAGCCATTCAATCTGACACCTTTCAAAGTCTTTATTCCGGAGAAGCGCCAGTTCTTCCTCGAAAACGCCGGAGTCTTTAATTTTGATATTGGAGATCAGGATCAATTGTTCTTTAGCCGTCAGATTGGAATAGATTCGGTGAGTGGCCAACAGGTGCCCATAAACGGCGGAGCCAGGCTCACAGGAACAATTGGTCGCACAGAGTTCGGCTTTATGGATGTGGATACACGCTCTAGTGGGCCTAATCCTTACGCCAATTATGCCGTTGCAAGATTGAAAGAGTCTCTTTGGGCAGGTTCGTATATGGGCGTCATGGGGATCGATAAGCAGTCCGGTGATCCGCTGGATAGCATCAATCGAACGGGCGGCGTTGATACCCGTCTCGTCTTCTTCAAAGACTGGTTCGTCGATGCACATATGGCCGGAACTCAGTCGCCCGGCCACCCGAGTGGGAATAGCGACGTTGGGGCGTCCTTATCCTATCGGTCAAACTGGGTGGAAGGAAAGTTTGAGCGCAGAAAAATCGGCCCGAACTTCAATCCCGAGGTGGGATTCATCGAACTCACCAACGCCAATGAAACTTATGGAGACTTGACTTTCAAGGTAAGGCCCAGAATCAGTGGAGTCCGAGAATTGCAATTCGAGGGTTTTATTCTCCACGCGCCCGATACTCAGGGCGTCGTACAAACTCAGGAGTGGCAGGGAACTTTTCGAGCCGATTTGAACAACGGTGGATACACCGACGATGATATCGCCGATGTGTTTACGCAGCGAATCACAACGCCTCTTCATATTTACAAGAATGTGTTCATTCCGAACGGTCTCTATCACTTTGCGCGCCATCAGTTGACCTATGGGTCAGGGCAAGATCGCCGATTTACTTATAATTTCTTTGAACGATTTGGCGGGTACTACGGGGGTACGCTCAATGAATTCCGGGTACGAGCTAACTATCGCCCGACCGCGAAATTCTCAATCTCAGCCATGGAAACCTGGGATCGTTTTCGATTGCCACTGCCAAACGGGAATTTCTCCGTGGTGCTGGCGAGCCTCCAAGGAAATTATTCCTTCAACCGCTTTCTGACCTTCACTAGCCTTATTCAGATGGATACTTCAAACACGCAGGCCATCAGTGCCAATGTGCGCCTGAGGTACAACTACCGGCCCGACAGCGATCTGTACATCATCTACAACGTGGGCACGCAATTCGCCAGCATCGCCCCGGCAAACCCGCCACAGGTGCGCGAGACTCGATTTGCGGTGAAATGGACTTATGCCTTCGCGCCATGAAACTGCTCGTTTGCATCGAGTGAAGTCTGATCCTCGCGAGTCGCCGGCCGCGCAAGCACGTTCGAGAATGGGAATGGAGAAGCCATGAAGGCACACCGCCGCGAGTTCCTCCGCAAGATTTCGAGCGTCGCTGTCCTCGCGGCATCGGGGTCCGTTTCTCAAGCAGGATGCGGAAGCAGCCTTGATTCACAATTCACATCTCACAGGAATGTACCGCGACTCAGAGCTTGGAGCCTTGCGCGATCAATTCCCGGTGTTGAGCGAACAAGTCAACGGACACCGCTTGGTCTACCTCGACAGCGCCGCCACGACCCAGCGCCCTCGGGCGGTCATCGACGCGCTCGCGAAATTTTACCTGCACGACAATGCGAACCCCGCAAAGAGCTTGCACACGCTCGCCCGCCGATCAGCGACCCTGTATGAGAAGGCGAGGGAAACCGTTGCAAAATTTGTACATGCACGCGGACCCGATGAAATTGTCTGGACTCGCGGGACTACGGAAGCAATACTTGGACCCAAGTTCGGTTTCTGACGCTGCAGTATCTGGGACAGTTCATTGAAAACAAAGAAGTAAGTGGTCGGGGCGCCGAGATTTGAACTCGGGACCTCCTGCGCCCAAGGCAGGCGTAATATCTCCTGGAAGTCCTTCCTTTTCAATCTCAGTTTTGAAAACAAACGAGTTAGAAAAATATTTGGTAGTGGCACGATGTACACAAATGTGGCTGCGCATGCATGGAGTCCCCCGAATGTTCCCCATAGCGAAATAACGGCGAAAGTGCGCCGACCCGTTCCTACTTCTTGATAAACACCAACCCTTCGGTTGAAAGCCGAACGGGCGTCGTGTTACTCCCGTGGAAATATAGATTCTTTCGAGTGGCGATGTCACAGTAACTGTCACGCGATAAAAGCTGTTCGCATTGAGATTCGACCTCTGGGTCAGCGGCGGTTTGGAAAACCGGCGTCTACGCAACAAATGCCTCGATCATTGTAACTTCCGAAATCGGGGATGAAACGCCCGGGGCTGCCCTGAACGCGCATTCGCAAAACGGAGGAAGGCTGCCAGGATCGATGTCCGAGATGAAGCCGAGGAAGGAGCGAAGGCAGCGCTTGGGGGGAGAAGCGCTGCCGCGGCCGAAACCGAGAAGGATCACGGCATCCGGCAACCGGAGCGGACCCTTGGCCGAAAATCACTGGAGATCGAAATCCTAAAAAAATTTCTGGGGTCACGACGCCTCGACATGATACTCGACTATTTAAGCGACCCCGACGAGTTCCGTGATTTCGAAATGCAGAGAATTGAGCGCCTACCCGTCGGTGTGGTCCGGCCCAGAAAGGTCTAGGTTTCGAAGAGTAACTGGGCGATCAAATTCGTTGAAGCCGTCATTGACGTTGGTACGGATAGCGACGCGCTTTAGTCGAGTGCGAGCCAAGCCACGCACGGAAAGCTCACCACGCTGACAATCGTGGACAGAAGAATCGCGGCGGAGACCTGCTGGGGGTCGGCATCATGCCGCTGGGCGAGAACATAGATATTCCCGGCCGACGGCAGGCACGCGATCAGAACGCCAACATTCACCCAGAACGCATCGAGCTGCATCATGCGTCCGAGAATGAGCCATACGAGCAATGGGTAAACAGCGAGTTTTGCGACGGTAATCACGCACGCGGCAACGGCGGTTCGGCGGTCGAGACGTTGCAAAGCGAGGGCCCCGCCGAGCGCGAAGAGTGCCGCCGGGTCGGCCGCACCGCCGAGAAAGCCGAGGAAGCGCGTAATTGCCTCGGGCAGTGCGAGACCAGTGCCCGCAAGAGCTGCCCCAAGACGATTGCCACGACGATAGGGTTGAACATGGTGCCGCGCAGGATCAAAGAACCTATACCACTTTTCGGCCCGCCGTTCGCGCCCATCAGCACGCTGCCAACAGAGAGAAGAACCATGACCTCCGCTAGGATCGCCATCGCGAGCGGGCCTGCTCCACGTTCGCCGAAGAAGGCGAGCATCAACGGCGGCCCCAGGAAACCAAGGTTACTTACAGTTGCCGTGGTCGCGTGGGCGCCGGCGGTAGAGAGGTCCCGCGCGGCGACGACGCGCGAAGTGCCGAGAACCAACACAAAGATGATCGCGCCCGATGCGAGGTAGCCGGTGTAGAACTCTGGATTAAACGATTGACGAAGTGGCTGGCCCGCGATGAGGCGCAAAAGGAGCGCTGGGAGAGCAAAGCGAAACGAGAAGGCGTTTAGCGCATCAAGCGCGCCTTGGGAAACGAGACGCGTCCGCGTCGCTGCCCACCCAACTCCGATGACTGCAAAGATTGGCAGGCTGAGCAGGAAGAAACTAATCATCTATTAGGTCGCTGCGTGCCTCGATGGCCTTGAGAACGGCAGCCATGTCAGCGTCACCGAAACCGAGCGCGCGCGTCTCGCCATAGAGCGCGTGGCAAACATCGAGCAGTGGCGAGGCGACGCCCGCCTCGCGAGCCGCTTCGGCGATTAGGCGATTGTTCTCCAGGACGTTCGAGATCGTTGCCTGGACCGCGAAATCGCGGCCGACGAGCTTCGGCGCCTTCATACGCGAGACGTCACTTGCCATCGGCCCAGCATTTAGAACTGCCACGAACTGATTAAGGTTGAGGCCGTGGCGGTCGGCAAAATGCACGGCTTCGGCGAGGCCGGTAACGAGCGAGATCAGGAACAGATTGACCGAGAGCTTCATTAGAAGAGCGTTCGGTACCGGCCCGCAGATCATCGTCTCCCGGCACATTGGGGTTAGCAGCGGGCGAACGTCAGCGATGGCGTCTGCGTCGCCGGCGAGCATGGCGACGAGTTGGCCTGCCTCAGCGGGCTTGCGTGACCCGGAGACCGGTGCCTCGACGTAGTGCCCCCCGACAGAGCGAATGTCTGCCTCGAGCTCACGCGAATAGGCCGGCGAGGTCGTACCCATGTGCACGACCGTGTGTCCCGTCACCCGGGCCGCGAAGGCAGCTCCACCGCGGTCGAGGACTGTGTCAATCGCTCCGCCGTCGACGAGCATCAGGAAGACAGTTGCGGAGCGCGCGAACACGTCAGCCGTCTCTCGAGCAACATCCGCACCGGCCGCTGCAAGAATCTCAGCTTTGGCACGTGTGCGGTTCCAGACTAGGAGCCGCGTACCAGCCTTGACGAGTGTCAGCGCCATGGCCTCTCCCATCGTACCAAGGCCGATGAAGCCGATCGGATATGCTGCGTCCATCATCGAGCCGCCCCATTGCTCAGCGCGCGCACGATGCTTTGATGAAGAGCCGAACACATCACGCGTCGGTCGCTCGCCACAGCATGAGGGAGGTGGCGAATAGCGCTATCTGCGATAGTGCTAAATTTAACCAGCGGTAACCGGCAGATGCATTCATATTGCTCCCTGCTGTACGCTATTCGACGCTAAAGCAGAGCAGCTCCCGCAAATCGCGCGCGCAGCCGGCCCGTGCCGGCTCGCTGCTCTTAGGCTTGCCTCCCTTACGGCAGATATTCCTGGAGCAGCGGCGCAGGGGCCGACTCGGCCTGCACCATGATGCCCGTGACTCGCCAGCCGCCGGCTTCTTTGATCGCTTGAATGCTGTTGATGCCGCGCGCGACTAGCTTGCCGTCGCTGTGCAGCACGTAGCTGCTCCATAAGTGCGCGATGTTGCCGTAGCGCTCAATGTGAAATTTCAGCTGCTTTTCTTCGAGCATGGCGTGGCCACGGGCTTTGACGCGGGCGATCCAATCGTCCAAGGTCTCGAGCCTATAGCTTGGCGCTCCGTCCGCGCCGAGTGAAACGAACATCATGCGCGCTTCGGGTATTAACAGGGCCTTCATGCAGGCTCGATCCTTGTCCGCGGGCCCGCTGATTGCCGCATCGATCGCGGCGGGAATGCCCT
>Ga0137412_10002407_pt1 | contig 14819 bp, 9 predicted proteins | sample CZODoug2_1_16fun_FD_122160 | JGI IMG/M metagenome (GOLD analysis project Ga0137412, IMG submission 122160) | Vadose zone soil fungal communities from Angelo Coast Range Reserve, California, USA - CZODoug2_1_16fungal (Hybrid Assembly) | ecosystem: Environmental > Terrestrial > Soil > Vadose zone... | reverse complement strand
TATATCGGGATAACCGAGGTCGGAAAGATCAACGAAGGAGAAACGGTTGTGGTGTCGGGTGCCGCAGGCGCCACGGGCTCGGTCGCCGGTCAGATCGCCAAGCTCAAAGGTTGCCGTGTCATCGGCACCGCAGGCGGCAAGGAAAAGTGCGATTGGCTGGTCAACGAAGCGCATTTCGACGCCGCCATCGACTACAAGAGCGAAGACGTCGGCACACGGCTTTCGGAGCTGTGCCCCAATGGGATCGACGTGTTCTTCGACAATGTCGGCGGCGAGGTCCTCAACGAGGTCCTCGCGCGGATCAATATCCAAGGGCGCATCGTGCTGTGCGGCTCGATCTCGAAATCCGACGCCGCAACGCCGCAGCCGGGCCCGACGAATTATTCCAATCTGGTGGCCAGGCGCGCGCGCATGGAGGGCTTCACCGGACTTGATTATCCCGCGCGGGTTCCCGAGGCCTTCGAGGCGCTGGGCCGCTGGCAGCGGGAAGGACGGCTCGTTCAAAAGGAGGACGTCCTCGTTGGCCTCGAGAATGCGCCACGTGCGCTGCTACGCCTGTTTTCCGGAGAGAATTTCGGAAAGCAGCTCGTCAAGGTGGCAGATGCCGCGGCCTAGCCCCGCACGGCGGGGACGCCGGATGCGGCGCGTGTTGGCGGTCGATCCGCGCCGTCCCCGGCGATCGCTCGATCGCTCACGAACGGAAAGTCATCAACACCAGCAAGGAGAAAGTCATGAGTGTGATTCGCGGTTTCCAGTCATCGGGATGGAAGTATGCGCGTGCATTGTTGTTGGCGGCCGTTGTAGCGGGTGGCCCCGCCGCCGCGGCCGGCCCCCCCGACGGCCCGTTCACCGCAGAGTCGAAGCTCGACAAGGCCCAGGCTGGCTTCTATCGGCTGCGGATTGGTAAGATCGACGTGACCGCGCTTTCAGACGGCAGCGGCGGCTTTTTCGTCCTCGACGTCCTGGCGAAGCCCAAGAAGGCCGAGGCCGAAAAGCTGATGGCCGAGTCATGGGTCAAGCAGCCGGTGGACGCGTCGGTCAACGCCTTCTTGATCGAGCTCCCGGGCCACACAATTCTCGTGGACGCCGGGACGGGTGACCTGCTCGGACCGAAGTTGGCCAAGGTGCCGGATAGTCTGCGTGCCTCCGGCGTGAAGCCCGAGGACGTCACCGACATCCTGGTCACGCACATCCATCCCGATCACACCGGCGGTCTCATGATCGGCGGCAAGATGGTGTTCCCGAACTCCACCGTCCACGTGAACAAGAGAGAACTCGATTTCTGGACTGACACGGCTACCGGCAAGAACTACCCCGAGTCGACCAAAGGCTTTTACAAGCAAGTGGGGCCGACGGTAGGTCCCTATGTGGCCGCCGGCCATGCGAAGACATTCGAAGGTGCGACGGAGCTCTTTCCGGGAATTCGTACACTCCCGGCGTACGGTCACACTCCGGGCCACACTTATTACGTTCTCGAAGACGGAGGCGAAAAGCTCGTCTTCATGGGCGATACGATCCATGCGCCCGACGCCCAGTTCGACGCTCCAGACATCACGATCGAGTTCGACGTCGACCAGAAGCAGGCGGCGGCGACGAGAAAGAAGGCGTTCGACGACGCGGCCCGCAACGGCTACTTCGTAGCGCTGGACCACATGTACTTTCCGGGCATCGGCAGGCTCCGGAAGGAGAGCGTCGGCTACCGATGGCTTACGATCCCCTACGTCAACGACGCGAAGAAGCGTTGACGACATCCCGCTAAATTGCGAACAGACACCATGCCTAAAGAGCCAGCCTCGGGAGGACCAGAGATCCTCGCTTGCCGGAGGTTTCGATGAGCGCCAGCGCAGATCCTTGTGCGTCCCCACCCCCGGGCACGTTGTCGTGCTACGTCACGACCGCCACGGCCGTTGCAGCTGCCATCACGTTCTCTGCAACCGGTGCGGCGCCGACTCCGCTATATTATGAATACCAGCAGCATTTCGGTCTAACGCCGTTCATGATCACGATGATCTTCGCGGCCTATGTCCTGTGCCTTCTTCTTGCGCTGCTCACGGTGGGATCGCTCTCGGACTATATCGGGCGTCGCCCTACGATTCTGGCCGCTCTGGCGCTGAACGTCTTGGCCATGATCCTCTTTATGACGGCCGGCTCGGCGGCCGCGCTGATCATCGCACGTGCCTTGCAGGGGTTCGCGACAGGCATGGCGATCACGACCTTGGCTGCGATAATCCTCGATACCGACAAGGAACGCGCGCCTCTTCTTAATAGCTTTACGGCTTTCGCCGGACTCTCGGCTGGCACTCTTGGCGCAGGCGCTCTCGTGACGTTTGCACCGGCGCCCGAGCAACTCGTCTTTGTCGTGTTGCTGGTCCTCTCCGTCGTCGAAGCAGCGATCCTCTGGTTCATGCCGGAAACGGCGACGACGAAGCCGGGCGCGCTCGCATCTTTGCGGCCACGCGTGCACGTCCCGCGCGTTGCCCGCGCCACGTTCGTGGCCGTCACGCCGGTCAACATCGCCTCATGGTCCTTGGGCGGGTTCTACTTTTCTCTCATGCCCTCGGTCGTCCGCGCGGCGACGGGTACGACGCTTCCCATCGTCGGCGGCCTGGTCGTGGCGACGCTGACCCTCTCGGGCGCCGTGGCCGTGGTGGCGTTGCGCAAGCTCGTTCCCGAGAAGATGTTTATTCTCGGCATCGTCACGTTGGCACTCGGCGTGCTGATAACGCTGGCGGGTGTCCAGTATCAGAACGTGGGCGTCATGCTGTTCGGAACGCTCGTCGGTGGCATAGGCTTCGGCACAGTCTTTTCCGGAACGCTCCGGAGCGTGCTGCCGTATGCTCAACCAGGCGAACGCGCTGGCCTGCTGTCCGCCTATTTCGTCGTGGGCTATCTTTCCTTCAGCCTTCCCGCGCTTGCGGCCGGCTTCCTCGCACCTATCGTTGGCCTGACGCGAACCGCCGACTTCTACGGCATCGGCGTCGTCTTGCTGGCAATCACCTCGCTCGCCATCACGCTCTTGCGGGGCCGGCGCGCGTAGGAGCCTTGCGGTGATGGTTGGAGCTTGTTCGGCGAGTTCGCGAAACTCGTCGGGAACTGAACGCGAAAGTCCCAACGCGACCGACCCGTATGCTCGCGATGCCTCCGCGCGACGGCGACTTCTTGATGGAATCAGGCCGGCACTTGGTGCCAGAGGAATTGAGCCGCCGACATGCATCGGAAATCGTGCCAAATTGGCACTGCGCAAGTCACGCGCAGTAGCGAGAATGCAGACGCCAATTGTTCGGTGGTCAGCGATCCGCGGCAGACTATTACCGCAACGCCAGCCGTCACCCGACACCAGTTCCAAATAACCCCGCATTTTGCGGAGAGAAGCGATGGCCACATTGCCGATCGGTAGACGCAAGAAGTGGCGGGGCAAGTTCTCTCCAAACAGGGCTCAGTTATAGGCCCTGCTGCCCGAAGATAAACCGCGGGTCTCGCTTGGGTTCCGCGCTTACTTCGTCCGCCGCATCTTCTCTTCTTTCCGAATTGTCTCCAGGCGGTCCATTTGGTTCGCGAGAGTTGTCCAGCTTCGCGCCATCGCCATCAAAGCAGTCTGAATTGAATGCCCGCACTGTTTCGCGCTTCTCGCGTGCAATGCGATGCCTGTTGCCTACACTCCGCGGCGCTTACGGCCATAAGTGCGCTACCGGCCGCCGCGCCAACGATCACCCGGGTCGGCTTCGGACTAACCGTCCGCATAAAGGATGCTTCGTCGCTCCGGTACCGTCCTGCAACGGTTCGTGGCGCTGCGCAACGGGACCCGCCGTCCACGTTCGCGGCTCTATTCGTTGAGGCCCTTGCCGGGGTATGGATGGCGCTCGCGCCAATGCCGGGCGATGTCGAGGCGGCGCGTCACCCACACATCTTTTTGCGCCATGACGTGGTCGAGGAGCCGCTGCAGGCCGACAGCCCGCGCTGGATGGCCGATGAGCCGCATGTGCAGCCCGATCGACATCATCTTCGGCTGCCTGCTTCCCTCGCCGCGCAGCATGTCGAAGGCATCGCGCACGAAGCTGAACCATTGCTCCGACGTGCCGACCCAGCCGGCGTATTTGCCGTCATTATTGGTAAGCGAATACGGGATGACGAGGTGCCCCTTGCCCTCGACCGTCTGCCAGAATGGCAGCTCGTCACCGTAGTAATCGCTGTCGTAGAGGAACCCGCCCTCGGCTGCGACGAGGCGGCGGGTGTTCACCGAGGGGCCGTAGCGGCAATACCAGCCGTAGGGCCGTTCGCCCACGGTCTTCTGCAGTGAGGCGACAGCCTTCCTGATGTGCTCCTGCTCCTCGTTGGGGGTGAGGTCGAAATGCTTGAGCCAGCGCCACCCGTGGCAGCACACGTCGTAGCCCGCGGCGCGGATTGCGGCGGCGGCCTCGGGATTGCGCTCCAGCGCGAGGGCGCAGCCGAACACGGTCATCGGCATTTCCCGCTCGTGGAACAGGCGGAGCAGGCGCCAGAAGCCGACGCGGCTGCCATATTCGAACATGCTCTCGCCGGCGAGGTCGCGGCCCTTGACGCCCTGGATCAACCCATGCGCCTCGGTAAGCCCGAGCTCGGTAAAGCCTTCCCCATCCTGCACGGAGGGCTCAGAGCCCTCCTCATAATTCATAACGAAATTGACCGCGAGCCGCGCCCCGTTCGGCCAATTGGGGTCGGGCGGCTTTGCGCCATAGCCAGTGAAGTCGCGTTTGGGTTCCCACGGCATCTCAACCTCCTAGGCGGATGGTGAAAGGGGTGACTGGGACGAACTCCTCGTCGCCGCTGCTGCCGTCGAGCCACATGAACATGGCAAAGCGTCCCGGCCAGTCGAGCACGGTGAACCCGTGATGCCAAGTGTTCATGCGGTAGGTGATGCCCTGATTGGGACCGGCGATCAAGACGCGGCCGTGGGCGACGTCTGGGCCGCCCAAGGGCGCGTGCGGACAGACGACGAGCCAGCGTCCAACATCGAGCGGCACGAAGGTCTGCGAGGAAAACTCATGCCGCTCGAGGGAGCTTCACCTCTAGCGGCAAGTCGCCGACCAGCTCCCGCATCACCATCGAGAGGCTCGCCGCGCCGGCGCGCGCATTGCCGAGGCCGGATGAGTAATACTTCCGCCCGGGCCGCACCGGGACCGCGATGACGTCGCCGTAAGGGGCAAACGCTTCCTGCGTCAGCCTTTCGGCCACGAGGTCCATCGTCCTCCCCTCAGTCGCGCATACGCTTTGTCAGGCCAACGACACGCTCCATCACCAGCATCAGCAGGATGACAGTGCTAACGAAAAGCCCCGAGATGGCGGCGACGCGGACGTCGAGCGTCGATTCGATCATGCCCCAGAGCCGGATCGGCAGCATGTCGCTACGCGGGCCGGAGAGGAACAGCGAGACCGGCACATTATCGATCGATGCCATGAACGCGAGAAACGCCCCGGCAAAGATCCCGGGCGCGATGATCGGCAGCGTGACGCGTCGCAGCGTATAGAACCACGACGCGCCGAGGCTCGCCGAGCTCTCGAGCAGCGCCGGGTCGAGCTGCGACAGGCTCGCCGCAGTCGTGCGCACGACGAACGGCACAATGATGATCGCGTGGCCGAGCATGATGAGGTTGAGCGACGGCCGGAAGCCGAGAAAGGTGAAGTACATCAGCGCGGCGAGTCCGAAGGCGACACCGGGCAGGATCATCGGCGACATGAACATCGTGTCGAGCATGCGCGCCCACTGCCGTCCGCTACGCGCGATCGCGAGCGACGCCGCGGTGCCGAAGAGCGTCGCGAGGGCCGTCGCCCAGAGCGCCACTTCGAGACTGTTGCCGGCGGCGCGATGGATCTGCCGCGAGCGCGCGGCGTCGAACAGCTCCGCATACCATTCGAGCGAGAACCCCGTCGGCGGGAATTTCAGCGAGCGATTGTCGGTGAAGGAGGTGATGAGGACGATCAGGACGGGGCCGACGAGGATGAAAATCGCGATAGTCGCGAGCGCCCCCACGACGAGCGAGTAAGAGCGATCGGTCGGGCTGACGCGTCTAGGCATGGAGATGCCTCATGCCCCGCCGACCCAGGAGCGAGATCGCGGCGATTGCCGCCGTTACCGAGATCAGGAGTGTCAGGGCTGCGACCGAGGCGAGCGGCCAATTGTAGACGACGAGCGATTCCTGCCAGATCAGGAGCGGCAGATAGACGAGCCGGTTGCCGCCGATAATGGATTGCGAGATGAAGGCCGTCGTCGAGCTGGCGAAGACGAGGACGCAGCCGGCGACGAGCCCCGGCAGGCTGAGCGGCAAAGTCACCCGGAACAGCGTTCGCCATTTCGACGCGCCGAGCGCCTCGGATGCATCGCGCAAATTCGGGTCGATCCGGTTCATGACGCTGAGCAGGGGCAGCAGCATGAGCGGCATCTCGATTTGGGTGAGGGCGATGACGAGCCCGAGCTCGGTTTGCAGTAGGCGGAGCGGCGCGGGCACAAGGCCGAGCCCCATCGCGACGCTGTTGACCACGCCCTCGCGGCCAAGAATCACGATCCAAGCGAAGGTCCGCACCACAACCGAGGTCAGGAGCGGTAGGATCACGATAAAGAGAAGCAGACGCTGCACGCTCGGCCGTGCCGCCAGATAGACGAGTGCCAGCGGATAGCCAACGAGGAGCGTCGCCGCCACCGTCAGGAAGCCAAGCTTGACCGTGTTGCCGGTGACCTTCCAGTAGAAAGGGTCGTTCAGGAACTTCCTCCACATCGCGAAATTGACGAGCGTGATTTTCTCATCGCCGAAGGCGCTCACGACCACGAGGATGAGGAGAGGCCCGACGAAGAAGGCGAGGAAGGCGAGGAGGAGCGGCAGCGCGAGCTGCCACTCCGCCCAGCGTACGCCCGGGCCCGTGCCGCCGGCGCGCTCGACGCCGGCAGCGACGGCAAGGCTCATTTCGCGACTTCCTTGTTGAAGCGCTCGATCCACCCCTCGCGCAACGGGTTGAGCTTCGACCAGTCATGCCGGACGTACTGGCTCATCTCATCGAGGTTCTTCATGGGTAGGTCCACGAGCTCGACCTCCTTGTTGGCGGGGATGAAATAGTTCGGCGCCTTCATGAGCGCGGCCTGCACATCCTTGCTGATGACCGTGTCGATGTATTTGTAGGCGTTCGCCGGTTCGGCGGCGCCTTTGGTGATGTGCATCGTCGTGAAGAAGGCGATGGCGCCGGTTTCGGGTTTGACGAACTCGATGTCAACACCTCGGCTGCGCAGCGTCGTCACTGTCTGCGTGTTCGTGTACATCACGTCGCACTGGCCCTGTTGAAAGAGGCTCGGCATTGCCGCCGGCCCGCCGACGCTGGCGACGCTCGGCAGCACTTTCTTGATCTCAGTGAAGAACGGCTCGACATTAGTGTCGCTGCCGCCGAAGACCTTGGCGATCTCGACGATCGAGACCGTGCCGTAGGTCGTCTGGAAGCCGGTGAGACCGAGGCGCGATACCCAAGGCTCCTTGAAGAGGTCTGCCCAACCTTTCGGCGCCGGCACTTTTTTGGGGTTGTAGGCAATCCCGACGACCTGCGCCGCGACGGTAACGCCCCACTCGTCGGCGAGACCTTCGGGCAGCTTCGATATGTTCGTCAGCTTCTTCGAATCGAATTTCTCGAAGAGACCGTCATTGATGCCGGTGACGCGTGGGCCGGGATCAAGCACGAATACGTCGAAAGGCGGTGCGCGGCGCGCGGCCTTCACCTTGGCGATCTGGTCGAGCGCGAAGAGCGGTTGCATGTCGAGGTCAACGTCGTGCGCCCTCTTCAGGGCCGGTAAGACGATGCTGCGATAGGCATCGTCCCACGATCCAGGATAGATCGCGGCCGTGACGCCGCCCTTCGCCCATACCGGACGGGTGAGGGCAAGACCGCCGGCGGCGGCCGCTCCGGCGATGAAGGCGCGCCTGTCCATCGGATGAATTGTCATGACCCAGTCCCTACCTGCGTATCGGATGTCATATCGAAGACCGCCGGACGCGCCTCGGGGCGCAGCCCGCACCAGATGCCGCCTCCGTTAAGGGCGGACGCCTCGACACGTCGCTCGGCAAGCTTCAGCCGCGTTCCATCGGCCGCGGCAAGATCCCAGATCGCGGTGGCCCCGAGCGGCACGACCATGCCGACCGTAACCGGCCAGCGCTCTTCGGCGGCATCGCCGAAGAGCTTGAGCTGCTCCGGCCGGGCCGAGACGATAACGCGCGTTCCAGCGACGAAGTAGCGGTCGCTCTCCACCATCACCTTCGCGCCGGCGTCGAGCGCCACGGCGGCGTGGCCGTCGCCGCTAGCCGTGAGGATGCGGCCGGGAAGGAGGTTTGTGGTGCCGATAAATCCGTTGACGAAGAGGGTTGCCGGCCGGTCATAGACGCCGACCGGCGTGTCGAACTGTTCGATCCGGCCACGGTTCATGACGGCGATCCGGTCGGAGACGCTCATCGCCTCCTCCTGGTCGTGCGTCACCAGGATCGCGGTGAGGCCGAACTGGCGCTGGAGGCGCTTGATCTCGATCTGCATGTCGAGCCGCAGCCCCTTGTCGAGTGCGCTGAACGGCTCGTCGAGGAGCAGGATCGAGGGGCCGACGGCGAGCGCACGGGCAAGCGCGACGCGCTGCTGCTGCCCGCCCGAAAGCTGGCGCGGCAGGCGGTCGGCGAGGCCGCCGAGGCGCACGACATCGAGGAAGCGCGCGACGGTCGGCTTGATCTTGTGCTTGGACTGGCCGCGCGCGCGCAGCCCGTAGGCGATGTTCTCGGCCGCGGTCATGTGCGGAAAGAGCGCGTAGTTCTGAAAAACGATCCCGACGTTGCGGCGGTTCGCCGGCAGGTCATCGATCGCGCTGCCGCCGACGATGACGCGCCCGGCGTTCTGCCGCACGAAGCCGGCGATGATGCGCAGCAGCGTGGTCTTGCCGCAGCCCGATGGGCCGAGCAGGGCCGCGATTTCCCCGGCCTTGATCGTGAGCGTCACGTTGTCGACCGCGGTCGTCGCACCATAGCGGTGCGTGAGCCCGTCGAGTTCGACGGCCTGCGGCGCGGTCGAAGGCGCCTCCAGTGAGTCGCGCATCCCTCCACCCGACTCCGGACAAGGCAACCGGCCTGCCAGCGCAGGCTGGCCGATAGCGGGAAGACTCTTGCTTTATTATAGGCATACCTTCGGGACGCATCAATGTTCGGCACGTGCCCGGACCTACCTCATGTCCGCGCAACATGGATAGGTGTCGATGGACAGGTGTCGCTGCGTTGTTGTCGAAAGTGGACACCCCTTCGTCGATGCGGGCCTCCGCCCAAGCGATAGCCAGTGTGGCTCAGAAGGGAGTAAGATTACCTCAGGATGGAGGCTGCCGACCGATGGCCTTTATCAAGGACCTCACCGGCTGCGAGCTGGAGCCGTTGCGCGACGATGGCGAGTTCGCGCTGTACCGTGCCCGGCAGCCGGGCAATGCAGCCCCCGTGCTGGCGCTGGTCGCAGCCCGACCGGCGCCTGGAATCGTCGCGCGGCTCGAGAATGAATATGGGTTGGCGGCACTGCTCGACGCGAGGTGGGCAGCTCGACCTCTGGCGCTCGAGCGCCATAAGGGACTGACAACTCTGCTCCTCGAGGACAACGGCGGCGACCCGCTCGATCGCGCCCTCGGCCGACCGCTCGAGCTGACGCGCTTCCTGCGTCTGGCCATCAATCTCGCCACGGCGGTCGGCCAGGTGCACCGGCACGGCCTCATCCACAAGGACATCAAGCCTGCAAATCTGCTTGTCGATGCCGCCGGCAACGTCCGGCTCACCGGCTTTGGCATGGCGTCCCGGCTGCCGCACGAACGCCAACACCCCGCCCCCCCGGAGACGATTGCGGGCACGTTCGCCTACATGGCGCCCGAGCAGACCGGCCGCATGAACCGATCGGTCGACGCGCGCAGCGATCTCTACTCGCTCGGCGTCACGCTCTACGAGGTGCTGACCGGGGCGCTTCCGTTCACGGCCTCGGATCCCATCGAATGGATCCATTGCCACATCGCCCGGAGGCCGACGCCGCCGAGCCAGCGGGTAACCGGAATCCCCCGGCCGGTCGAGGCCATTATCTTGAAGCTTCTCGCCAAGACCGCCGAGGACCGTTACCAGACCGCCTCCGGCTTGGCCGCGGACCTGAGACGTTGCCTCGCCGAGTGGGAGGAGACCGGCAGGATCGAGGCTTTTCCGCTGGGCGCCCGCGACGTCCCCGATTTGTTGCGCATTCCGGAAAAGCTCTACGGCCGCGAAGAACACGTCGGCTTGCTGCTTGCCGCGTTCGATCGCGTCGTCTCGCGCGGCACCCCCGAGTTGGTCCTGGTCTCCGGCTATTCGGGGATCGGGAAATCCTCGGTCGTCCACGAGCTGCACAAGGCGATTGTGCCGCCGCGGGGGCTGTTCGCGTCCGGCAAGTTCGACCAGTACAAGCGCGACATCCCGTACACGACCCTGGCACAGGCCTTCCAGACCCTGGCCCGTCAGATCCTCGTGAAGAGCGATGCGGAGGTGGACCAGTGGCGCCGTGCCTTGGCGGAGGCGGTGGGGCCGAACGGCCAGCTCATCGTCAGCCTCATCCCCGAGGTCGAGCTCATCATCGGGAAACAGCCGCCCGTTCCGGACCTCCCGCCGGAGGACGCGCAGAACCGCTTCCAGTCGGTGTTCCGGAGGTTCCTCGGCGTATTCGCCACGCCGGAGCACCCGCTCGTGCTGTTCCTCGACGATTTGCAATGGCTGGACGCGGCGACACTCGACCTCCTCGAGCATCTGGTCACCCACTCGGAGATACGGCACCTGCTGCTGGTCGGCGCCTACCGGGACAACGAGGTCGGCCCCTCGCACCCGCTCGTGCGCACGCTGGAGACGATTCGCAGTGCCGGCGCGCGGGTGCACGAGATCGTGCTGGCGCCTCTCGGGCTCGACGATGTCGGCCAGCTCGCCGCCGATGCGATGCATTGCGAGCCGGAGCGTGTGCGGCCCTTGGCACAGGTGTTGCAGGAGAAGACCGGCGGAAATCCGTTCTTTGCGATCCAGTTCTTCACGGCGCTGGCCGAAGAACGGCTGCTCGCGTTCGACTCAGTCGCGTCAGCTTGGCACTGGGACATGGATCGCATCCGCGCCAAGAGCCACAGCGAGAACGTGATAGATCTCATGGCCGGGAAGCTGAAGCGGTTGTCCGACACTACCCAAGAAGCTCTGAAAGATTTCGCCTGCCTGGGCAATGTCGCCGAGATCGCCACCCTGGCCGTGATTCACGGGGAAACGGAGGAGGCAATGCACGCGGCCCTTTGGGAGGCCGTCCGCGCCGGGCTCATCTTCCAGCAGGAGAGCAGCTACAAATTTCTGCACGACCGGATCCACCAGGCGGCTTATTCTTTGATTCCCGAGCAGCATTGTGTCGAGACGCATCTGCACATCGGCCGTGTGCTGTTGGCGCACATGTCGGAGAACCAGCTTGCCACGCATCTGTTCGATATCGCGAACCAATTCAATCGGGGCTCCACACTGCTTGTCGACCAGGACGAAAAAAAGCAGGTGGCGACTATCGAACTGCGTGCTGGGCGAAAAGCCAAGGCTTCTGCGGCCTTTGCGTCGGCGCGCACGTATTTTTCGGTCGGCATGGCCCTCTTGGACGAAAGGGACTGGGAGAGTCAGCACGAGCTGATTTTTAGCCTGTGGCTCGAACGTGCGGAGTGCGAGTTTCTGACGGGCAACTTTGACGCAGCCGAGCAACTGATTAGGGAACTCTTGCAGCGCAGTTTGTCGAAAGTTGACCAAGCGGCCGTCTACCATCTGGCGGTGCAGTTGCATGAAATGAAGGGGGAATACTCGAAAGCCGTGGCGAGCGGGTTAGCATGCCTGACCCTGTTCGGCATTGACATCCCGGCACACCCGACACAGGAGCAGATCCAGGCCGAATACGAGGCGGTCTGGCGGACCCTCAATGGGCGCTCGATCGAGAGCTTGATCGATCTGCCGATGATGACCGATCCGGAAGTGCAGGCCGTCATGCAGGTGCTCTCGATCCTTGGTGCTCCTGCCTATCTTACCGAGTTCCGTTTGTGTTGCTTGCTAATCTGCCGCACGGGAAGGCTTAGCATGCAGCATGGCACGAGCGGCGCTTCCGCGCTCGGCTACGCTTATTTAGGGAACTTCCTCGGCCCCGTCTTCCATCGTTACACCGACGGTTATCGTTTTGTTAAGCTTGCATGCGCCCTTGTGGAAAAGCACGGCTTCATCGCCTGCCAGGCCAAGATTTACCACGCAATGGGAAACGTCGCCGTCTGGACCCAGCCCATCGCGACCGCAATCGATTTCATGCGGGCCACCTTCCGGGCCGCGATTGAGACGGGTGATCTGGCTTTCGCTTGCTACGGTATGTCCCAACCTATTACAGGCTTTTTGCTGCGGAACGACCCACTGGACGTAGTGTGGCACGAGTCCGAGATAGCACTGGACTTTGCGCGAAACGCCAAGTACTGGGACGTCGCGGACATCATCCGGAGCCAACAACGCTTCATCGCAAACATGCAGGGTCGTACCGCGAATTTTTCCACCCTCAGTGACGCGCAGTTTGACGAGGTCGCGTTCGAGGCGCAGCTAACAGGGGATCGGATGCCCTTGATGATCTTCTGGTACTGGATGCTGAAAATGAAAGCCCGGTTCCTGTCTGGCGACTATACCGAGGCTCTAGCGGCAGGCGGCAAGGTGCAGCCGCTGCTTTGGACCTCAGCCGCTCAGATGCAACTGCTCGACTACTTTTACTACACCGCGCTGACGGTGGCGGCACTCTATGAGAACGCTTCTGCGGACGAGCAGACTGAGTGGCGCGACCTGCTGACGGCGCACCGGGAACAGCTACATGAGTGGGCCGAGAATTATCCGCCGACTTTTGCCGACAAGCATGCGCTGGTGTCGGCTGAGATCGCCCGCCTCGACGGGCGAGAGCTGGACGCGGAACGCCTCTACGAGGAGGCCATTCAATCGGCGCGCGAGAACGGCTTCATCCAGAACGAAGGCCTAGGCCACGAAGTAGCCGCGCGATTCTACTCCGCTCGAGGGTTTGAGACGATTAGTCATGCGTATCTGCAGAATGCCCGGTCCTGCTACCTTCGTTGGGGCGCCGACGGCAAGGTCCGTCAGATGGACCTGCGATATCCGCAGCTGGTACCGCCACCGGCACCACTTGGAAACGATCGCACGATCGGCACGCCGGTCGAGCAGTTGGATCTCGCGACTGTCGTGAAGGTGTCGCAAGCGGTATCCGGAGAAATCGACTTCAATAAATTGATCGAAATTCTCATGGAAACTGCGCTGGAGCATGCGGGTGGCGCGCGAGGGCTGCTGATCCTGCCCCGAGGCGAGGAGATGTGGATCGAGGCAGAGGCCACGAGTGCGCAGGGGAGGATTGCCGTTTGTCGCCCCAACACGCGCGTTACTCCGTCGGCGCTTCCTGAATCCGTTTTTTACTACGTCATTAGAACGAGAGACAGTGTGCTCTTGGACGACGCGTCGAAGCAGGATCCGTTTTCAGGGGACGGGTATATCCGGCTCAACAACAGCCGGTCGATTCTCTGTCTTCCCTTGATCAAGCAGACCCAATTGATCGGTGTATTGTACCTCGAAAACAACTTCGTCTCTCGCGTATTCACACCGGCGCGTATCGCTGTGCTGAGATTGCTGGCATCCCAGGCCGCCACCTCCCTCGAGAATGCGCGCCTCTACTCGGATCTTCGGGAGGCGGATGTCTACCTCGCAGAGGCACAACGCTTGAGTCACACCGGTAGTTTCGGTTGGAGTCCTTCCAGCGGCGAAATTTACTGGTCGGAGGAAACTTTCCGGATTTTTGAGTATGGCCGAACGATCCAGGTGTCCACGGAACTCCTCATGAACCAACGCGTTCACCCGGAAGATGTCGCCGGCTTCCGGCGTGTCGTGGAGCGCGCAGCGCAAGACGGGCAGGATTTTTCTCACGAGTATCGATTGCGGATGCCGGACGGCAGGGTCAAATATATCCACGTCGTGGCCCATGCCATGCACAAGGAAACGGGCGAGGTTGGCTTCGTTGGAGCGGTGATGGATGTCACGGCGATAAGGTTGGCGGAGATGGAACTGCACAAAACCCGATCAGAGCTCGCGCATGTGACGCGCATGACGAGCTTGGGCGAACTGACCGCCTCGATTGCTCACGAAGTCAATCAGCCGCTCGGCGCCGTGGTCACCAATGCGGAGGCCGGCCTGAGCTGGCTCGATCACCAATCACCCAATATGATGGAAGCGCACTGCGCTCTCGAGCGGATCGTCCGGGACGGCAATCGGGCTGGTGAAGTCATTCGGCCCGTCCGTACACTGGCGAAAAGGACCGACATCCAGATGGCGCCGCTCGCACTCAATGAGGTGGTGAGCGAAGCACTGGCCTTGGTGCAGCATGAATTGCTCAGCTACCGGATATCGATGCGGATGGATTTTGCGAGTGCTCTACCGCTCATCCTCGCCGATCGGGTGCAGCTGCAGCAGGTGATCCTCAATCTGGTGTTGAATGGCATCGAGGCAATGGAATCGATCACGGATCGAGCGTGCGAGCTCATGATCCGCTCGGAGCGACCCGACCCACAGCACGTGCGGGTCACGGTGACCGACTGCGGTGTCGGGTTCTGTGGCGAGCATGCGGAGCGGCTGTTCAACTCATTCTTCACCACCAAGTCCAGTGGGATGGGCATGGGGCTGTCGATTTGCCGTTCGATCATCAACGCGCACGGGGGCCGCATCTGGGCTACCTCCAATGTACCTCACGGCGCGACC